>OEIV010000068.1_pt1 | contig 62819 bp, 59 predicted proteins | sample 1539231 | NCBI WGS metagenome assembly OEIV01 (sample SAMN03794762, study PRJEB22550) | activated sludge metagenome | feature: wastewater treatment plant; material: activated sludge; isolation source: Wastewater treatment plant of a petroleum refinery complex | place: Argentina: Buenos Aires ...
GCCAACTGCTACCGCCACTGCGGCTACTCGCTACGTCTGGAGTAAGACTGCTCTAGCCAATGCGCCGAGAGCACGAACGCGGCCTGCACCGCCATGCCGATGACGAACGGGAGTGAGAGCCGCAGAATCAGCGGCCAGAGCCTGGGCGGCGGGCGCAATCGCTTCAGAAGCGTCGAACTCGACATGCGCGCGCATTCCGGACAAGTCACCATCGGCGCGTCGAGCAGGCCCGCGAGGTCATAGCCGCAGCCGGGGCAGTTGTATTCGCGCCGCGTCGTCGGCGGCGAGTCCTCGCCCGCCGCGGGCGGGGAGTCGTCGGGGGTGGGCGGGGTGTCAGTCAATCAGGCGCACCTCGGAAAGCAGGCCGCACATCATCAACTGAACGAATGTTACCGTGACGAGCGCGCCGGCGCTGCAGAGCACCGCTCGTCTTCCGCCGCACCGTCCGAGCAGGTCACGCCATTCAACCAGGATCACAAGTGCCCCGGCGGCGAACCCGATCACGCCGAACATCATCAACAAGATACCGGCCGGTGGCATCCGCCCCGTGCCGTTCCGCACGAAGTTGGTCAGCCAGAACCCCAGCACCAAACCGACGGCGCCGAGCGACGGCACGCTGGGCAGCGTGATCAGGCGCCAACGGAGCAGTCGGCGACGGGCCATCCTTCGCGTCCGCGCTTGTCTTGCCGCACCCGCGCCCCTCGCGCCTTCATCGAGCCCCGTTCCGCCACTCGGGCTCGCATCCGCCCCCGCTCCGGGCGGGCCGAACTTGCGGCGACAGCCCGGGCAATGGACCGGCGTTGCCGCGGCGGGCTGACCAGCGCTCGGCATGCGGGTCTCTACTCCTGGGAAGCTCCGTCGGTTCGCGCGCCGGCGATTGGTGATCGGCACTCCGTGCCGGCGCTTCTTCAATTCCATCGCGCAGCATGTACTGGTATAACGTGTTTTCTTTCAGTCGCCCGACCGTCAGGGAGGGCGTCTTTCTTGCCCTGCCTCGCTGCCCCGCTGTCTCGCTGGCCTCACCCGATCTTCGTCATCGACGAAAACTCTGCGTACCGCTTGTCGACATCCGCGCGCGTGAGTTGCTGCAAGCGCCCCAGGCTGAAGCTCTCGATCGTGAAGCTCGCGATGACCGTGCCGTAGCCGAGCGCGCGGCGCACCGAATCGAATGACCCCGGGTCCTTGCCGTTTCCTGTCGCCGCGATTGAGCCCATCATCCCGCCCGCGAACGTATCGCCCGCACCGGTGGGGTCGATCACGGTCTCCGAGGGGTACGCCGGCAACGCTGCGATCCCGTCGCGATGCACGAGGATGCACCCGTGCTCGCCCTTCTTCACCACGACGAAGCGCGGGCCCATGTCCAGGATGTGTCGGGCCGCGGAAACGACATTCGCCTTCTCCGTCAGTTGCTCCGCCTCGTCATAGTTGAGAACCAGCCCGTCGACGCGCCGGAGCAGCGCCCGCAGGTCCGCGTTTGCATTCGCGATCCACAGGTCCATCGTGTCCGCCACCGACAGCACCCGCGACGGGAACTGGTCCAGTATCGCGCCCTGTACCGCGGGCGGCATGTTCGCCAGGAACACAAACTTCGAGTCGCGATACGCCGCGGGAACCTCCGGCGGCTTTTCGCCCACCACGCCCAGTTCGGTGAACATCGATTCGCGGCTGTTCATGCCGGGCAGGTACTTCCCGCCCCACGAGAACGTCTTGCCGCCACGCCTTGTCTCCAGCCCCGCCGAGTCGATCCCCTTGAACGACAGCAGCGTCTTGCGGTGGGCATCCGGGAAATCGTCGCCCACGGCCGCCACCATCCGCACCGCCCCGAAGAACGACGCGGCGGCCGCGAAATACGCGCACGACCCGCCCAGCACCCCTTCCGCGTGCGCCTTGGGGGTGACGATGGTGTCAATGCCGACGGTTCCGGTGACGACGAGACTCATGGCCGCGAGTGTAGAGCGCGGATACGCCCATGTCCGATCCGCCACGACTTCCCCGTCCTCGCGCGGCGAGCCCAATCTCCCGGCCACATGGCCGGGCCGTGGCCTTGCACGCCATGACCACGCCCTTGGCCGGTCGGTGCTCCGCGCCGACATCTTCCGGAGCGACTCCCACGCCCGTGCCGCCCGACCTCATCCGCGACGTCCGCAAGGCCAACCACGCCCGCGCGTTCCCGTGGAGGCGCGAGGAACGGGACGAGGATCGAAGCGTGAGCGGCACGGGCGCATCGCACAAGCATTTGTGAATCCGCACGACGCGTTGCGGCGCAGACCTGTTCGTACGGCTTGAGTGAGGACCTTGTTTGCGGGTCTCGTTTGCAAATGGTCACCGATCCTTCAGCCCGCGTTTTCTTTCCGAGTCCACAGAGTATTATGAACACAAGGAGTGCGTGTCCCGCGTTTTCGGGAGGACTCCACCATGGCACAGAATCGAAGCGCCCTCTGTCCTTGCGACCGCAAATGCTCGCCGCGCAACCACAGCACGCTTGCGGTGCTTGTGTGCGTGCTGGCGTTGGGCTCTGCGCTCGCGAGCGCCCAAGATTGTCGCGGTCGATTCGACATTCTCCTGCCGCCGACGATGAGCGAAGGCGGTGTAAGGGCTCTCTCTGCGAGCGGCCTGTGCGCCGCCGGATGGAGCCACGCGCCCCCGTACGAGATTCTTCAACGTTGGCGCTGGTCCGCGAACATTGGCTTCGAAGGTGCGTTCGACGCCTATTCGATATCGGGTGCCGAGGGCCTCTCTTCGCGGGGCGATTTCGAAGTCGGCATCGTTGCCAATTCTAGTTTGCACAATCAGCCGTACATCTGGAACCGATCCCTCGGCCTGAGGGTCATTGCGTCGATCAACAATCAGTCCGCCACCGCTCTGTCAGTCTCGGATGATGGTGGCGTGGTCGTCGGCCGCTGGTTTGTCATGACCGGGATCCCGCGCGCCTTCCGGTGGACCGAATCAGATGGCATGCAGGACCTCGGCGTGTTTGGAATCACCCCCGGTGAAGCGCGTGACATCTCGGACGACGGCAGTGTAATCGTCGGGTGGGGGAATGGCGTTGGCGCTTTCCGCTGGACCAAGGAAACCGGTCTTCAAGACCTTGGAGCGCTCGCGGGAAACGGCGGCGAAGCGTCGGCCGTCTCGGGCGACGGACGAGTCATCGTGGGATTCACATACGACCAGAACTACCGAACCCTTCCGTTCCGCTGGACACAGGCCGACGGCATGAAACTGGTGCCGCTCCCTGACGATCGTGAGGGGGCAGCCTCGGACGTGTCCTTTGACGGGTCGTTCATCGTTGGTTGGTACCGTCCCAGCACATCCAGCGCGATTCGCCACGCCTTCTGCTGGTCGGATCTTCTGGGATTCGAAGACCTCGGAATCGCTGGGAACAACACCGAGTCCGTCGCAAATGCTGTCTCCGATGATGGCGAAGTCGTCGCCGGGTACATGGACGACGGCGTCCAGAGCACGCCGTTCCGCTGGATTCGCGCCAGCGCGGATGTCAACCGCGACGCCCGCGTGGCCAACGACGATTTCGATATGTTCGCAGAACAGTTCGGCAGCGCAGACCCGCGCGCCGACTTCAACCGCGACGGCTTTGTGAACGGCAACGATTACGACCTCTTTGCTGAGCAGTTCGATCTCGGCTGCTGACTCGCGCCCGCGCTCCTGGACCGCCGATACCCGCTCTACCCTCGCCCATGCCCATCGGCATCATGAGCGCCATGCCCGAAGAGGTCGACGCACTCGTCGCCCGCCTCGAGCACCCTCGTTTCCACGATCGCGCCGGCCGCCGCTTCATCCACGCGACCTGCCATGGCGTGCCCCTCGTCGTCGTCTTCTCGCGCTGGGGAAAAGTCGCCGCCGCCTCCACCGCCACCGAGCTCATCGTCGCCCACAACGTCGATCGCCTCGTCTTCAGCGGCGTCGCGGGCTCGCTCCGCCCCGAGGTCTCGATCGGAGACGTCGTCGTCGCGACCGAACTGGTGCAGCACGACCTCGACGCCTCGCCGTTCTTCCCGCCGCGCGTCGTGCCGCTCCTGGGCGTCGAGCGCCTGCCGTCCGACGCCGCCATGTCCGATGCGCTCGCCAGTGCCGCGCGCGAGTTCCTCCGCGATGATTCCAAGCGCGCCTGGGAGCAACTCGCCCGACGCCCGCAATCAAACTCGCTCCACCGCGGCGTGATCGCGACCGGCGACCGGGTCATCGCGTCCCACGGCGCGCGCCTCGCCATCAACGCCTCCGTTCCCGACGCGCTCTGCGTCGAGATGGAAGGAGCCGCCGTGGCCCAAGTCTGCCTGGAGCACGCCGTCCCCTTCGCCTGCGTTCGCACCATCAGCGACAGCGCCGACCATCACGTCGAAAGCAGCTTCGCGTCATTCATCGCGGGCCTGGCGTCCGCCTACACCGCGGGCATCGTCGCCCGCTGGCTGCGGTCGCTCTGAGCCGCGCCCCGCCGCGTCCCCGGTTCCCGGCGTAGCCTCCTCATCATGCGCGTGCGCCTCGCCATCGAGACCAGCAACCCCTCCGCCCATCAGCCGGGCCTCCCCGCGCCGGGCGTGGCGATCGGCGTGGTCGAATCGAGCGGCGTGCGCGTGCTCGATTCCGAGACCATCGACACACGCCCGGGCGCCGACGATGACCTCCTCCCCGCCATCGCGCGCGTCTTCGCTCGGAACAACCTCACGCCGCGCGAGCTCGATTCGATCGCCGTCAGCATCGGTCCGGGGGGCTACACGGCCCTGCGCATCGCCGCCGCCACCGCCCAGATGCTCGCCATGTCGACGGGCGCCGCGTGCCTCGGCGTGCCCAGCGCCCTGGTCGCATATGCCGCCTTCGCCGATCGATCCCGCCGCGTCGCCATCGCGCTTTCATCCAAGGACCAGACGGCCTACATCACGATCTTCGACCCAGCGACGCCCAACCCGCACGCAGGCTCCCAAGCCAGCCCGCCGCCCGGCCGATTGATGTCCGCCGCCGACCTTGCCGACCTTCCCGCCGACGTGCTGCTGGCCGATCGGTTTCTGCCCGAAGCCATGAAGGCCGCCGCCGCCGCCCGCGGGCTGGTCCTCGCCCCCCTGGTTCTTGAGCCCCGTGCGTGCCTGGCGGCCTCCTTCGGTATTCGTCCGATAACTCTTTCTGATCTCCTTCCTCTGTATCCACGCGAACCTGAGGCCGTCACCAAGTGGCGAAAGCTCCACCCGCCGCGAACCGTCGGTTGACGGCCAATCGCCGCGCACGTCAGGAAAAACTCGGTCTTTCTTCCGTAGGAGTGCCCCGCGAACCGGGTGGTTTTCGGGCAGTTGTTCTCTTTTTGGTAGGTCACAAAGACCGACGAGGGCACTCAGAATCGCGCAGAATCGGCCCAGTGGGGACCAAGAGGGGAGCCGAACCGCGATTCGCAACGTACTTCCGTCTACCCGCCCGATGTTCGGCGGGGACGAGTCGGGGGCGAAGCTGATGGAAACCCAAGGTGCGTCCAATCCCTGGGCAGGGAAGAAGATCTTCACGACCGGCGAGGCGGCCCTGGTCTGCAAGGTGAGCCAGCAGACCATCATCCGCTGCTTCGACGCCGGCCGCCTTGACGGCTTCCGCGTTCCCGGCAGCAAGTTCCGGCGCATCCCGCGCGAGGAACTCCTCCGCTTCATGCGGCAGAACGGGATCTCCACCGAGTCGCTCGAGGGTGATCGCCAGCGCGTTCTCCTCATTGACGATCACGCCGAGACCATCAACACCACACGCCAAGCCCTGGAGCGCGACGGGCGATTCGAGCTGCGCTTCTCCGCCGACGCCTACGAAGCAGGCCTGCTCACGCTCGCCTTTCGCCCGCACGCGATCGTCGTCGATCTCGGCCTTGCCTGGATCGACGTGCCCGGCCTGTGCCGCAGGCTCCGCGCCGACCCCGCGCTCAAGGACATCCGCCTTATCGTCTGTCGCGGTGTCAACACCGCCGACCGCGCCATCGACGCGGGCGTCGACGGCGTGATCTCCAAGCCCTTCGCGGGCGACGCCTTGCTCTCCCGCCTCGTCCCCATGCTGGGCCTCGATGGCGACGACGAATCGGCGCGCAACCGCCGCTCTCGCACCGCTTCCTGATCGCCCCGCCCGCCCCGTTCCACCATTCCAGACTCCCATTCCCTAACCCCGCTCTCCTGTGGGTTTGTGTCGCCTATTCGGGCAAACTGAAAGCCGGACTTATCTGGCGGGTTCCGATCGCCGACGAACTGGGCAAGGCGTGGCGATGGACCGCCGCGCCGTGGTTTCCCGGGGACGCACGGATGAGCCGCACGCCGGAGAACAGCCCAGAGAACGCGCACGGAAGGCCCAACCGCCTCGACGCCCGCGTCCTCATCGTGACCGCCTCGCGTGTCCTCAAGGACCTCGCGGCGGCGTACCTCCACGACCGCACCGACGCCAACGTCTTCGCGTCCTCCGCCGGCGAAGCCCGCCGCGTCCTGACGCGCCACGAATTCGACCTCCTCATCGTCCACGTTGACCTCCCCGACTGCGACGCTTACGAGTTCGCCAAGGAAATCTCCGACGCCTTCCCCGCCACCGCGGTGGTGCTCGAGATGGACGATCCGCGTCTCGACGACGCGGTCCACGCGATGCAGAGCGGCGCCGCAGACATGATCTCGCTGCGCGCCGAGGGCAATGACCTGGTGCGTCGACTGGCCGCCACGCTCGACCGCGCGAAGCTGATGCGCGCCCGGGAGAAGCGCGTCGACCGCCTGCGTCGCCTGTGCAAGAAGCTCAGCGGCAAGAAGCTCGACCAAGACCAGACCCGCCGCCAGGAACTGGCCGGTGCGTACAACGACCTCTCCGAGACGCTCGCGTCCTCCGGCATGGCGAGCGAGTTCCAGTCGATCATCCGCGCCGAGCTCGACATCGAGAGCCTGCTCCGCGCCGCGCTCCAGTACATCCTCACCAAGACCGGACCCACCAACGCCGCGATTTTTCTGCCCGCGACCAGCGGCGATTTCAGCCTCGGCGCCTACGTCAACTACGACGGGCCCAAGGACTCCGCCGAGGTGCTCCTGGAATCCATGGCCGGCGTGGTTGCCCCCAAGCTCGAACGCAGCGTCGGGCTTGTCAGCTTCCGCGGGCAATCCGACATCATGCGCGCCTTCGGCGACAGCATGGAATGGGTCGGCAACGCCGAGATGATCGCGATGTCCTGCCGCCACGAGGGCGAGTGCCTCGGCGTGATGGTCTTCTACCGCGATCAGCGCACGCCATTCCCAAGCGAGCTGCGGAAGACACTCACCACGCTGGCCGAACTCTTCACGCGTCAGGTCGCGCGGGTCGTCTCGATCCACCACCGCCACCTGCCCAAGAGCCAGTGGGGCAAGTCGGGACTCTTCGACGAGCCCGACGCCGGCCCCGACATCGACCTGGCGGCGTAACCACGACCCCTCCAAATCCCTGCGATCGCCCCACATCGCGCCCGAAAACCGGGAGCTCCGAGCATCGCGATCAGGCCGCGATCAATCCCCGGCTTTGCAAAGCTCGACCACCATCCGAGCAGGCCGGCGGCGTCGTGGCTTCCGCATCCGCGTTGCGAACTCGGTGTTCCCGGCTTCACGTGGGCGCATCGCCCGTTCCGACCAAGCCCCAGCCTTCAAGGCCCGATTGCTCCCACGGGCGCGGGCGCCCGTCTCCTCCCCGCACCGCCCCGCTCGCCTATCAATTCACATGCGTGCCGCCGACTTTGTCAAGATCGCCAAGGCCCTGGCCGACCCCACGCGCCTGCGGATGCTCGAGGGAATCCGGGCCGCGGGCAAACAGACCTGCTCCGACGTCTGCTCCTGCTTCAAGCTCTCGCAGCCCACGATCTCGCACCACATCAAGATGCTGGAGGCCAGCGGCGTGGTCCACGCCAAAAAGTCCGGCGCCTTCCACGTCCTCAGCGTCAACGAGCCCCTGCTCCGCGACTTCGCGCGCCACGCGGCGGGGGAAGCGCGCAAGAGCGCCGCACCGCGCTCTTCGCCGACCGCCACTCAGAAGAAGCCGAACAATCACAGGCACTCACGGTCGAAGTCGGAGTGACGTTCGCCGCCTCGCGCCGTCACTTGTCGCGTCCGCGCACGCCGTCCTTCGTGTGAAGGAGCGGGTAGCTGTTCGCCGGGAAGTGCCCGTTGTAGATGAACTGGGAGTCTTCGCCGTCGCCGCTTCGGTGCGTAAACCCATCTGAGACCGAGGATTCTTCGGCGTGCCCGTCCATGAACGACGCCCACGCGCCGCCCGGCGGACCCCAATTCTGCCCAGCCGTGTATTCCGCGAGCACGCTTTTCGCCGCCGGGTACACGACCTCGCCCAGACGCACGCCCCGCAATTGCTGCGGCAAGACCGTCCGTGTCTTCTCGTTGTAAAACTCCGGGGACGCGAGGAAGGAGCACGCGTAATAGTAATCCGACCCGAGGATTCGGCCCGCACCCCGCGTGTAGGGATTGAGCGGCGAACGAAACGCAGCGGATGCCGGATCGCCGGAGTAATAGCCGTCCGCCATCGCCAGAAACCAGAGCTGGGACATGTCGAAGTACAGGGCTTTGACCGCGATGTCCTGGGACTGGCAGCGGACGATGCTGATCCCCGTCGGGAACGTCGCGGCGGGCATGAAGTCCTTATGATCGCTCGCATAAGCCGTGAAGACCGACGCGTGCGAGCGGAGGTTCGAGAGCGTCACGCCGACCCTCGCCTTGTCCCGAACGCGCCCGAGGCTCGGCGCCAAGAGCGAAATGAGAATCGCGACGATCGCCACGACCACCAGAGTCTCGATGAGCGTGAAGCCCCGGGCCGTTGAACACCCGCCATGCGCCGCCACCGGAGCAGGCTCGGGTGGCACCGATTTGCCTGTCAACAGCGTCCAACCGATCGCCGCCAGGAGAACGGCGTTCCTCCCCAGCACCCAGTTGAGCGTTTCGAGTTGAGACATGTAATTCGCCAGAATGCCGACGCAGCCGCAGGTCGGCGGACCGGACAGGAATCGCTGCGTCAGGTACGCGAGCGTCATGACCCCCACAAGCCCGAACACGAACACGCCGGCCCGTTGGCGCTGCATACCCAACAACCACGACAACGATCCCGCCACTTCGAGAGCGGGGATGCCGATCGCGATGATCGGCACCCCCCACTTGGGAATCAATGTCCACGATCGCAACGCTTCGGCGAAGACGGGCAAGTCCATGAACTTGGCGAGCCCGAGGAGCAACACAACCAGCATTGCGAGTGAACAGAGAATGAGGCGGCTGATGCTCATGTCGGTTCGCTCACGGAGGAACCCAGGTGCCCGTGCAGGCAGGGCCGCCGATGGTGACTCCTATGCACTGTGCTGACGTCGGACTCCCATTGCCAACTGGCAGGCAATCTTCGCCACTTGGAGCGAAATCAATCCATGTGCATGTTGACGCAGGAAGGATGAGGCTCCTGGTCTCATTTCCTGGCGTACCCAAGAGAGCATTGTCGTAATGCGGCACCACGGGATTCGAAATGATCTGGTCCTGACACGAACCCACCGTCTCGGGCTCATCCCCGGTGGGTGGAAGGATGCTGCAGCATTCCTTGTTCTTGGGCACATAGCACCCCGTGGCGGCGGCAGACCCGACCAACATCAGGCCCGCCAGCACGCAAGCACTATTAATCCAGAGTCTCTTCCGCATATTCGACCTCCTCTTTTCACGATGCCCTTCGAACCCTGAGCAAGACGAGGAGCACGACGAGCGCCCCTGCGGTGCCCCACCCCAGTGTGCGGAGCATCCCGCGATCGTGCCCTTCTCGAGTGTCGGCGAAATCCAGGTTCCGCACATCGCCGTTCTTGTCGCGAATTACAAAGGACGGCTCTTTGGATGAGAGGTCCGTCAGTTGTGCGAACGTTACTTTCCCACGGATCGCGTCCTCGCCATCGAACGCGGGCATTGCGGTCACCCGTCGAAACTCCGCGGCGTCGATTGGCTCGATGCTTTCCAGTGAGGACACTCGCGCCGGAACGACTTTGTACTCCATGAGCAAAGGTGAAGCGACCGTCGACGCGAATCCGTTCACGCTCACGAAATCCCGTGCGACCACGCGTTGCACCACGTCTCCGTTTGCTTGATCAATGACCTTGCCCTCAAGCAGACGCCCCGGACCCGATGGAGACTCCCAACCCAGCCGGACCTCGTACCTCCAAGCTCCTCGCTCGGTCGTTTCTGATCGGGTCGCGATCCATGTGCCGTCTTGCTGCTCGACCAACTCCACCCCGTCCAGCTTCCCCAGATAGCGCAGACCGGGTGCCAAGAGATCGCGCACCTCGTTCATCACGGCCTTCGATGGAATCTCAAGCTGGTGTCCCGCCGGCTGCTCCGCCGGTCCACCCAGCACGAACATCTGATCCGGCGTCATCTTCCAGCCTGAATCCTTCAGGCTTACAAAGTCGAAGTACTTCGAAGATGGATCGTTCCCCGCCTCGCGATTCACGCGCATCTCGCCGTCGCGGAACCACACTGTCTGCTTGCGGACTTCCGGCCCGTACTTTTCGAGTTGTTCCAAGTGCCGAAGCCTCGCTCTTTCGGGGTGCTCCGGCAGGTTCTTCAACTTCTCTCGCAGGCGGGCCAGTTCGCCCGTATCGAGCTTCTCCTGGGACTCCACGCGATACTGAATCTTGAAGGCTCGACCGCCGAAGTTGCCCGAGGCCTCTTCGATCTGCTTACTCAGCCACGCCTTGATGTCGTCGGGAGGGGCGGCCTCAACCCGCGACTCCGCGAGCCTAAGGCCAAGCCCAGCAAGCACGATGGCCGCCAGCTTCCACATATCACCACCCTACCCCCCCCCGTACATCTGTCAAGTGGTTTCGGTGGTCGGTGGACAGGTTGTTGATAAGTCGGCTCCACCACCTAATTGGGTGTGCGAACCGTCCGTTACTTCCCTCTCCTCCCCATGTAATCAATGACATCGATCTTGCCGATCACGCCCACGATCTTCTCGGCGTCGACCACGATCGCGACCTGATCGGTTTCGAAGATGCGGAAGAGTTCTTCCACCCGCGCCTTGGGATAGATGAGCCCGCCGATCGGTTGGGCCACGTTGTGGACGGGGCTGGTGTTGGTAACCGCGCCGCTCTGCAGGCCGCGGAGAACATCGAGTTCGTGCACCATCTTCGCGGGGCGCTTCTTGGCATCGAGCACCGGAACCTGCGACACGCCGGCCTTGCGCATGATCTCGACGACCGAGCCGACGGTGTCGGTCTCGTTGCAGGTGATGACCTGCTGCGTCGGGCGTGCCTTCATGATGTCCTCGACCACGCCGAGGTCGTAATCGCTCCCCAGGAAGCCGTAGTCCTTCATCCACTGGTCGCTCAGGAACTTGGTGGTGTAGCGCGTGGCCGAATCGGGGAGCACGGTGACGACCGTCTTGCCCGGGCCAATTTCCTTGGCGATCTGCACCGCGATGTGAACGTTGCTCCCGCTCGATCCGCCGCAGAAGAGTCCTTCCTCGCGCACGAGCCGGCGGGCCATGAGGAACGACTCCTTGTCGTTCACCTGGCGGAACTCATCGACCACCGAGTAATCCATCGCGTCGCACAGGATGTCCTCGCCGACGCCCTCGACCTTGTAGACGTGCGGCGTCGGCATGGTCTTTGTATAGAAGTAGTGATAATGCACCGAGCCGATCGGATCGACGCCGACGACCTTCACCGGGTGCTTGTTCTTCTTGAAGAAGCGTGCCGCGCCCGACACCGTGCCGCCCGTGCCCGCGCCCGCGACGTACACGTCCATCTTCCCCTCGGTCTGGCGCCAGATCTCCGGGCCGGTGGAGAGCTCGTGGGCGTCGATGTTGAGCGGGTTGTGGTACTGATTGACGTAGAAGCCGTTCTGCTCGCGCGCGATGCGCTTGGCCGTCTCGACATAGTGCTGCGGCGAGTCGCCGGGCACGTCGGTCGGCGTGATCACCACCTCCGCGCCGAACGCCTTGAGCATGTTCACCTTCTCGAGGCTCATCTTGTCGGGCATGGTGAAGACGCACTTGTACCCGCGCACCGCGGCCCACATCGCCACGCCCTGCCCCGTGTTGCCGCTCGTGTTCTCCACGATCAGCATCCCCGGCTTGATCAGCCCCTTCTTCTCCGACTCGTTCAGGACGTGCACCGCCATGCGGTCCTTGATCGAGCCCGTCGGGTTCATGTACTCGCACTTGACGAGCACCGTCGCCGCCCCCGCGGGCACGACCTTGTTCAGCTTCACCAGCGGCGTGTTGCCGACCGCGCTCAGAATCGAATCGAAGAACGCCATGCCTTGCACCCCTGCCGCGCGTCCAAGCCGCGCGAAAAATCGTCGAGCCCCGGGCGAGTTCCGACCGCAAACGGGGGGAATCCCGAACGCCCGAGAACCCACACAATAGCCGCGAACCGCCCGCCTCCCGCGCCCGCCGATCGCACGGATTTCGGGGCCCTTTTGGGTACGTGATCGGAAGTTGCAAGGGCCAATTCCCGCGCTGGCCCGCGTGAACACCCCGGATCCCGCCTCCCCGTCGCCGTGATTCGCGTGTATCTCGCTCCGGCATTCCCGCATGGTTTCATGCGGAAATTGGCTTGGAGCACACGCCGCGCGGCACTATCCTTGTGCGAGAGACAGACCACGGCGTTTCCGCGCCGGGATTCATCGATTAGGAGGGTTTCCAAATGCGTATGACTTGTGTGGCTTCGGTTCTCGCTGTCGCTGCGCTCACCGCCAGCGCCTCGGCCGCCATCCAGGCGGTCGGCAACTTCAACGGCTGGGACAACGGCACGGGCGTCGTCCTCAACGATCTCGGCGGCGGCGTGTGGGGCGCGACCATCCCCAGCACCGGCGCCGGCATCAACGAGTTCAAGCTCAACATCGGCGACTGGTCTCAGTACTGGCCGTCCACCGGCAACGTCAAGGTGTCTTCGAACGGCAACCCCATCGACATCTTCTTCTACGACAACGTCAACCCCAACGACGGCTGGTCGCCCAACTACCAGCGCGTCGGCTACGTCGACCAGGGCGGCACCGGCTTCGAGATCATCGGTGACTTCAACGGATGGTCCGCTCCCATCGGTACGCTCACCGACATGGGCAACGGCCTCTATGAAGGCACCTTCAACATCGCCGCCGGCGGTTACGGCTTCAAGTTCCGCTCCGTCGCCCACGGCTGGAGCATGAGCTACGGCGAGAACCTCGCCGACTGGGACAACAACGCCTTCGTCAACGTCGGCTCAGACCCCGTCAAGTTCTCCCTCGACGTCACCCACGGCCGCTGGAAGACTGAGAACGTCCCCACCCCGGGCGCCTTGGCCCTCCTGGGCGTCGGCGCTCTGGCCGCCGCGCGTCGTCGCCGCTGATCGGACTCCCGTCACCTCGCGGCTTCAACCTCGCGTTGATCCTCGAAGGCCGACGCTCGTGATTCTCACGCGCGGGCCGCTCCTCATCGGGCGGCCCGCTTCCTTTTTGTTTCCGCGCGGGCTGACAAAACGCGCGCTTATCCTCCCCCATGCGCATCCTCCTCACCAACGACGACGGCATCCGCGCGCCCGGCATCGCCGCCATGTACTCCGCGCTCATCGATCCCGCCTTCGGACCCCCGCTCGGCGAGGTCCTCTGCGTCGCGCCGCTCGAAGTCCAATCCGCCACCTCGCACGGCGTGACCTTCAACTCCCCCCTTATGACCCGCGTCGAGTCCATCGACATCGGCACCCCCGTCGTCAAGGGCATCGCCGTCGACGGCCGACCCGCCGATTGCGTCAAGCTCGCCCTCTCCTGCCTCTGGCCCGAACGCTTCGGCCAAGGCTCACGCCCCGACCTGGTCATCTCCGGCATGAACGCCGGCGCCAACTGCGGCATCAACGTCATCTACTCCGGCACCGTCGCCGCCGCCATCGAGGCCGCCTTCCTCGGCGTCCCCTCCATCGCCGTCAGCATGATGCTCGCGGGCGAACACTCGCGCTTCGACGTCGCTGCCCGCGAAGCCCGCAAGACCATCGAACAACTCATCGCGCAAGGATTGCCTGATCGCCACGAGTGCCTCAGCATCAACATCCCGCGCGTCGAGGCCGAGCGGGCAATGCCCCCAATTCGCATCTGCCCCATGAACGCGCATGGCCTGGTCGACCGCTACGAGCGCCGCGTCAGCCCCGGAGGTCAGGTCTACTACTGGGCCGCCGGCCACGGCCTGGACTTCCACGCCACCGCCGAAGGCTCCGACGTTGACCTGCTCAAGGCCGGCTGCATCACGGTCACGCCCTTGGCCTATGACCTCACACGCCACGAGTCCCTGAAAACATGGCGTTCTCGCGTCAAAGACGCCTAAGAAAAAAGGCGGCCACAAGAATTTCTTGCAGCCGCCCGGAGGGAGAAAGAGAGAGTCTTGTCGCCCGGAGGCGTGATCGCTCTTGATTGCCGCGGGAGGTTCCGCCGTTCTCCATTCCCGGTTTCGGTGTCAAACCGGGCAAGGTGTTATCGACCTAGGCCAGCAGATTGCCCACATTTTTGAGTGCGGCGGGCAGATTCTTCCGGATCTCCTCGAACTTTTCGCTCGACAGCTTGATCGCATCCCGAACATCCGCCCCCACCTCCAGCGACTGAAGGTCCAGGCGGAATCCCGCGGCGGCCTCGGCGGCCAGGCGGTCCGCGATGTGAACGATCGTCGTCAGCGTGCGGCTCTCGGCGGGCAATTCCAGCGGGGTGTGGGGGAAGCCCGTCACCAGCGAGAAGCTCTTGGGGAACTTCCACTTCTCCGCCAGCCCCGCGCCAAACTCCGTGTGCGTCGCGCCGAAGACCTTGCCCTCGACCTCGCGCATGTTGACCTGCGGCACGCCGTTGCTGTCGCACTTCACCGTCTCCAGCACTTCGATCAGCTTGTTGCGGTCGTACTGCATCTCCACCATCACGCCGATGTCGTGGATCAGGCCCGCCAGGAATGCCTCGTCCGACAGGCCAAGACGAAGCGAATCCGCGATCACCTTGCACGTCGCCGCGACCGCCGTGGAATGGTTCCACAAATCGCGAGCCGAGAAGTTCGGCGTCAGCTCACCCCCGCGGAACAGCTTCGCGAGGCTCGCCGCGATCGCAATGTTCTTGACGGCGTTCAGCCCGAGCATCACGATCGCCCGGTTGATCGACGCGATCTGGCCCGGCAGCCCGTAGAAGGACGAGTTCACGACCTTGAGGATTCGGCTGCACAGCGCCGGGTCGTTGGAGATGACCTTGTGCAGATCCTGGGCGGTGGACTTGGGGTCCTCCACCAGCTCCACGATCTTGAGCGTGATCTCCGGGAGTGTCGCGATGTGCGAGATCTCGCGGATCGCGGAGGAAACGACTTGGTCCTTGTTCTCTGTGGCCGAGCTCATGCCGCTAGCTCCCTCGTCTGGTCGGGGGACGATGCACCCATCAACGTCGACATGAGAATCGGCACGCGCGGGCCATGACTTTCGGACCGTCTGGGAAGTTGACGCCCTCCGGCCCCCACTCGGGACAATCCCGCGCTCGCTATCGGACGTTGCTCTCAACGAACCGATGCCCCCAAGACCCCGCAAGGCCTTGGAGCCTCGCGCCCAGTCCGTTACGCTGTGCGGTCTCAACCGTGGGGAATGCCATGCCCGACCATCCAGACCACGCCAAAGCGCTCGACGTCGCGATCATCGGCGCCGGGCCCGCCGGCGCCACCGCCGCCGCCATCCTGCTCAAGTACAACCCCACTCTCCGCGTGGTCATGATCGAGAAGGAGAAGTTCCCGCGTCCCCACATCGGCGAGAGTCAGCTCCCCGGCATCAGCGCCATACTCGACGAGATGGGCGTGTGGGACAAGGTCGAGGCCGCCGACTTCCCCATCAAGCTCGGCGCGTCCTACACCTGGGGGCGCAACCAGGACGTGTGGGACTTTGACTTCTACCCCGTCGAGCAGTTCAAGGACGAGCCGCGCCCCGCCCGGTTCGAGGGCCAGCGTCGCTTCACCGCCTTCCAGGTCGACCGCGAGGTCTACGACACCATCCTCGCCGAGCACGCCGTTTCCTTGGGAGCGCGCTGGCGCCAGGAAACCCTCGTCCGCGAAGTAATGGTCGACGCCGATCGGATCAGCGGCCTGCGCCTGGACTCCGGCGAGATCGTCACCGCGCGATATTACATCGACGCTTCGGGCACCGCCGGCATCCTCCGACGCGCCCTCAACATCGATGTCACAATCCCCGAGGAACTCAAGAACATCGCCGTCTGGAGCTACTGGGACAACGCCGAGTGGGCCGTCAAAATCGGCGTGGGCGGCACGCGCGTGCAGGTCCGCTCCCTCCCCTACGGCTGGATCTGGTTCATTCCGATGGGACCCAGCAAGGCCTCGGTCGGCCTCATCTGCCCCGCCGAGCACTACCGCCGCACCGGACACAAACCCGAAGAGCTCTATCTCCGGGCGCTGGCTGAGCAGAAAGAAATCGCCACGCTCCTGGCCAAGGCCCGCCAATACCGCCCGATCGAATCAACGAAAGACTGGTCGCAGGTGGCGGCCCGGCTGGTGGGCGACAACTGGTTCGTCGTCGGCGAGGCCGCCGGCTTCGCCGACCCCATCCTCGCCGCGGGCATGACGCTCGCCCATCACTCCGCGCGCGATGCGGCCTACACCATCCTCGAACTGGACCGCAACCAACTCCCCCGCAAGTGGCTCCTCTCCCGCTTCGACGAGAAGAACCGCCATAACATCCGACAGCACATCCAGTTCGCCCAGTTCTGGTACGCCTCCAACGGCTGCTTCACCGACCTCCAGCAGCACTGCTCCGCCATCGCCAAGGAAGCCGGCCTCAAGCTCGACCCCCGGCGCGCCTGGCAGTGGCTCGCCCAAGGAGGCTTCGCCACCGAGACCATCGACCGGCCCGGCTTCGGCTCGTTCGACCTCGGCGCGTCCAAGCAGATCGTCGAGTGGATCAGCGGCTCAAGCGCCGCCTTCGAGCTCGACAAGTACAACGTCTACAAGCTCAATCTCACCGGCGCCGCCAAGGACGCCCTGGGCAACCTCGAGGGCGGCCGCATCCACCGCATCGAATGCTACCGGCGCGGACCCAAGGTCCTGCCCGTCAGCGGCTACTACAAAATCGTGATCGACGCCCTGCGCGCCTCGCGCGACGCCAAGGACATCATCACCGCCATCCAGAACTCCATCATGGCCTCCGCCCCCGATAGCGAAGCCTGGCACCACGTCTCCAAGGTCCTCCAGACCATCGAGGCCATGATCGTCGACGGATGGATCCAGGGCTCCGTCGACCCGCGCCGGCCCATGCCCAAACTGGCCAAGGGCGGCGGGCGCGTCATCCGCGCCAACGACGAGGGCAACCGCGCCATCGCCCAGCGCGATCAGGCCCCCAACCCTCCCGATACCCCGGGCGCGAGTTGATCCGCGCGCCGGGAATCGCCCGGCGCAAGACTCATTCGGCCCGGTTCATAGGCTGCAACTTCCAATATGTGATCGTCCGCCACAGCCACTCCATCGGCCCGAAGCGGAACCGCGCCAGCCACCACGCGCTCCACGCAAGCTCCACGGCGTACACCGCCAGCACCACGCCCAGACGCTGCACCTCGTTGAACGAACCGAACAGCCCAAAGCCGTACCAGTAAAAGATGGTGGTGCAGATCAGCGTCTGGCACAGGTAGTTCGTCAGCGCCATCCGCCCGGCGTTGGCCAGCGCCCGTGTCAGCCCCGAAAACACGCCGCGCTCGACCAGCGTCGCCCAGATCGAGATATACGCCAGGGCCATCAGCGGCCCGCCGAGGTTGATCCCGAAGCTCATCGCCACGCCCGCGATGACCTTGTGGTTCGGGAGCATGTCGAGCCCGAAGACGCCCACCACCGACAAGGGCAGACCCAGCACGACGCCCAGCACGAAGGCGCGCTTCCGCCAGTGGGCGCGATCAGGATCGAAGAACCGGAGCTTGAGCAGTGCACCGCCGAGGCAGAAGAGCGCGCCCACCTGCCAGAAGAAGCCCACCACGCACACGATCAGGAAGATGCCCCACGACAACGCGCGAATCGCCAGCGCGGAAAAGAACCCGCCGTCGCGGTACGCCGACTCCTCCGCCGCCATCCACAGCGCGTCCTTCGGCCCGCCCGTCACCTTGCCCTGCGTCATTTTCTTGAAGAACTCGGCGACCTTGGGCGAGAACGTGCGATCGAGAAACCGCTCGAAATCCTGGTTGCCCGCCCCGCCTCCGGCGTTCGCGCCCGCCGCAGCGCCGGTCGCCGCGTTGGCGGCGTCTGTTGCTGGCGCTTCGCCGGACGTGGCCGGTGCCGTGGCTGGTACAGCGGCCGCGGGCGGGGTACCGGCTTCACCGGCGTTCGCTCCCTCCGGCTTTGGCGTCGCCGACCCCCCCGTGTCGGCCTTCTGCTCGGCCTGCTTCACCTGCTCCAGGTTGTACATGCTGAGGGCCTGAAACCCGCCCGACAGCGTCAGCGACAGGAAGAGAAACACGCTCCCGACGATCAGCAGCGTCTTGGGGCGGCAGCTCGAAAGGAACAGCAGCACCGTCCCGGCCAGGCTGTACACAAACAGAATGTCGCCATACCACAACAGCAGCGCGTGCGACAGGCCGATCAGGAACAGCGCCACCAGCCTTCGCAAGTACGGCTTGTAGATCGATCGTCCCGCCTCGTCCGCCCTGCCGCGCTGCAGCATGAGGCCCATACCAAAGAGCATCGAGAAGAGCGGATAGAACTTCCCCTCGCAGAAGATTTTGGTGAAGTAGTGGACGATCATGTTGCCGATGCCCTCGGGCGGCGCGAGCTGCATCATCGCCCCGAACGGCTCGGCGAAGAACTTGATATTCACCGCCAGAATGCCCAAAAGCGCAAAGCCGCGCGCCACGTCGATCGCGTTGATACGCGATGGTCGCGCCACCGGCCCCAGCGAGAGTATCGTCATGCACAGATACTACCGAACTCGCACGCCCCGGTTTCAATGGCAAGAGCCCGGCTCGTCCGCAATGGACGAACAACATCCCCGGATCGCGCAGGGCACCACGCGGTAGGTCGGAACTCCGCGCCGACATCTTCCTTGCCTACCGCCCTCTTCGTGCCGTGAGCGATGAACACGCCAAGTGCCCCTTCCCTCCGTGACTCCGCGACTTCTCTTCCCCACTCCCGCATGCCTCCGCGTCCCACTGCTCCCCTCCGATCCCTCCGACTTCCTGTCCTCTACGCCTCCGCGCTCTTCGCGTTGAATCCTCTTCATTTCAGCCCTGAAACCGCGACACCCCCTTTCCCAACAAACGCTCGGCGCGCCCCGCGCGGGAGGTCCGTCATGCTCTCCGTCCTCAGCCTCATGTCGAAGATCGTCTTCTTCCCCGTCTGGGCCTTGTGGCGGGCCTACCTCCTCCTCTGGTGGGCGTTCGACACGCGCCCCGCGCTCGCACCCGCCGCGGCCCAGCCCGGCGTGCAGGACTCCGCCTTCCAGGTCACCAGCTCCAACCCCGAACCTTTGCCCCTGCCGCGCGGCGCGCTGCGCGGCGGGTTCATCGGCACCTGGCTCGTCTCCATCGCGCTGGCCGCGCTCTGTGCCGCCCTGGCCGATCAGAACATCATCGAGCCCGCGCGTGCCGCGATCGCGTGGGGCTGGGGCTCGGCCCTCACGACCGTCGCGAGCCTGCTCGCGGTGCGAGCCGTCGTGAGCCGCCAGCGCGCCAAGCTCTCGCCCGTCCAGCGCGCCAAAGAGGGAATCAAGGCCGCCGCGGTGAGCGTCGCTCCCAAGGCGGCGCAGGCATCGGTAAAGGTGGCGGCGACCGCGTGCAAGCTCGGCGCCGCCGGCTGCCGTGGCATCGCCGGCGCGATGGAGAAGGCCGCTCCCGTCGCGTCGCGCTTCGGCACGAAGTTCCGCGAGGCGATGCGCCGCGCCGGCGGGCTGGAGCCCACGCCCCCGAACGCCGCCCCGAACGCCGCGCCCACCAGCACCGGCCCGGCGGGCGCGTAGGCGCCGCGAGCGGCGTATGAGCCTCGCTACGCTTGCCGCATGAGCAACCGTTACGAGCAGTTTCAGGCCTATCGCACGAAAATGAACGCGCGGATCCTCGGTCCCGACGCCGATCGCGGCACACGCGCCGACGGCTCGCCCCGACCCGGCGCCTCGCTCGTCACTAAACGCTTCTTCTCCCTCGATCACCAGACCTACTCCGACGGTGCGCTCACCGCCCGCACCAAGGAAATGCTCGGCCTGGTCGCCTCCATGGTCCTCCGCTGCGACGACTGCATCGGCTATCACATCGACCAGTGCGTCAAGGCCGGCCTCACCGACGAAGAACTCTGGGAGTGCTTCGACGTCGCCCTCATCGTCGGCGGATCGATCGTCATCCCGCACCTCCGCCGCGGCGTGGAGTTCCTCGACCAGGCGCGCGAGCACGCACGCGGGCACTCGGGCGGGTGCGCCTGCGGCGGGCACTGAGCGCCGATCCACCGTCGTCGCCGTATTCGTGCCGCCGATGTCGCCTTCGACATCGGTCCTCTTCGCCTCGCGTGAGCCGACGGTCCCCGCCTGTGTTTTCTCGTTGCACGCTCCGGATGCCGTGGCCAACTTGTTGGCCACGCGATCGCGCACGAGCGCCTGCGCTCACCCCGCGCCCCCGACTCGCGCTCGCTTCTTCGTCATCATTTGGTCACTTGGCGCTTTGGCCATTCGGCGAGTTGCTCCGCCGTCCCACGGACCCGAAGACAGGTCCGTGCCACAAATCCGAAGGCGAGCACACCGGCGAAGGAGCGTCTCCAAAACCACAGAACCCCCGGGGGTGAGCCCGAGGGTTCCGTACGACCGGCATTCTCTCTCCCAACGCTCGTCCGGTCGGCCGAGCTTTCATGCTGGTCCCGCCGCACGCCCGGCGAGAAATCGTGCGTGCGACCGGACACTCCAGCGGGGTCGACCCTCCCCAGGGCCCCGCACAACCCCAAACTCATCGATCAGGGGATCAGGCAAATCGCGAAGCATCGAGACAGGAAAAAAGCAAAGGCAGCGATGCTGTCCCGAGCCTCATTCACCCCCGACCTTTCAAACTCCTTTCGACGATCCAAACACACCGTCACTTTGCCACTCGACCACGCTTCCACTCGAACACTTCTGTCTTTTCCTCAACATCCCGCATCGAACGCCGACGCGAATGTGTCGTAGTCGTCGCCGTTGACGAAGCCGTCGCGGTTGATGTCGGCCTCGAAGGTCGCGAGGTCGAAGGAGCTGGCGAAGGCGTCGTAGTCATCGCCGTTGACGAACCCGTCGAGGTTGAAGTCCGACGTGCAGTAGCCCGCCATGTCGGAGACGGCGTTGAGCATGAGGGCCATCGCGTCGCCCGCGAGGTAGGTGTTGACGAGCGTTGACATGTCGCTCACGATCACGACCGGCCCGCTGCCGGCGCTGATCGCGTCGCGCGGGATGATGGTGAGGCCCGCCAGGCCGTTGGCGAAGCGCCCGATCACGCGGTCGCTCGCGGCGTTGTCGACCACGCCGGGCCAGAACGTCGGAAGGCTGGCGATGGCGCCGAAGCGGCCGTTCACGATGGCGGATTCGGCGGTGTCGCCCATGGCCAGGGGCTCGGAGGCCCCCAGCTTGCCCGACGCGTCGAGGGCGAAGGCGTCGAGGATGCTCTCGTTGGCGGCCTCGAAGTCGGAGTTGTCGATCGCGATGATCGCGCCCTTGCCGCCCTTGACGAAATTGAGGAGCGCGGTGCGCTCGCCGGCGGTAAGGGGCGAGATCGCGTTGCTGGCGCCCGAGTGCTTCTTGCCCGAGGACAGGAAAAGCACGTCCACGCCGGCGAGGTATGACTCGGTGAGGGTGGTGCTGCCCGTAAGCGTCGCGCCAGGGAACGCGATCTCGAGGCTCGATGAAAGATGCATCACGTCCGCGCCGCCCGCGAGGCTCATGGCCCCGGCGCGGGTGGTGTTGAAGCCGCCGATGACGGGCGGCACGCTGGCGATGGCCAAGCCGCAAGCGCACGCCGACGCGAGCGCGACCAGACGACGAGTTGACATTTCCCCCTCCTGTGGTCTTCAAGCCCGTCGGAAAGTTCAGACACCGCCACCACGCCACGAGGTCGTGGAAGGCGCGTCCTATCGCCGCCGGGATGTGAAGGACTCTCCCCTTCGTCGCGGTCTACACCACAGGAGAAGAGAACCGCGACGCCCCAAGATTACCCGAGCGCGATTATCGCCGCAAGGGTGTCTGCGGCGAGAATTTGGTTTTCGAACGCAAGCCGCGCCGGGAACGGGGTTTGGGGTGCGGGTGTCGGCGTCGACCCTTCCGCGCGGGCGGCAGACGGAGCTGTGGAAAACCCCGGAAGCGGGGATGGCGGCCTGCAAATGGGGCCGCGCCTCATTGAGGATGTAAGCGTGGCATTTCCGACAGACATTCACCCGGTTTTCGCGATCTGATCCGCCTCGGATGGGGATAGTCACGCCGCTGAGAGCGGGCCAAGCGCCTGAATAATCGGTGCTTACGGGATAGGCCATATGGCCCGATCGGATTCCTCTGATTGTCCGCTCCGGGGTCGGGTTCCCTAGCCAATTTGCGGCGCGGCATCGCATTGGGGGCGGAGACACCATGCCCGCCATCTTCGAACTCAACCAATTCGGAACGCTGCCCTTGTGGGGGCAGGCGCTGATCGCCGCCCGCATGGTGCGGCGAGGCGTTCTGGCGGCGCTGCCCGACGCGACGCCCGAGTTTCGCGACCGGGCGTTGGCGGCGTGCGCGACGATCGAGCGGGCCTCGGCCGAGGGCGAGTTGAACGACGCGGACGAGCGGGCGCTCAAGGACGCGATGAACTTGCGCGACCGCGCCGACTCCAGGGTTGCGTCGGTGGCCAGCGCGCTGTGGTGGGCGATCGATTCCTGCCGTGCCGCCCGGGGCGCGCAGGACTTCCCGGTCGATGCGAGCGTCTCGAACTCGGCACTGCGAGCGGTCGGGGAACTGGGGGAGGACGCGCGGGTCTCACGGGCGCAGCTCACGGTGCTGCTCGCGGCCGACTTTGACCTGGTCCGCTTCGCGTGCTCCGAGATTTCCGTCGGGCGCTACGACGCGCTGACGGCGCATGTGCTGGAACGCCTCGCGCCCGTGCATCCCTTGACGCTGGTCGAGACGCCGATGCGCGGCACGCACCACGCCGAACGGGAAGCGCGGTGACACGTGGCGGCCACGCTCTTTCCGCATGATCGTTCGCGCCGCCGCTCCCGTGTGCGGCGTCGCAAGGGGGCACGGATGCTGGCGTCGATCATCGTGGCTCTGCTCGTCATCCCCGCGGTGCTGTTGTCGCTCCTGGCGGTGCTGGCGACGGCGGGGTACACGGCGCGCGTGCCGAGCGGCGCGGACGCGATGGGCCTGGCCCTCCCGTTCTTCACGACGGCGGGCGCCGGGCTCGCGCTGATTGTCGCGTCGTGGGTGTGCGTGGGCGCGGGGAAGCTCGATTGGATCAGCTCGCGGCCCATGGTTCCCTTCACGCTCGCGACGCTGGCGTCGCTGGGGGTGGCCCTGGCGTCACTGGGTGTGCTGGTGGCGTGGATGGAGAGGATGGGTGCGTGGGTGCCTTCGGCGGGGCTCATCTGCGGGGCGCTGGGGCCGATCTGCCTGGGCGCGACGCTCTTGGGAAGCGCGTGGCTCGACGCCGGAAAGATCAGGGACTCGGCGCTCCCGATCGTCGCGGGCCTGCCGCTCACGCTGGTCGCGTTCGCCGGCTTTGGCGCGGGGATCTACGCGCTCTCCGCGTGGGTGAAGCTCTCGAGCGAGAACACGCAGCGCGTGATCGCGCAGTCGCAGCAGGAAGAGATTGAACGCCAGCGCCGGGCGGCTCTCTCGCCCGCCGATGCGCTGGGCGAGGACTTTGCGGGGATGAGCGCCGACGCGCCGTTGTGGGTGATCATCGCGGGCCTTCCCGACGAGGCCGACGCCGAAGCGCGAGCGCTGATCGTCGACCGGGCTCAGCGCGTTCCGAACTTTGACGCTGAGCTCGAACGCACCATCAGCGCCGATTGGCCGCGTTATCGCCACGCCTGCGCGGAATTGATCCGGCTCGTCCCCGCGGAGGTGATCAAGGCGTCGTGGGGCGGTGCGCTGGCGCGGGCGATCGCGATCTCGGCGAACGAGATCGAGAAAGACCACGCGTGGTTCACGCCGCGTGAGGATCGGAACCCCGACCCGCTCGGGCATGTGCGCGCCATGGCCGACGCCGCCACGCGGCTGGGCGGCACGCCCGAACTCGGCGCGGCCTTGGAGGCGCTGTCGAAAGCGATCGAGGGCGCGGCCATCCCCGAGCGGGATCAGGCCCTAGCGGCCCTTCACGCGGGCGCGGAGCAAGCGAGCGAGGAGAAGTAGCCGAGAGCGTGCGGAGCCGCGGCGCGTTCAGCACCCCGCGTCGAATCGCTCCGCGAACTTGTCGTAGTCGTCGCCGTTGACGAAGCCGTCGCTGTTGAAATCGGCGTATTGGAGCGCGTCCTCGAACCAGCCGGCGAAGAGGTCGAAATCATCCCCGTTGACGAAGCCGTCGCTGTTGACATCGGCGATGCAGACCTGGAGTTGAGCGTGACGGCTTTCGGCCGAGCCGCAGCCGTTGGAGATCACGCACCAGTAGAGTCCCTCATCCTGCAAGCGACACCCCAGGACGGTGAGGAACGCCTCATGGCTGCCCGAGACCACCGAGCCGTGGGGCGTCGGCCCGTCGGAGAGCGGCGAGCCGTCCTTGTACCACCGGTAGTCGACCACGTAGCCGCCGGCGGCGTTGCTGGCGAGGGTTACGGAGGTCCAGGGCGGAGTCGTCTGATCGTCGGGCTGCCACGCGATCCACGGCGCGCCCGTCGGCGAGCAGCGGGAGAAGTTGGCGTAGTCACCCCAGTCATCTTTGAACCCGCCGAGGACAATCTCGGTTCCCTGACCCGCGAGTGTCCAGGCCCAGACAACTTTCCACGGCCAACCGTGCCCGACCCAAGCGCTCCCGGTCCATCGCGCGACCGGACCGACCCAGACGTGGTTTGACTCCCCGAATGCGGCGACGTAGAGCGACCCGCCGATCGAACGGACTTCTTCAACGTTCAGCACATGGTCGTGGCTCAGCAGGACGATGCCATCTCCGAACGGCCTCCACGTCTGGCCGTCCCACGAGGCCACGGAGTTGGCTTGCACGGAACCAACCCGACTGAAGTCGCCCGCGATCACGAGGCGCCCTTCGTGGATGGTCATGGACGTCACGCCGCTCCAGAAGTTGGGGTATTCGAGCTGTACCCAGGGCACGCTCACACCGTTCTCGATTACAAAGAGCGTCGGATCCCCGCCAAAATTCTGTCCGGCCATCCCGACGATGACTTTTCCTTGGTACTCCGCGAGGCAGACGCGCCCCTCATCAAAGATATCCGGCGGTCCAAGACCGACGATGGTCCACCCCGCGCCGTCGTACCGATAGACCGTGGGCGCCTCGGCCAGCGAGAGCGCGAGCACACCGCCGTCCTCCGCGGGCGCCAGCGCGACGATGTGCTCCGGCGCATGTCCGAGTGGCCACCAGTTCGCCCCGTCATACGCCGCCACGCCACTCGACTGCTCGCCGATTCCGATCCAGTAATGACAGCCCACCAACACCATTCCCTGCCATTCCATCAGCGAGTATGTCCAGCTTGTGGGCCCATCAATGCCGTTGGGTCCGGTGGGGAGCAGCTCCCAGTACAGGCCGTTCCACCTTTGTACCCAACCCGGCGGCCATGAATCCTCGCCGAAATTCCCGGCCGCGTAGACATGACCATCGTGCGAGCAGAGATCGAAGATGTGCCCCGCAAGCTCCGGCTGGGTCGGCGGCAGCCAGAGCGGCTCGCACTGTCCCAGCGCCCGCGGCCCGTCGCAGGCCGCCACCAACACGGACGTGCACATGCACCAGCGCGAAGCGCAACGCATCATGGGAGGCACTCCGGAATGGCCGCGAAGCCTTGATCGTTCCTGCCGAGACAATTATGACGCTTCTTAGAGAGCGCATCAACGCTTTGCCTGACGAAATCGTACACCATTCGCGGCTTCAAGGTGCGAGACGAGGTGTGTGCAACCATGCTTGTCCTGGTGTTTGCGATTCGTTTGCACAGATGAGACAGCATGCTCGCCCTTTGGGCTGCTCGCCGGCGATCTTTGATGTCGCTCATCGCGCGTTGAAGAGTGCCCGCCTGTGCAGATGGCGGATGCTGCGCCGTTGGCGCTCAGCACCCCGCGTCGAAGTGGCTGGCGAACTCGTCGTAATCGTCGCCGTTGACGAAGCCGTCGCTGTTGAAATCGGCGGCGGGGTCGGCGGCGTCGAACGCCGACGCGAAGCCGTCGTAATCGTCGCCGTTCACGAACATGTCGCGGTTGAAGTCGGCGGGGCAATAGAGGTGCCACTCGAGCGTGACGATCGAGGGCGTGTATCCGTTCAAGGGCGTGCCACTCGCGTCGCCGAAGTAGACCTTGTACGTTGCTTCGTACGGGCCGGGCTCGGTTGCGGCGTACCAGTTGTGCAGCATCCGCCCGTCCCACACGATGCGCGCGGGCGAACCCGCGGTGCCGAAGATCGGCGTGAACGCGGGCGTCGTGATCGTGCCGCCTGAGTAGCTTGAGAGTCCGGGTGTCCCCGAGAGGCGCTCGATCCAGATCGACGCGCCGGGCGGGACTTCCCAGAAGCCCTCGACGACCCAGCCGTATTGCGAGTTGTACCACGTGCCGTTGAGCACCGATGCGGCGCCGGTATAGGTCTCGTCGTAGTTGGTGAGAATGGGGAGCGGGATGGTCTCGTCGATCATCGACTCAAGCGCGGCGCCGTCGCGCCAGACCATGACATGTTTCATCTCGCCGCCCATGTGCGGGTCGACCGCGAGCGCCGCGGGAGTGACGGCGGAGACGAGAGCGGCGGCAACGAAGGCCCGGTTCGAGTGCTTGAGGCTGGTCTTCATGAGGAGTGCTCCGATCCTGAATGAGGTGTGTCGTGAACGAGTAATGCGAACAACACGGCTAGCGAGAGGGGGCAACGGACGACGGCGCGATCTCAACGCCGATGGACGCCATCCACTCGCGTCTGGAGTCGTCGAGCGACCGGCCGCTCAGCCGCTCGTAGGTGGTGATCTCGTTGTCGAAGTCGGCGATCGCACGAAGCAAGAGGCGGTATCCGCCGTCCCGGCGAGCGAGCGAGCGAACGAACGGCGTGGACGCGGCATAGAACGCCGGCGCGTACTGCATCCGTTCCTCTCCGAACAGCTCCGAGAGCTTGCCCCGTCCGCCGACGAACGCGAGCAGACGCGGAGGGTCCGGACATGCGCGGATATGCTCGGCCGCGAATGCGTCGAGGCGATCCGCGGGCACATCGATCAGCGGCGAGTAGTGCGCGAATCCCTCCTGCTCCGCGACCGCCATCGCGAGCGCTTCGGCCAGGCCCTCATGAAGCCAGAGAGGCATCCGGGCTTCGGCGACGCCGTCGGCCTGGCTCAGCCAATCGCCGTCAACCTTGACGAGCAGGTGCATCGCTTCATGGAGCCACGGCGCCTGGTCCTGGCGGATGCGCCAGAGCGGGATGAACGCCGTGTTGCCGCCCGGCGCGTGGCTGATGAAGTTCGCGTCGGGGAAGTAGAAGAACACACGCCGATCGTCGCCGCACGACCAGTCGGGAGCGCCGATGAACACTTTGGCGGCCCGGATACCACGCTCGAGCTTGTCGACGATCGTGCTCATCTCCGCCTCGGAAATCGCCGGCGCGCCGCGGGAGTCGGCGCATGGAAACCACGCGACCACGTCGCGCCGGAGGCGGCAGGTACCCACGCTCTCCAGCTCGGCCTTCCGCGCGATGTCCTCGTCCCACGCGTTGAGCGACGTGCCGATGGGGCGCATCGCCTCTGGCGATTGATGCGGATTCGTACCGCACGCGGAAAGGAACATCGCAGAAGCGACCGCCAGCGCAACAATCGGCCTCCGGCGAAGGCCCACGGAGTTTGGCTGATTCATCGCATGCTCCTTGGCGATTGAAGAACCTCAGCGCGCGGTGAAGAGATCTCGCCGGGAGTCGAAGAGCTTCTTGCACTCCTCGCTGCAGAAATAGAACGTACGGCCTTGATACGTCTCGGTGATCGCTTCCCCCCTGACGACCGCCATCTCGCAGACGGGGCACACGGGCTTGTCATCGGTCGAGATTGGGCGTGACGCGAACGCCGCGTTGGAGTTCGGGTCCTTCCAGCCCTGACCCTGGTATTCGAGGTCGCGGGCGGTTTGCTCCGCGGCGTCGCGGCCGAAGTAGCGCTCGACGACGTGCAGCGCCAGATCGATGCCGGAGGTCAATCCCCCCGCCGTCGAGATGTTGGCGTCGTCGACGAAGCGTGCGCCGCGTTTCACCGTGACGTCGGGGAACATCGCCGCGAGTTGGCCATAACCGCCGTGGTGAGAGGTGACCGTCTTCCCCGCGAGCAGCCCGGCCTTGGCGAGCACGAACGACCCGTTACACACCGACATCGTGAGGTCGGCGCTCTTCGAGGCATCGCCCACCCACGAAAGCAGGGCCGGAGAAGGCTCTCCCATCGCCGGAATCACGATGATCTTGGGCCGCGGCGCATCGGCGAACGTGCAATCGGGAACGATCGTCATGCCGCCCGAACACTTGATCGGCGCGGCTGTGTCGCCCACGGTGTAGAGGTGGAACGGGGGCGTGTCACGTCCCGCGACGTTCGCGTACTCAAACACGCCCCACGGCCCGGCGAAGTCAACGACCTCCGCGTCGGACGAAAGCACCACCGCGACCGAGATGCTCCCGCCCTGCGGCGGCGTGAGCTTGCGACCCACGGGTTCGTGGCGAAGGTGAGTTCCGCCTCGTGCCGCCGCGGCCGCGATGATCGCGTCGCTCGTCGCGGGATGCTCCTGGTCGAGCGCGACAAACGCCTTCTTGTCTTCAAGGCAGATCTTCACGTCGGCGACGCCGCGCACGCCGCGGATCGCGTCGGCCAGCGTGTTGGCGCCGTACTGATCGGTGGGAGCATCGAACGAGAACGTTTCCACGCCGGGCTGCTTGCAGATGCAGCGTGCCTGTTCCTCGGGGCTGCACGCGGAGGCGGGTCGGGATTTCGCGCCGCCGGCGCATCCCGCGGCCACCACCAGGCAGGCCGCGAGCACGTTCGCGAGCAATGCGAGGCGGTTCTTCAAGGAGAATGTGCGAGTTGTCATGGCAATTCCTCGTGCGGCCGCGGGCCGAGCCGCGAAGGTGGGTGAATGAGACTGGCCGGGCTACTTGGCGGGAGACTTCCCTTCGGCGGCGCACTCCGGTGCACGGCGTTTCATCTCGTCGTCGATTGCCTTGGCGATCTGTTCGCGCGTTGCGCCGTTCGCTTCGGTCGCGACGACATACGCCTCGGCGTGATTGAACGAGACCTCGGCGTCCATCACGCCCGGCTGATGGCGGAGTAGAGCCCCGATTTCCTTCGCACACCCGCGGCAGCCCATGCCAACAACGGGGAACTTCATCACGCGCGGGTGCGACGCCAGCGCGATGGGAGCTTCCTTTTCCTTCGCGGGGGAGGTCGAGCAGGCGGTCAGCGCCCCGACGGCCAGGGAGGAGATCAGAACCGATGTCAACGCGAACTTCACGGGTGTCCTTTCGAGTGGTTCCAGCGCGTCAGCGCGGGAAGTGGTGAAAACGTGCGGGTCGAGGCCGGGCGGAGCAATTCAACAGGTGAACGGCGTGCAATGACGGGGCGCCGCGGGAAGTGTCAGTGGGCGGGTGCGGAGGCCAGCGCCTCGCGGATCGCGGATTCACATCGCGGCGCGAACGATTCGTGCATGGCGGTGAGCATCCCGACCATGGCTGGTTCCGCGTCGGGGCTGGTGGGAGATCCGCTACTGAACGGCGGCTGCGGGTCATACTCCATGAACATCTGCACGCCCTTGGCATAGGTCTTGCCGCGCCACTTCTGGACCAGGCGCAGGGCGAAGTCGATCCCGGCGGTGACGCCCGCGCCGGTCACGCGATTGCGGTCTTCGACGTAGCGTTGCGCGACCGGTTCCGCTCCTCCGGCCTTGAGCGCGTCTCGTGTCAGCCAGTGGCTGGTGGCCTTGTAGCCCTTCAGCAGGCCGGCGGCCGCGAGAAGCAGCGATCCGGTGCAGACGCTCCCGACCCACTCGGCCCGCTCACCCTGGCGACGCAGAAAATTCATCGTCGCCGAGTCTTTCATGGCGTCGAGTGTGCCGCTGGTCCCGCCCGGAACGAGCACGAGCGTCTGCTTGTCGATGATCTGATCGAACGTCGTGTTCGGCGTGATCGAAAAGCCCGTGTCGCACGCGACGGGCTCCATCGTTTTGGCCACCAACTGCACCTTCGCGCCCACCATGTTGATGAACGCGTGGTGAGGCCCGATCACGTCCAACGCGGTGAACTGCGGGTACAGCACGATCGCGATCCGCTCGCGTCCCGGGGTCATCAGCTTCGCGTGCTCGGTGTCGGACATCGTGGGCGGCTCTCGGCGCGGGGTCGCGGGTCCGGGCGCCTGCCCGAGGCTCCGTGGTGCCAAGACCGCGGCCCCGGCCCCGAGGCCGATCGCCATGGCGCGCCGGCGGGAAATCGCGCCGACGCCCGGAAGTTCATTCTGGTCGCTCATCGTCATCCTCCGAAAGGAATGCGTCTCTGGGCGGGGTTTCAACATCAGCGAGGGTTCAGTTCTGCGGCCTGGCGATCTCCAGGCGACGTGCCCGAAGCGTGGCGACCAGCAACGCACGGTCGTCGGCGTCGATCACGCCGTTGAGATCCACGTCACGCCATCCCGAACCCTGATCCCACGCGGCCAGGTCGGCCTGGGTGACCAGGCCGTCCGTGTTCACGTCCGCCCTGCCGATCCGCGCGGTGATCGTGAGCTCTCCGATGTCCAGCAGGTAGTTCTCATCCGGGAAGCCCAGCAGGATCAGTCCATCCGAGATGAGGAGGTGGCCCCTGATCGTGAGCGTCGAACCGACCACGGAAGTCGTGAGCTGTCCGACATCAGCAAAGACGGCGTTGGCAAAGTCGATGTTGCTCGTGAGCACGAGCCCGGAGCGCGTCGCGTCGTGGCGCGAGGGTGAGTAGCGAAGACCCCAGTCGCCAAAGAGCAGGATGCCGGTGTAATCGGGGTCCAGCTCGAAGCGTGTGATGCCGCCGAACCCGATCTGCTCACCGCCGCTGAGGAACGCGCCGAGATCGGTCCCCGTGCCCCAGGTGCCCAGGAGATTGGACTTGTTGAACTTGAGCGTCGACGGTTGGATGGTGCGTCCCGAGGGGCTCGCGATTCCGGGCCAGTTCAGCGTCCATGTCGCGATCGGTCCGGGCGAGTTCCCATCCGCGTAGAGCAGGTCCGAACGCGTCTCTCTGATCCCAAAGTCCGCGTCGAACTGATCGAGCGGTGTCTGTCCCAGGAGCGTCGGCAGGTCAAACTTGATCTGGGCCGTGCCGTACAGGATCTCCGCGTCCTGGGCCCGCGACGGCGCCGCGGCAAGAACAACAAGCGAGTACTTCATGGTCCATTCCCCTTTCAAATCGCGACGCTCCGCGGGACCGCGCCCGCTCGCGAGCGTCAGAAGTAATAATTCCCGAGCACGTGCCTGATCCGAAGGTCCGGGCTGTCGTCGTTCCCGATCTGGAGCTTTGCGGCTGGCTTCCAGTCGACCGAACCATCGGACCACGCGCGATTGATCCCCTCAATCTCGTTGGCGTGGAACCGGAAATCCGCGTAGCGCCCCGCGCGCGCCGTGGTGTGGAAGTTCTCGAAGCGGCGCGCTTCGGAGGTCGGAAACTCGCTGAGAATGTCCGACCACAGCACGCCGCGGTTGCTCCCGCGCCGATCCGCGGCGTGGCCTTTGTTCACGAGCACCGCGAGCTGAGTGCGGACCATCGAGGACTCCTCAAGCCCGCCCAGATAGACGTACCCGGTGTACAGCCCTCCGCCGACGGTGACACCCTCCGCATAGCCGGAGTTCCGCGCGAAGGGGCAGTTGATCCACTTGGGCTGGTCCGGCCGCTTGGGCCACTGCTTTGCCTCGCCCTCGGGCACGGACATGTTGAAATAGGCGCCGATCTGGCGGAGACGCTCGACCGAGATCGAACTCGGGACAAAGTCGCTCATCAATGGGAACTGCGCGTGGTCATTCAGGTAAAGCGTGTCGGCCGCGGCGAACTGGCGCATGTTGTTCATGCACTGGCTCTCCATCGATGCGCGCCGGGCGCCGGATAGCGCCGGGACCAGAAGGCTGATGAGCAGCGCGATCACCGCGATGACGACGAGAAGCTCGATGAGCGAGAAGGCCCGAGTTCGATGTGTTCGTCGCAAGCGAGTACTCCCGAAGAACCGGCGCGACCACGAGTCGTCCGTTGGAATCCCGCCGGGGCGCGTTTCCACGCCCCGACGAAGCCATGTCACCATGGATCAAGCACGACGACGACGCGCCGCGACCAGGCCTCCGAACCCCAGCAGTGCCGCGGCTCCGGGCGCCGGAACGGGGACGAGCTTGATGTGCCCGAGCACCATGGCGGTGTCCATGTGTCCGTTGACATCCTGCAGGAACATGAGCCAATCGGTGCCGCCGAAGACGTAGTCCGCCGACAGGTGAAGATTGCCGTTGATCGTCTCGGCGGTGACGTTGACCAGCTCAAAGATGCTTCCCTGTCCCGGGCCCGACGTGGCGTAGAGCTTCCACACCGAGTCGGCGGGGTCCTGGCTGAGCGCCAGATGGTCCCACCAGATCGAGGCGCCGGGCTCGTTGAAGTCGCTGGTCACGCGGAGTGAGCCGCCGAGCCCGATGAAGCCGTTGGGGTTGGTGGTCGAGTTGTAGTCCGTGATCTTGTGTTGAGCCGCAAAGCTGTTCGTGCCGTAGGTGTTGACCGGGAGCGCGAACCCGCCCGAGGGCTGAACCAACGGGGAGGTGATGCCGGTCAGATAGTCGGTTGGATAGTCGGCGCCGTCCCAGGCGGTGCCCTCGATGCGATCGGGGAACATCCAGCGTTGCCCGTCGGTGTCGGCGGTGGGCCCGAAGTCGCCTGTCGGGATGCCGTGGATGTCCGTGTAGAAAGCGTCGGGGGCGATCGTCGCCCACGCGGCCCGATCGTACGTCATCTTGACCATGCCATTGGCCGTTGTGTTGGGGAGCACCGAGGCGAACGCGCTCGAGGCAACAAGCCCGGACAGCGCAACACATGCGATCGTGAACTTCATCTCCTGAATCTCCTTCAAGGTAAACATCTGAATCGGCGTCGGCGACGTTCGCCAACGCCCTGCCCGACCGGCGAGACAGACGTCCCCACGCGCAACCGCGGGGACGCCGGATCTCACCGACCGGCGCGGAAAAACGCCGGACAGTCTCTGATTTCGAAGCGTTCACGAACGACGGCGACGGCAGGCGCACAGCCCGCCCAGCGCCAGCGTCATCGCGGCCCCGGGCGCGGGCACCGCGTTCCAGGTGAGCGTCGCCTCGCCCGAGCCGTAGCCGTCGAGCGGCGTGCCGCTCGCGTCGCCGAAGTAGACCTTGTAGGTCGCCTCGTATGTCCCGCCGGGCGCGGACACGGCGTACCAGTTGTGGAGCATCATGCCGTCCCACATGATGCGCGGCGACGAGCCGTCGGTCCCGAAGATGGGCTCGAAGGTGTGCGAGCCCATGTTGTTCATGCGCCCGCCCTTGTAGGCCATGAGCCCGGGGGTGGCGGAGGTCTGCTCGATCCACACGAACGCGCCGGTGGGCGGCGTCCACGTGCCGTCTTTCATCCAACCGTACTGCGCGTTGTACCACGTGTCGTTGAGCACCGCGGCGTTGCCCATGTACATTTCGCCGTAGTTCTGCAGATCGGGCGTGGGCACCATCGTGTCCACCATCACCATCACGTCGTCCATCATGCGATGAACCATCACGTGCTTCATGTCGCCGCCCATGTGCGGCATCTGCGCCGACGCGGCGCCGGCAGAGGCGAGCAGAACGGAAACGACAACGATCGAAACCTTCATGTCATGTCTCTCTTTGTGAGAGGCGGCCTAGCGGGCCGTCTCGGGATTGAAACAGTCAAGACTCTCGGAACGATCAAACACTCTCTCGAACTTCACGTCCGCGGCGTGCCCATCGAGGAACAGCACGCCCGTGGACGACTTGTGGCGGAACGGATCGATCTCCGGCGGTGCGTCCTGCTGCACCCAGAAGTGCGCCATCACATGGTCCGCGCTCGTCGTGTTCAGCAGTTCACCGAACACCACGGTCGAGAACGGGCGCGGCGCCTGGCTCAGCTTGTGCCAGGTACGTCCCTTGGTCTCGAACGAGACGAGCTCGTAGTACGAGTTGTACCCGTAGCTCCATCGCTCGCGACGCCGGTCGGACGGGCACCGGTACACGCCGTTGAACACCGCGTCCCACGCCGCGTCCTTGGTCGTGAAGCGTGAGCCGTTCACGTACTCAAAGAACGCGTAGCCCCAGGGCATGGTGCGCGTCGCGCTGGCGGAGTGCTCGCTGTGAACCATCTGGTCGCGGTTAGCGTCGGCGTAGGCGTGGGTGAACTGGCCCAGCGTGCGCAGCTGGGACAGGCACCTGGCCGCGCGCGAGGCCTCGCGCGCGCCCCCCAACGAGGGGAGCAACAGGCCGATCAACAGCGAGATGATCGCGATCACCACCAAGAGCTCGATCAGCGTGAAGCCGATCGCGCACCCGGCGCGGCGCCAAACCATGGGCGGCTCCTTTCCGGCATGAAACCACGCCGAAACACGAGGCCGATCAGTCGGGACTCACGATGTCAAGGGAGGGCGCCGCGGCGGGCACACGTCAGGCGCAGGCCATGAGCATGTCGCGCGTGGGCGGACCCCGGAGATTTCGCCTCAGGCTCGGGGAGGAGGTACTGTCGGATCGAGCGGGCGCGACGCCGCGTGCTCGTCGATCGGCTTGGTCGGCTCAATGAACGCTGGTGCGGGCAACAGGTCGCCCATCCCCGCGACGCGGGGCAAAGGCGGGAAGCCGACCGCCAGAAGCACGTTCTTTCCTTTGCAAGACAGCGCCGACATGCCCCAGCGTGCCGGAGCGCCCTTGGCCTTGCTCGCGTGCGCCGATGATGAAGTCTCGCAGCAGGAATCGGCCTTGGTCGCCGTGCCAAGCGCCGGCTCGTCGCATGATTTCGATTCGCCGCAGCACGACGCGTCGCGCGAGTGATCGCCCTTCGACTCGCCGTGAATCGCGACGCCGCGCGCCAGTGACGTCTTCAGCGTCTCGACGCACAGCGAGCAGTGCGCGCTCCCCGGCCGGACGGCGTTGGCCGCCGCGATCCATTGCTCATCGGTGAATGTCACGCCCGAGGGCGGCAGAACGCCGTGCTCGATCGCCCACACCAGGCGCTCGTGTTCGGTGTGACAGCAGCACTCGGTCCAGCATTGATGGGCCGATGCGCAGCCGCACGCGTGGTCCTGGCAGGGATAGGGCGACGACCACACCACGCCGAACCAGCCCGCGACCATCGCCGGCGAGGGCACCACGCCCATCGACGCGGCCAAAAACACGATCGCCGTCAGCAGCCCGAAGATCGGGAGCAGGCGACGGCGATGGACAGGCCGGATCGTCATGGGGAGGGTGATGGTACAGGCGCGTCGAGTGCTTTCCAGTTCCGAGGCCCCGCTCCTGGGGCTGACGGCCGCCGATCAGGCGGCCGTTTTCGTCCCAAAATGCCCTGAAAATCGATTTGTAGAATGCCAACTCTTCATGTCTATTATACCCAGCATCGGGTGGCCGTCCAGCCCGTGTGAGGCCGCCGTTTTCGCTCGTGAATTGTCCATCAGTGATCCCGGAGACGCGATGTGAACACGCCCTCCCACACTCCCAATCCTTCCCAGCCGATCGGCCTTCAGGTGTCGGCCCCCGCCGCTCGACCCGGCACGTTCTTCGCCGGCGCGCCGAGCGTCTCCGCGGCCTCGCCCCGCGCCCGGCGATCCGCGTTCCTGCGCGACGCCTTCCGACCGTTCTATCTCGGCGGGTCGCTCTTTGCGGCCCTCGCCATCCCGCTCTGGCTCGGCATGTGGTACCACCAGTCCTTCACGCCCTCGCTCCCCGCGCTCTATTGGCACACGCACGAGATGGTCTTCGGCTTTGCCGTCGCGATCATCATCGGATTCCTCTTCACCGCAGCTCGGAACTGGACCGGGCTGACGCTCCCCGACGGCGTGCCGCTGGCCACTCTCGTGACGCTGTGGCTGGCTGGGCGCGTCGGCGTGTTCTTCTTCTACGGCGCCCCGGCCGCGATCGTTGATTCGCTCCTTCTCCCCATCGTCGCGGGCGTGCTGGCGTTCAAGTTCATCCGCGCGCGGAGCTTCGCGAGCTTTCCGCTCGTCGGCGTTTTGATCGCGCTCTCCATCGCGAACATCGCGTTCCATGCGGGCATGATGCAATGGATCGAGCTCGCGCCGCTGGGCGCGATCGAGTTCGGGCTGATGATGGTCGTGCTGATCGAGATGATCATCGGCGGGCGCATCGCCCCCGCGTTCACCGCCAGTGCGATCCCGGGCGTGCGCCAGCGCCGCTCGGCGTGGCTCAACCGGGCTGCAATCATCCTTGCCGCCGCGGCGTTCGTCTCCGATGCATCCCGCGCGCCCCCGAGGCTGATTGCATCGTTCTCGATCGTCGCGGGGGCGCTGGGGGTCGTGCAGGCGCTGGGCTGGAATCCGCTGGCGACGCGCTCGAAGTCGATCCTGTGGATCCTGCACGCGGCGTACGCGTTCATCCCGATCGGGCTCATTCTGCTGGGGGTGTCGTGGCTGAACTTCCTGCCGCGCTCCGCCGCGATTCACGCCCTGGCCGTCGGCTCGATGGGCGGGCTCATCATGGGCATGATCACGCGGACGGCCCTCGGCCATTCGGGCCGCCCCGTGCGCGCGGGGCGTGCTGAAACCATCTGCTACGCGCTGGTGCTGCTGGCGGCGCTGCTTCGCGTTTCGGCGTCGCTCGTTCCCCCCGCGAGCATGGCGTTCATGCTCGGCGCTGGCACGGCGTGGTCCGCCGCGTTCCTGCTCTACGCGATCACCTATGCGCCGATCCTGTGCCGAGCGCGAGCGACTACTTAACGCTGTGCGTGAAGCGTTGCTCGCTCGGATGCCATGTTCCCGCCGCCCCGAGGCGGAGATCGATCCTGGGGTCTCGGCTCGCCTTGCCGCGGAGTTTCAGCTCATGGCGGCCCTGCGCCAGCTCCACCGGCGCATAGCGCCAGTTCCACTCGCCGCCCGTCAGCGCCGGCTGCCCGTCGATCTCGATCGTCGCGGAGCTATTGGATCGGAGCTGTAACTGGTACAGATCGGCGCGGCTCGCTTCGAACACGCCCGAGAGCTCGAACTCTTCGCCCTCCTTGACGCCCGCCGCCGCGATCCAGTCCGCGCTGAAGGTGTCGAGCACCGTGACCGGAGCACGACCGCCCGCGACCAGCTTCAGGCCCTTCTGCGCACCGGCAGGCGCGTTGATCGCGTGCCGCGTCACGGGGTCGGTGATCTCGCACTTGATGGCCGCCCCCAGCACGCGCGTGCCGTCGCTCATCACGCCCACGGGGCGCAGCTCGACGCGTCCCAGGCCGAGCTCGGTCGTGTCGATCTCGATCGTCGCCTTCGCGCCGTTCTGCTTGGCGATCGCGCGGTCGAAGTGCTGCACCTCGATCGACGCCGCACCCTCGAACGAAAGCTCGACCGCGATCTTCTGGCCCCACGCGACCTTCGGCGCCGGCTTTTTCGTTATTGTCACGCCTTGCCCGTGATTGGCGAACGACACGACCACGTCACGTCGCAAGCAGGTCCTGGGCTGATCGTTCAGTGTCGCGACAACGCTGATCGTGTGCTCGCCGTCGGCGAACCGGGTCGTGTCGAGCGTGAACGCGGGCGCAACGCCGGCCTGTTCCGTGCGCAAGCCGTCCACGAACAACGCGAAGCCACCGGCGTTCGCGGCCTTCGGCTTGAGCGTGATCGATCCCTTCACCTCGTCCTTGCTCTGCACGCCCTCGATCGAGAGCGATCCTTTGGCGCGCCACGGCGCGCACATCGGGTCGCCGATGATGAGAAGCTGGTACGGCCCCTCGAGCGACTGATAAAACGCCTCGGCGAGCGTGCTCCCCTTCACATAGTGCAAGTGCATGAAGGGGCTCGGGAACTTCTCCTGCAGGGCGTACGGCTCGGTCACCGCGCCGCTCGAGCCCGCCGCGCCCGCGCGGATGAACTCCGTGCAGGGCGTCTGCCCGTCGCGCTCGCCCATCATCCCGCCGCAGCTCGTCAGGTGCTCGCAGATCGCGCCCGCGATTACTTTGCTCTTGCTCGCGTTCCAGTCGAACTCCGCGATGCCGACCACGGCGCCCGCGACGTCGGCGCGGTTCATGGGAAGCACGCCGTCCTCCAGCACGCAGTTCACGCCCGCCTGCTTGAGCTGATCGACCAGGTCGGCGAACGCCCACGCGCGGGTCGCGGAGCGGATGTCGCCGTTGCGTTCGATGTAAATCGTGCCGCGAGGCCAGGTGCCGTCCGCGATGCTCGCGCGCTTCAGGCACGTCCGCACCTCATCGACCGAGTTGGCACGCCCCGTGTTCACGCCCAGCATCGTCGACAGCATGTAGTGCGGCCCGGCGTCGCGCCCGCTGTCCGCGTACTCGCCCTTCTCCGTCCACGCCGCTTGCGCCGAGAACCCAAGCGTGTCCTGCACGCGCACGCGCGTCGCCTTCATCTTGGCGATCAGCGACTTGAACTCCGCGCGCTCGCGCAGCGACACAAGGTCCGCGTCGGATTCGGTCTGGCCCGAGTTGCGCCAGCCGCGCTCGGCCGCTTCGATCAACGACTTCATCGCGTCGTCCGCCTTGCCCGCCAGTGCCTGGCAGCACGCCAGGTTGTAGTACACCCCGCCGTCGTTGCGCGCCGTCTTCGTCAGCTTCGCGATCGCCTCCGCCGCCGGCGCGTATTGCTTCTGGTCGTACATCTTCATCGCGGCCTGGTATGCCTCGCGCTCCGGCGCCGAAAGGGGCGCGCCGTCGACCAGGGGAAGCGTGCGCCGGCTGTATCGATTGATGTCGAGGCGCAGATAGTCCGCGTCCTTCTTCATCACCCACTCGTGCAGGTACGTCAAGCTGTTGGTCGACGCGACCGGCGTGATCGTCTGGCCGAACGAGCGCCCCGCCATATCGGCGCTCACGTCGACCGCGGCGGGAATGTCAATCGAATAGGTGATGCAATCAATCTGAGGGCGCAGGCCGCGCACGTCGAGTTCGTGCAGGACGGGCCCCAGGATCTCTGTGCGGAAACGGTTGATGTCGGTGGAGTCGGGCGCGGTCAGTCCGTGCAGCAGGATGACGTTGCGGGCCGGGATATGCCTGAGCGCGGCGTATTCGTTCGCGACCGTGAGCGAGGCCCAGCTGTCGGCGTTGACGACCAGCGCAACCGACTCGGGCGAGAGCCCGGCGCGGGCGGCGGGGCTCGCGGTGAGCATGGCCGCGAGCACGAGCGAGCGAATCAGCGGTCTTTGGACGCCGGACCTGAACGAGTCCCCGAGTGATGGTCCGGGTTGACTCAAGATCGGCGCGACGAGTGACTTCTGGGTTTGGCGCATCGCGCCAGTCTAACGCGTCTCGTTGTCCTTGCCGGCCAGCGAATCCAGCGGCGTCGGTCCGGGCGAGTTCGTCGTTGCCTTGCTTGTTGGATCCCCATCGCCGCTCGTGGTTGCCAAGCGCTCCGTGCCGCACTCCGGGCAGCGCGGCAAGTCATTCAACTCATAGCCGCACTTCTGGCAGCAGCCTTCGGGGAACACGCGCGGGTGGGTCTTGACCCAGCCGGTGATGGCCAGCGCGATGCCCAGGATGAAATAGGCAACCGACTTGAGAATCGAGACGATTCGATCAATGCGATCCTCTCCCGTCATGGGCGGGATGGGAACAAAGACACTGCCCAAGTTCAAAGTGAGCAATACACCCAGCGGACACAGCAGGGCCCACGTGCCGCGCCGGCGGCCCCAACGTTGAAAGGCATTGACCGCCACCGCGACCGACGCGATCAGCGAGCCAAGCCACGCAAGGGGAATGAGAATGAGAAAGACGACGAAGCCCACGCCGAGAGTCTACCGCGAACCAATCTCGCCCGGCCCCTTGTCGTCTCCGGGGTCTCGGCCGGCATCCCCGGCACTGGCAGGCTTCTCGGCAGTCGTGCCCTTGTCCGAAGGATCAGGTCGATCCGCACCGCATTCGGGGCACTTTGCCAATTCCTTCAGGTCGTAGCCGCATTTCTTGCAGTGTCCCGGCGGGATGGGCTCGCGCATCGCGTCGCGCCACGCCGCAAACAGCACATACGCACCCGCGAGCCCGACGATCAGCAGGCCGACAAGCGCGACCAGCGCCTTGGTCGACGGGCTCCGGTACGCGCCTTCCATGAAACCAATCCAGGCGACGACCAGCGCCGCCGACGCAATCGCGCCCAGCGGCCCGAACAGCGCCATCCGCGCGCCCTTCACCCCGTGCCGACGAACCCCGACCAGCACCGCCGCGAACGACGCGATCGTGAGCGCGATCCAGAGAAGTCCGATGATCGGGCCAATTCTCACGCTCGGAGTTTAGGGCGCTACGCCGTGCGCCCCATCAGGAAGTAGATCACCAGCCCGACGAGCGGGAAGAGAAAGATCACGAGCAACCACAGCAGCTTGTTGCCCAGCGACTTGCCCGAATTGAGAATCTCGAACGCCGCGATGAGGAACAGGATGAAGTGAACCAACCCGAGAATACCGTACAGCATGAAGCAGCTCCTTGGGCGCGGGCTCGCGCGCCCGGAAGAGAGACGCGGCGACGATCGTGCGGCGCGATCACTCGCGCCAGGTGCTCATGAGCAAAGCATGCGGAAGTGAGGTTTGGGGAAGGCTCGCTCGTTACTTCGCGGCGCCCACCACCGCGATCGCAAAGCCGTCGTAGCCCTTCACGCCCACGGTCTGTACCAGCGTGGCGGCCAGGCCCGGCGTCTTTCCCATCAGGCGCAGCACCCGGCGCGAGCCCTCGTTCGACGGGTTCGTGCCCGAGTCGTCCAGCAGCGCGCCCTCGCGCACCACGTTGTCCACGATGATGATCGCGCCGGGGCGCGCCAGCCGCAGCGCGATCTCGAAGTACCGCGCGTTGTTCGGTTTGTCGGCGTCGATGAAGACGAGATCGAACGCCTCGACCTCCGCGCGCTCCATCTCTCCGAGCGACTTGAGGGCCGGCCCCTCGCGCAGCTCGACCAGATGATCGAGCTTCGCCAGCGCGAAGTTCTCGCGCGCGATCTGGGCGTGGTGGGGGTCGATCTCGAGCGTGACGAGCTTCCCGTCCGCCGGCAACGCCCGCGCCAGCCAGATCGTGCTGTACCCGCCCAGCGTGCCGACCTCCAGCACGCGCTTCGCGCCCGAAACCCGCGCGAGCAAGTGAAGAAGCTTTCCCTGGCAGGGAGAGACTGCGATCGCCGGCAGCCCCGCGCGCGTGCCGCGGGCCGTCACCTCGTCAAGCACGGCATCGCCGACTCCCAGCCGCTCCTCCGCGAGCGCATCGACCGCGGCCCATGTTGATTGGGGATCACCGGACATGTCCTTATCATCGCCGCGCCGCCGCGCCCACGTTGATTCCAACCGGGCCGGCGGCTTCATTTTCGTTGGAACACCCGGCGGGAACCCTCAGAGTTATCCCCCCGCCGCGGTCACCCGCCGCACCAGGTGCAGCAGCGGGTCCGACATCAGAGGCTTGGAGATGAACGTCACGCGCTCCGGGTCCACCCCGTGGTGCGTGATCGTTTCTTCCGTATACCCCGACATGTAGATCACCGCGATCTTCCGCGTTTCGGCCAGCTTCTCCGCCAGTTGCACGCCGCTCATCCCCGGCATCACCACGTCCGTCAGCAAGACATCGATCGTCCCCGCGTGCGCCGCCGCCAGCTTCAGCGCCTCGGGCCCGCTCTCGGCGCTGAGCACGGTGTACCCCGCGTTCCGCAGCTCCTCGGCCACCAGCTCGCGCACCAGCGCGCTGTCCTCCGCGATCAGGATCGTCTCGCTCCCGCGCGGCGGGGGCTTGGGCGCCGGCGCGCCCGCCGTCGGCGTGGCATTGGCATACACCCGCGGCAGATACACCCGCACCGACGTCCCGCGATCCACCTCGCTGTACACCCCGATGTGCCCGCCCGCCTGCTTCACGATCCCCTGGCACATCGCCAGCCCAAGCCCCGTCCCCTTGCCCGCGGGCTTGGTCGTGAAGAACGGCTCAAAGATGTGCCGCTGCACTTCCGGCGTCATCCCCACGCCCGTGTCCGTCACCGCGAACACCACGTACTCGCCCGGCGTTACCTCGACGCGGGTGCGGCAGAACGCCTCGTCCAGCACCGTGTTGTGCGTCTCCAGCGTCAGCGTCCCGCCCGCGGGCATCGCGTCGCGCGCGTTGATCACCAGGTTCACCAGCACCTGCTCGAGCTGCGCGTGGTCCGCACGCACCATGCCCGTCTCGTCCGCCAGCACGGTGCGCAGCGTCACGTCCTCGCCGATCAACCGGCGCAGCATGGGCGTCAGCCCCGCCGCCACCTCCCTGGGCGAGAGCACCCGCGGCGCCACGATCTGCTTGCGCGCAAAGGTCAAAAGCTGCCGCGTCAGGTCGGCCGCCCGCTGCGCCGCCTGGTTGGCCTGCGAGAGCGTCGGCGCGACCGGATGGTCAACACCGAGCTTGCGCGAGGCCAGGGCCAGGTAGTTGAAGATCGCCATGATGAGGTTGTTGAAGTCGTGCGCGATCCCGCCCGCCAGGCGCCCCACGCCCTCCATCTTCTGGGCCTGGAGCAGCTGCGCTTCCAGCCGCTTGCGCTCCGCGATGTCGCGGAGGATGACCGTGTAGAAGTGCTGCCCGTCGGAGCGCGCGTGCGAGATCGAGGCCTCGATCGGGAACTCCGTGCCGTCCGCCCGAACGCCCGCGACCGCGCCCAGCTGTCCCATGGAGCGGGTCGTGACGCCCGCCACGCCGAACGCGTGGATGAAACTCGGGTGCTGGTCGCGCGCGCGGGGCGGGATGAAGCGGTCCAGCGTGCCGCCGATCGCCTCCCGCGCCGGCACGCCGAACATCTTCTCCGCCGCCGTGTTGAACATCACCACATGCCCGCGCTGGTCGATCGTGATGATCCCGTCCATCGCCGATTCGACGATGCGCTGCAGCCGCAGCTCGCTGGCGGCCCTGGACGCCGCCGCCGGATGGTCCGCGATGTCGACCACCATCACCAGCACGCGCCCCGAATCATCGCGCGCCGCAAGCAGACGCGCCCACGCGTCGTCGTCGGCATTCACGCACACGTCGCAGGAGAGTTCGCCGCGCCGACCCTCGACCAGATCGCGCAGCCCCGTCGCCGCCGACTCACCCTCCGGGAGCGCCCGGAGCGCCCCGACCAGGTCCGCGCCCGGAGCGGCCAGGGCCGCGATCGCGCGAGCCTTCGACGCCCACGCCGCGTTCACGCGCTCCACCCGTCCGCCCGCGCCCACCAGCGCGCACGGGGTCGGCATCGCCATCATGAGTGACGACACGCCCAGCGCGCCCTCACCGCCCGGCTTGGTGGCTTTGGACCCATCCGACATCACGGCTCCCTGAACGCCTTTCGACACCGCCACGCTTCATCCTATGACCGCCGCCGCATTGACTTGCGTTTCGGATAGCGACGCGCGTTATCGGCTGATCGTCCGCCGTGGCGGTTCTTCCGTCACGCGGACTACCATCGGGCCATGAACAAGCACACGAGCCTCGCTTCGCTGGTCGCGATCGCCTCGGTCCTCACGCTGGCCGCGTGCGAGGACAAGAGCGCCCAGCCGCCGCTTTCAGAGCCCAAACCCGCCGCTCCGGCCAACAACGCCGCCACTCCACCCGCCGGAGGCGCGACGAATGGCCCAACGGGTGGCGTGGTTCCCGTGAGCCCCGACGCCGCCAACGTCGGCACCGGACAGACCGTCACCGCCATGGGCGTGAGCGTCACGCTCCCGGATTCGTGGAAGCGCAACCCGCCCGCCAATCAGATGCGCCTGGCCGAGGCCAGCGTCCCCGACGCGTCCGGCGACGCCGCCAAGGAGTGCCTCGTGGTCTTCTCGACCGCCGGCGGCTCGGTGCAGGACAACATCACCCGCTGGGCCGGCCAGGTCCGCGATGCCCAGGGTCAGCCCGTCCCCGGCACGCCCGCGACCAAGCAGGTCGGCGGCGTGAACGTCACGACCGTTGAGATGACCGGCACCTTTGCGGGCATGGGCGACACCGCGCCCAAGGAAAATTGGACGCTCCGCGGCGCCATCATCGAGACCAGCCAGGGCCTGCTCTTCATCAAGATGACCGGACCCGCCGAGGGCATGGCCGCCGCCCTCCCCGGCTTCAACGCCATGATCGACAGCGTCAAGAAGTCCTGAGTTTCACGCCGCGATGAATATCAGGACGCTTTCACCGAACTCCCGGATTTGACCTCGGTGAGCACGGTGTTCTTGCGTTCGCCGCGGGCATCACCCGGAGGGGTCATGCCCCGCATCCGCCGACGCTCGCGCACCAGCCGATACACCACCCCCACGGCGTAGCCCGCCAGCACGGCGAAGCTGACTCCGTAGGCAATGATGGTGGCGGCGGTGTCGCTCATCCCGTCAGGCCGGCGGCGGGGGGAATGATGGGTCCGCTCGCCTCGTGCTCCCAGCGGAACGCCGGGAGACGCGCCAAGGAGAACCGCGCGGCGATCAGCCCGCCGGAGATCATCGTGATCGCCGCCATCCACGTCCACAACGCCGGGTACATCGCCGGCACCAGCCCCGACTGCGTCGGATGAACGTCGGGCAACAATTTCACCGCCAGGTACAAGAGCGGCACGTCCAGAAACGCCACCGCGCCGTACACCGCGCTCACCAGCGCCCGACGCTCCGGTGACGCAATCCGACGCCGCACGATCAAGTACGCCAGGTACAGCGCCCACAGGATCAGGCTGAAGGTCAGGCGCGGACTCCACGTCCACCACAGGTCCCACGCCACCTTGCCCCAGAACATGCCGGTCAAGAGCAGGACCGTGCCGTTGAGCACCGTGACCGCCGCCGCGGCCTGGGCCAGGTCGTCCCATTTCTGCCCGCGGGCCGCCAAGTACCCCACGCTGGCGACGCACACCACGAGCGACGCCAGGAACGTGTTCACCGCCACCGGCAGGTGCAAATAAATCAGTTTCTGAATCGGACCCATCGTCTCATCAATGGGAGCCCGGATCGCCAGGAACACCCCGATCGCGAGAAACGCGAGCGTGAGCGCCCAATACACACCCGCAATCCATCCGCGCCGGCGATCCATGCAGCACCTTCAGGAAGCAGGAACACTCGCGCGGCCGCCGCTCCCTCCGCCGAGAACGCGCCCGCCGCCGCAGACCCACTGCAACCTTGGTGCCATCATCACCCCAGACCGAGCCCCGCCTCGACCCCGGGGAATCACCCGATCCTGCCGAGACGCGGCGACCCTGGCCCGGCGCGCGAAAACATCAATCCCACAGTTGGAATTGATGTGTTCATTTTCATCCCAAGATTGAGAATACTCAGCTATTGGGTGTGGCAACTGAGGCAGAGTTTGCTGCCCCGATTGTTGACCACGAGCTGCCCCGGCTCGCGTGAGTAGATGCTGTGGCACGAGCCGCACCCGAGATTCCCGCTGAAAAGTCTGATTCGCTTATCGGGGTTTCGACTCAGCCGGAACTCGCTGTCGCGGGAACGGCTTGTCTCACGCATGGGAATCCCGATCGGGTGGTCCGGGAGCATGTCGTCGGCCCGGCGCTTGACGGCATGGGATCCCGCGTCGCTGGCCGACGATCCGTCGTGGCAGGCCATGCAGCTCACGCTCTCGCCGTCGGCCGTCCCGGCGTGGGCGTGGGTGTCGAACGCCGACTTGCTTCCAAGATGGGCACGCCCGCCATGCAGAGCGTGGATGGCCTTGGTCGAGTTCTTGGACCCGGAATGGCAATCCATGCACAGGCCCGCACCGCTGGTGTCGGCTCGCACGCCGACCGGCTTGCGGGTGGTCGCGTGTTCGGGCGAGGCGTCGTGGCAAGTCAGGCAGGTCACGAGACCACCCGCCAAGGGTAGACTATTGGGAACGGGCATGGAGGCCATCACGTTGGTCGGATGGGTCAGCACCTGTTCGAAGCGGTGACAAGCGATGCAGCTGCGTGCGGTGACGGCTGGGTTGGCGCTTGGTTGAGTGGCCGCGGTCGCGGTCCAGACCTCGGTCTCGGCGTTGGCCGGTTTGGGGCCCGGGCCGATCGACCCGGCGGTGATGACGCCCGCGATGCCGGCGATTCCCCAGAGCATCGACCACGGGATCACCCGCTTTTGTCCGTATTTCGTTTGCATTGCTGCTCGCTCCCTGCCTCGGAGGGGGCATCGGCAACGCGCACATTCTGCTTGAATTGGTCGGGTCGGATTCTGGATCACCGGTTCTCAGAGGCGTTGCAAACATGGTGCAAGTCCTCCCATCGGCGGGAATGGCGCGGGCGTCACACCCCGCGCCGTGGCCTCCAAACGCGGGTTTTGGGGTAAATCATCGCTGGCACGCGAATTGCCATAGTGACATGTTGAATACAGCATCGGCCGGAAGACTCCTGGGCGGACCTGAGGTCACGGCCGCAAGATAAGTGTGGAGGACATCATGAAACGGCAACTGTTTGTTGGGACGATCGCGATGGTGTGCTTGGCGGGCGCCGCTCAGGCTCAGATCACCGGCTCCGCTCACGACTTCAGCACGATGGCGTGGTCCGGCGGCGAGATCTGCAAGCCCTGCCATACGCCGCACTTCGGCAATGTGGACGCGGGCTTCATGTGGAACCACGAGCTCTCCGCCGCGACCTTCACCATGTTCGAGGGCGAGACGGGCGGCCCCGAGCTGCTCGATGAGCGCTCCCTCATGTGCATGGGTTGCCACGACGGCACCGTCGCCCTCGACAGCTTCGGCGGGCAGACCGGTATCAACTTCATCGGCGGCAAGGCCAAGATCGGCACCGACCTGCGCGACGACCACCCGATCGGCGCCGACGCGATCTATCCGACCACCCCGAACACCCGCTTCAACCCGCAGGACGCCAACCACCGCGTCCCGGGCCCGTGGGGCTCCCTGCGTCTGCGTGCGTGGATCGATCCGACCGACAACGTTGAGAAATACGTCGTCGGCTGCAGCCCCTGCCACACCCCGCACAACGCGGGCAACTTCAACCACATGGTGCGCTTCAGCAACCAGGCCAGCCACCTCTGCTTGACTTGCCACATCAAGTAAGCTCAAGCCCAGGAGTCATCTCGGTTGATGATTTCACTCCGAGCGCTGAAAGGCGCTCGGAGTTGTTTTTTGAAAGGCACTCGGAAGAGGCGTCGGGCGTCGGGCCTTGGGCATCGGGCCTTGGGAAAGCGAAGCGGAAGGCATGTTGGCAGGAGGAGTGGCGGCACGGAGCGGGCCGAATGAATGCTCGCGGCCGTTCGGGACGGGCGTGGCGCGGACCTCTGGGCGGGGCCGAGTCGAGGACGTCCAGCGGGTGAGGACAACCGCCGCTTGCGGGACTACAACCAGAACGTGGCCAGACGGACTCAACCTTGGCACCAGGTTTGCACGATTCTCAGACGTAGCCAACCGGGAGGTTCCATGAAGACCAAGTCTGCGATTCGGGGGATGGTGGCCTGCGGCCTGGCGGGTCTGTTCGCCCTCGCGGGTGTGTCGGGGTGCGGTTCGTCGCCCACCGCCAAGAAGGACGCGGGGGCCGTGGGCAAGTACGCCTTCTGGCCGCTGGCGCCCGACGAGCCGCGGATCCAGTTCATCGGCGCGTACAACTCGAGCGAGGACGTGTCGCGGACCGAGGCGTCGGGGCTGGAGAAGGCGGTGTTCGGCAAGGACGCGGAGCAGGTGGCGTGGGTGAACAAGCCCTACGGCCTGACGATGCGCGATGGGAAGATCTACATCTGCGACATCCGCGGCAAATCGGTCGTGGTGATGGACCTGGCCAAGAAGCAGACGCGGCTGATGGGCACGACGGGCGTCAACAAGATCGAGCGCCCGGTGGCGATCGCGATCGGCGACGACGGCGAGATCTATGTGGCCGACGGCGTGTACGGCGCGGTGATGATCTTCGACAAGAGCGAGCGCTTCAGCCGCGCCATCAAGATCGAGAAGTTCAAGCCCGCGTCGATGGCGGTCTCCGGCGAGCGCCTGTACATCGCCGACCTGGCGCGCCAGCAGATCCTGATCCTGAACCGCAAGACGGGCGCGGAGGTCGGCGTGATCGGGAGCGTGGGCGACGAGCCCGGGCAGTTCCGCCTGCCGGTGGGCGTCACCCTCGACAAGGAGGGCAACGTCTACGTCACCGACATGATGCGCTGCATGGTGCAGAAGTTCGACCGCGACGGGAAGTACATCTCGGGCTTTGGGCGCCTGGGAGACCACGCCGGCTCGTTCGCGCGGCCCAAGCACCTCACGGTCGACTCCGACGGCATCATCTACGTCGTCGACGCGGCGTTCCAGAACGTGCAGATGTTCAACGACAAGTACGAGCTCCTCATGTTCTTCGGGTCCGCGGGCGACCATCCCGGCTCCATGAGCCTCCCGGTCGGGATCGTCGCGACCGACCAGGGCCTCGAGTATTTCAAGGACAAGATCTACCCCGGCTTTGAGGCCAAGCGCCTGGTCCTGGTCGCCAACCAGTTCGGCGCGGGGAAGGTGTCGGTGTACGCGATGGGCGGCCTGCGCTCCGGCTACACCATCGAGCAGGTCGCCGCGGTCTCGGAGAAGATCACCGTCGGCGTGAAGGATTCGCGCAGCGCCGAGGCGCTCAAGTTCCAGAACATCGGCGGCCTCGAGCCCACCCCCGAGGGCGCGATCCCCGACGAGCCCGTCAACCCGGACGAGCAGCCCGCGGAGACCCGGACGCCCCCCGCCGCTCCCAAGTAATTTCGCGGAGTTGTTGCCCCGATGAAGCCCTCCCCACGCCAAGTGGTTCGGCGGCCTCGCCTTCGCGGGGCCGCCACGCGCTGGGCTCTGGGCGCGGCGCTGGTGGGGAGCGCGGCGGCGGCGGTGTGGTGCGGGTGTACGGTGACCAAGGAGAACTACGCGACGCTCAGCCTGTTCTTCGACGGCGTGCCGGACCCCAACGCGCGGGTGGCTGGCGGGGAGCCGGGCGACATGTTGATCGCCGCCAAGCCCGTGGTCCACCAGCCGTTCGCCGAGGAGAAGTGCGAGGAGTGCCACAAGACGCAGTATCGTCCGAGCCGGAATGATCCGACGGCGTGCCTCAACTGCCACGACAAGCTGATGGACAAGCACGCGTGGACGCACGGCGCGGTGGCGGGCGGGGCGTGCCTGTGGTGCCACACGCCGCACGAGTCGGCCCGCAAGTGGCTGCTGCGCGGGCCGGACCGGAAGCTGTGCATGCAGTGCCATTCGGCGGCGATGCTGTCGGACCAGACGGTGCCGGCGCACGCGGATCCGAAGTCGAGCTGCCTGGCGTGTCACTTCGGGCACGGCGGGGACTCGGCGATCATGCTGCGTCCGGGGGCGACCGCTCAATCGCCGCCGCCCGAGAGCGCGGCGCCGGACGAGAGCAAGAGCCAGCCGGTCTTCGATCCCAAGGACGGCGGTCGGTCGAGCACGCCGCCCGCGACGCCCGCGCGGCCCGGTGAGACGGGCGCGCCCGACGGGCCGCCGCGCCCGGATGATGACGAGGTGGTGCCGCCGGAGATTCCCAACCCCACGTGACCCATGCCGAGGCGCGCCCATGCACCCATCCTCATGCTGGGATTGCTCGCCCTTTCGGGGCGGGCGGTGGCGCAGACGGAGGGGGACGACGGCGGGCCGGTGATCGTGGGCGAGCGGAAGACGGGGTGGTCGGGGGTTGAGCTGGTGCGCTTTGTTCCGGCGCTGGACCTGCGCTGGCAGCACGAGCGTGACAAGAACAAGGTGAACGGGCAGCCCGACCAGACGGTGATCGAGGATCGCTACCGCGAGCTGCTCGACATCGACAGCCAGTTCACGATCGGGCACAAGAACCTGATCGACGTGACGGCGGTCTTCCAGTTCGGCAACGAGGACATCTTCCGGCGCAGCGGGGTCGAGGGGGACAGCGGGCACACCAGCAACCTGATCGGCCTGTGGGACGTCAACGCGCTGGTCTTCGGCGCCAGCGAGCTGCCGACCAACATCTACTCGCGGAGGAGCGAGGACCGCCAACGCCGTCCCTTCGCGGGCGCGCTGGACCAGACCACCACCGAGACGGGGATCGCGACGCGCTACCAGACCGATTTCATGGCGCTGACCGCCGAGTACTTCCACCGCGAGCAGGAGCTCACCGACGACCTGGGCGACATCAACACCACGTCCATCCAGGACACCTTCACGACCAGCGACGTCTTCAACATCGCCGAGCGCCAGAAGCTGGAGTTCAACTACACGCTCGACATGGTGGACGAGAGCCAGAGCGGTGGCTATTCCGACTCGTACACGCGTCACGACGGGCTGCTGACGCACAACTGGACCTTCGGCGACGAGGGCCTGCCGCACGAGCTTCGCTCGCAGGCCCGCGTCTACAACCAGTCGGGCTCGCAGGACATCAACCGCTTCCGGTGGGACGAGTTTCTCACGCTGCGTCACACCGACCGCTTCGAGACGCGTCACAACCTGGTCTTCGACCAGCTCGAGGTGCGCGACAGCTCGCGCGACCTGATCCGTTTCGAGAACTCCGCCAAGCACCGCCTCTTCGACAGCCTGACCAGCCTGGGCACCCTGGGCGCGCAGCGGGTCAGCGACGCCGAGGGCTTCACCAGCGACGAGCTCTTCCTGAGCGGGCAGCTGGACTACACCAAGAGCGTGCCGCTGGGACGCCTCGATGCCGCCGCCGGCCTCGGGTACAACACGCAGATGAACAGCGACCGCGGCTCGACCTTCCGCGTGCTCGACGAGGCCCATGTCTACAACGACGGCTTCCCCACCATCCTCAACCGGCGCAACATCGTGCCCGGCTCGGTCGAGGTGCGCCCCGCCGCCAACGCCACGCCCTACCAGGAGGGGATCGACTACACCGTCCAGTACTTCTCCGATCGCACCGAGATCCGCGGCGTGCTCACCGGCGCGCTGGTCAGCGGGCAGACGATCCGCGTCACCTACGACGTGGGCCCGGAATCCGGCTACGACGTCGACACGCTCACCACCAGCTGGGCCCTGCGCTACACGCTCACCGAGGGAACGTTCAAGGGGCTGGCGGGCTACACGACCTATCGCACGACCGAGCAGACCATCAGCGCCGACGACCCCTCGCTCTTTACGCCCGACGACACCAAGGACCTGCTCGTGGGCCTGGAGTACCGGCGCGCCGAGTGGTTCGCCAGGGCCGAGTACAACATCCACGACAGCACGATCTCCCCGTATAACGTCGCGCGCTTCCTGGTCAACTACTCGCTGCAGACGGGGACGGGCTCCGCGGTCAACGCCGAGGTCTCGCGCGAGATGATCGAGTTTACCGACGAGAACGACGACGTGACCCTCGACCGCGCCCGTGTCGAGTGGATCACCCGCCTCGACGAGGCCTTCAGCCTCGCCCTGGGCGCCACCTATCGCCACGAGGACAGCAGCGTCAACGGCACGACCGACGGGCTCGAAGAGCACGTCACGCTCAACTTCCGTAAACGTCAGACCTCGATCTACACCACGCTCACCAATTCCAATCTCGAGGGGCCCAACAGCAAGAACGAGTCGCAGCTCTTCGAGGTCGGCCTCCGGCGCTCGTTCTAGGAGAACCATGAACCACCCGACCACATCCAGGTTCATGCCCGCCCGCCTCGTCGCGCTGCTCACGCTCGGCGTCGCCGCCGCGGCGATCGCGGCGCTCTCGAGCTGCGCCACGCCCGCGGGACGGATCCTGGAGGCGGGCGACCCCGCCCCCTCGTGGCCCGCCCCGCCCGACCCCGCGCGCCTGCGTTTCCTGGGCGAGATTTCGACCGACAAGGACCTCAAGCCGGCGCGGAACTTCTTCGAGTCGCTGGGCGCGGGGCTCTTCGGCGAGGACGCCGCCCAGAGCATGACGAGCCCCATCGGCGTGTGTACCGACGCCGGGTCCAGGGTCTTCGTCGCCGACAGCAACGGGCGGACGGTGCATGTGTTTGACCTCGACTCGCGCCGCTACGCCCGCTGGGAGCCGCCGGAAGAGTTCGGGCTCCCGGTGGCGCTGGCGTGGGACGGCGCGGGATCGCGCCTGCTGGTGTCGGATTCCGTGGCGGCGTGCGTGTACGCCTTCGACGCCTCGGGCGCGATGACCGCCAAGCTCGGCGCGGGCGCGCTGAAGCGCCCCGCGGGAATCGCGTCGGACACGGGCGGGCGGGTCTTCGTCGCCGATGTCGGCGCGCACCAGATCATCCTGCTCGACAGCGCCGGCGCGGAGATCACGCGCCTGGGCGAGCGCGGCACGGATCTGGGCACGTTCAATTACCCGACCAACCTCGCGCTGGATCGCCAAGGCCGCCTGTACGTCAGCGACACGCTCAACTTCCGCGTGCAGGTCTTCGGGCCCGACCTCAAGCCGATCCGCCAGATCGGGCGGCAGGGCGACCTGCCCGGTTATTTTGCGCAGCCCAAAGGCGTGGCGGTCGATCCCGACGGGCACGTCTATGTGGTGGATGCGCAGTTCGAGGCGGTGCAGCTCTTCACGCCCGAGGGGCAGTTGCTCCTGTCGGTCGGGCGCGAGGGGAGCGGGCCGGGCGAGTTCTGGCTGCCCGCCGGGATTCACATCGATGCAAAGGGACGGGTCTGGATCGCCGATTCATATAACCAGCGGGTCCAGGTCTTTCAGTACCTTGGAGATGGTGTCACAGCGGGCCCGGGTGGGATTGAGGGTGGGAAGCCATGAGCGCGATTCGTAGAACAGCGTGGATGGCGGCGGTGGGGGCGTTGTTCGCCGCGACCGGGGCGACGGCCCAGGTTGTCTCGATGGTGAGCAGCCCGCACGATCTCTCTGCCGGGAGCGCCGCAAGCGTGCGCGCCTCCAGCGAGGACCAGGTCTGCATCTTCTGCCACACGCCGCACAACGCCTCGCCCATCGCGCCGTTGTGGAACCGCGCCATGTCGCCCCAGGCCTATCTGGTCTACACCAGCCGCTCCCTGGACGCCAAGCCCGGGCAGCCCACCGGCGATTCCAAGCTCTGCCTCTCCTGTCACGACGGCACCATCGCGCTGGGGAGCGTGCTCAGCCGCGCCACGCCAATCTCCATGGCCGGCGGCGTCGTGACCATGCCCCACGGCTCGGGCAATCTTGGCACCGATCTTCGCGACGACCACCCGATCTCGTTCCGCTATGACTCCGCGCTGGCGACCAAGGACGGAAAACTCCGCGATCCCTCGGGTCTGCCCGCGTCGGTGCAGCTCGACACCAACCGCGAGCTGCAGTGCACCACCTGCCACGACGCCCACAACAACGCCTTCGGCAAGTTCCTGGTCATGCGCAACACCAACTCCGAGCTCTGCGTCTCCTGCCACACCGTCGGCCAGACCGACATCCAGGGGCACGCGCAGTGCGTCGATTGCCACCAGAACCACACCGCCCCCAGCGGCGAGCTCCTGCTCAAGAAGCAGAACATCACCAAGACCTGCACCAGCTGTCACGACGGCTCACACCCCAAGGCCGTCGACGTCGCCTCCGACATGACCAAGATCAGCGCCCACGACACCTCCAGCGTTCCCAATCCCGACGGCGGATTCCAGGCCAATTCCACCTGCACCAGCTGCCATGACCCGCACACCATGACCCGCGGCACGGCGGCCCGTCAGACCGGGCCCGGACCACGCACCGGCTCCCTCGGGCGCCTCGGACGGATCGACGGCGTCAACGCCTCCGGCGCGCCGGTCAGCGTCATCAGCGCGGAGCAGGAGGTTTGCTACAAGTGCCACGGCGACGGAAACGTCGCCATGCCGCGGGTTGGGCGCCGAATCTCCAACGCCAACGTGCGCCTCCAGTTCAGCCCCTCGGCCGTCTCCATGCACCCCGTGGGCGTCTCCGGGCGCGCCACGGACGTTCCCAGCCTCCGCCCCGGCTGGACCACCTCCAGCACCATGCGCTGCGGCGATTGCCACGGCTCGGATTCCGGCGCCGGGGGCATCCACGGCTCGAGCCACCCCGGCCTCCTGGTCGCCGCCTATGAAACCCGCGATTTCACCAGCGAGAGCGCCGCGGCCTATGCCCTGTGCTACCAGTGCCACGACCGCGCCAGCATCCTCGAGAATCGCTCCTTCCCCGGGCACAAACTCCACATCGTCGACAAGCAGACGCCCTGCGCCGCGTGCCACGACGCGCACGGCATCGCCGCCGGCCAAGGGCGTCCTTCCAACAACTCCCACCTCATCAACTTCGCCACCGCCATCGTGCTGCCCGATCGCGTGACCGGAAAGCTCGAATACCGCGACACCGGCGGGTTCACCGGCGAGTGCTTCCTTTCATGCCACGGGGTCGACCACTCCCCGAAACGCTACCCGACCGGGCCGTAAGAGATAAATTGCCCATTTTTACACTTCCCATGATTGGGAATCACTGGTAAAGTGGTTCCCATCTGTGGGAAGTGTGCGATGTTCCATGCGGAAAATCGCGGAATGGCGCGAGATGTGGGTCGGGCACGGCATTTGCACCAGCGTAATGCGGATTGACCTTTTCTCGCTTCTGGAGGATTCCATGAACATCATGCTCGCCGCGCTGGTGGCCTGTGCTCTTTCGGGTCCGTTGCCGCTCGACCAGGATTCCAAGCAGCCGCCGAAGGACAAGCCGGCGCAGGAGCACCCGACGACCAACCAGCCGTCGAAGAAGCCGATGCCGTCGGGGCACCCTGGACTGAGCAACGAGCAGGTGGACTGGCCGCAGGCTCGCGTGGAGGACGTGAAGTCGATCGACGCGATCGTCTCGGCGTTCTACAAGATCCCCGCCGGCAACCCGGGCGAGGCGCGCGACTGGGGGCGCTACGCCTCGCTCTTCACGCCCGACGCCCGCATGGTGCCGGCGCGTTCCGACGATCGCGGCGGGGCGATGGTGATGTACGTTCCCATCGGGAAGTACATCGAGATGAACCAGAAGTACTTCGAGAAGGGCGGCTTCCTCGACACCGAAGTCCACCGCAGGGTCGACACCTTCGGGCACATCGCCCAGGTGTGGAGCACCTACGAATCGCGCCACAACGCCGACGAGAAGGAGCCCTACATCCGCGGCATCAACAGCATCCACCTGCTGAAGGACCACGACCGCTGGTGGATCGTCAACGTCTTCTGGGATTTCGAGACTCCCGGCAACACGATCCCGGCGCAGTACCTGCCCGAGGCCAAGCCCGAGGGCGCGTCCGACGCCGCCGCATCGGGCGCGGAACCCGAGGCGGAGCCCAAGAAGGAGTAGTCCGAACGTTCGGAGCCGCGTATGCCGACCAAGATCCTCCTCGTCGAAGACGAGCAACTGCTCCGCGAGTCCCTCGCTCAGCTCCTGGGCGAGGAGGGCTATCAGGTCGTGCAGGCGGCGGACGGCAAGGCGGGGTACGACGCCGTCATCGCCGAGCCCTTTGACCTCGTGCTCACCGACATCCGCATGCCGGTGATGGACGGGATCACGCTGCTCAAGCACCTGCAGCAGGTGATCCCGCAAACGCCGGTGATCGTGATCACCGCGTTCGGCACGGTGGAATCGGCGGTGAGCGCGATGCGGATGGGGGCGGCGGACTACCTGCTCAAGCCCGTGCAGTTCGAGGACGTGCTGATCCGCGTGAAGCGGGCGCTCGAGATCGGCGAGATGCGCCGCAACCGGAGCATCCTCACCGAGCAGCTGGCGTCGCAGTCGACGTTCCACGACCTGGTGGGCGAGTCGCCCGCGATGGCCGGGCTCTTCGCGCTGGTGAAAAAGCTCTCGGGCGTGTCGAGCAGCGTCCTGATCGTGGGCGAATCGGGCACGGGCAAGGAGCTGTTCGCGCGGGCGATCCACTACAACGGCATCACGCGCGACAAGCCCTTCATCGCCGTCAACTGCGGCGCGATCCCCGAGAACCTCATCGAGTCCGAGCTCTTCGGGCACCGCAAGGGCTCGTTCACCGGCGCGGTCAAGGACCGCATCGGCTACTTCGAGGCGGCCAACGGCGGGACGCTCTTCCTGGACGAGATCTCCACGCTTCCCATCCAGGTCCAGAGCTCGCTCCTCCGCGTGCTCGAGGAGCGGGTGGTCGTGCCCGTGGGCGACACGCGCCCGCGCCCGGTCGAGGTTCGGATCATCGCGGCCTCGAACCAGAACCTGCAGACCCTGTGCAAGGAGGGCAAGTTCCGCGAGGACCTGCTCTACCGCCTCGACGTGGTGCGCCTCCTGCTTCCGCCGCTGCGTCAGCGCCGCCAGGACATTCCCCTCCTGGCCCAGCACTTCCTCGACAAGTACACGCGGAAGATGAACAAGAACGTCACGGGCATCAGCAACGCCGCCATGCGGGCGCTGCTCAACCACGAGTGGCGCGGCAACGTGCGCGAGCTGGAGAACGTGATCGAGCGGGCCGTGATCTTCTCCGAGGGGCGCGACGTCGAGGCGTCGGACCTTCCCTTCCAGTCGGCCGCGACCGACGAGGACACGGGCGAGGACCTGAAGCAGGCGCTGATGCAGTTCGAGCGCCAGCACATCATCTACAGCCTGCGCCGGCACAACTACGACAAGGCCGAGACCGCCCAGCACCTGGGAATCGGAGTGTCGAGCCTGTACCGCAAGCTGGAGGAACTGCGGATCCCCAAGGACCTGCAGGACCAGGAGCGCGGCGTGAACACGCCGTAAGGAGGTTCGGGCCGGGCGATGCTGCGTCGGAAACTTCTCATCCGGATCGGCCTGCTGGTCGCCTGCTTTGTGGTGGGCGCCGCGGTGGCGGTGTACCTGCTGCAGGACGCGATCCCGGAGATCGACCGGATCAACCACGACGCGGTGGTGCTGGTCGACGGGATGCACGACCTGGACGACGCGATCGCGGAGATCGAGAACGCGCGTGACGGTCGTCCCCCCTCGGGCCCCCTGGACGCGGCAATGCCGGCCGAGCGGCTCCGGGCCGCCATGACGACGATCGGCGCGCACGAGGCGATCAAGATCAAGGACTCGCCGCAGGCCCGGGCCTACGCGGCCTTGAGCGAACTGCTCCCGGTGTTCGTGGAGCCCGGCAACACCGACGCCGCGGCCCAGCGCGAGAATCGCGTCCGGGTCCACGAGCTGCTGCGTGAACTGGCCAAGACCGCGCGCGGGTTCGTCGCCGCCGAACAGAAGGACTTCCACGGGTATTTCCGCTGGCTGGTGCTGGGGCTGACGCTGTCGGCCCTGGTGATGGTGAACGTCGCGGTCTTCGTGCTGCTGCGCACCGCGATGGTGGTGCTCAAGCCGGTGGGGCAGCTGGTGGAGGGAAGCCGCGAACTGGCCGCGGAACGCTTCGACCACCGCGTGAGCGTGGCGCCGGGGGACGAGTTCGGGGAGCTGGCGACCGCGTACAACCGCCTGGCCGAGCAGCTCCAGGCCAACGAGGAGCGCAAGGCCGAGACGCTGCGCCAGCTCGCGGTCACGCTGAACCACGACCTCAACAACGCGATGGCGACGATCGAGATGCAATTGTCGCTGGTGGGGCGTCAATCGGGCGGGAATCCGAACCTCGAGCGGTATTGCCGCGAAATACAGACGACTCTTTCGAGGATGAGCAAGACGGTGGCGTCGCTCAAGCACATCCGGCGCGTGGTCCTGACGGACTATGTCGACGGGCAGAAGATGGTGGACCTGGAGCGTTCGGTCGAGGAGGCGGGGGCGAACCCCTCCGCGTCGCCGACCGGCGCGCCGACGACGGGGACGAGATAGCGGCGTGCCGGGCCGACCGGCACACCGAATCGGAGCGGATCATGAAGAAGTCACTGGATTGGCACTACACGCCCTGGGGCCGGACCATCCTCTTCCTGGGGAGCATCCAGCTCGCGGTGCCCGTCTTGTTCCTGGTCTCGATCGCGCTGGGCGTGGGCACCTGGCTGGACTCCAAGCAGAACGCGACGGTGGCGCGCGAGTGGGTGTACGGCTCGTGGTGGTTCGTGGGGCTCATGGCGCTGGTCTGCATCAGCCTGATCTTCGCCGTCCTCACGCGCGTCCCGCTGAAGAAGAAGCACATCGGCTTTGTCACGGTCCACGCGTCGCTGGTGGCGCTGATCGCGGGCGGGTTCTGGTCGATGTGGGGGCGGGTCGACGGGCACCTCATGCTCCGCGAGGGGACCCAGGGGAACATCATCGAGACCGCCGAGCACCAGATCGAGGTGATGGAACCAAACCGCGGCGACTTCAACAGCCTGGGGGCCGTCCCCGCGCCCCTGGGGCGCAAGTCGCTCACGCTGGGGGGTGTTTCGTTCGAGGTGGTGGAGCGCTGGCAGAACTCAAAGGAAGACGAGGTCGTGGCCAACGACAGCCCCGTGCCGCTGCGCGCGGTGGACATTTCGCCGGTGGCCGGCCCGCAATCGGCGTGGGTGGGCCAGGAGAACCAGGCGGGCCCGGCGCCGACGCTGCTTGGGCTGAAGGTGGTGGTGCTCCCGGATGGCAGCGACTGGACTCCGCCCCCGCCCGACGCGAACCCCAAGGGCGACTTTGTCTTCACAGACTCGGGGCACACGCACGCGCTGGGCAACGTCGGCGACGAAGCGCTCCCGGGCTGGAAGATCACCGAGCTGAAACGCTTCACCCGCGCCATGGTGTCGGGCGACACGATCGTCGAAGGCCCCGCGACCTCGGAGGAAAACCCCGCGGTGCAGGTGACGATCAGCGACGGCAAGGGGACCACGGAGGTCCACACCGCCTTCGCCAAGTTCCCCGACATGATCATGGGAAGGACCGTCGAGGGCCAGGCCAAGTCCAACGCCACGCTCAAGAAGGGCAGCACCAGCGCCGGCGAGACGCTGGTCGTCTTCGGCAAGATCGACCAGACGAAGATCGGTTATGTCGGGATCGACGGCGTGGGGCGCGTCTTTGAGCTCGAGCCCCGCTACCCCGTCACGCTGCAATTCGACACCCGCGAGGTCACCATTCACCGCCAGCTCTCCCACGCCCACGTCGACACGCGCCTGGTCCAGGCCCCGGTCGCCAAGGACAACAGCCCCGCCATCCTCGTCCGTGTCGGAAGCTCCAACGAGCTCAAGACCATCGCGTGGCGCAACATGCTCCCCGTCACCAGCGACGGCGGACGACAGCTGGCGATCTACTACGGCCCGCGCCGCGCCCAGCTCCCGTTCACCGTCCGCCTCGACGATTTCCGAAAGATCGACTACCCCGGCACCGAGATGGCCATGGAGTATGAGTCTGAGGTCGGCATCATCTTCCCGGGACAGCCCGAGACCAAGTACGAAATCTACATGAACAACCCGTACGCCCACGGCCCGTGGAAGGTCTACCAGTCCGGGTTCAACGGCACCAACGTCTCGATCTTCAGCGTGATGCACGACCCGGGCCTCCTGCTCACGTACATCGCGTCCACGTTCCTCTGCATCGGTGTCTGCGTCACGTTCTATAGCCGTTCCATGAGCTGGGGACACCCGGGCATCCCGATCCGCCCGGAAGACCCCGTGAAGAAGGAGTCGAAAGATGTTCCGTCGACTGTTGCTCGTCACACTGTGGTGTCTGGCCCTGCTCCCGAGCCTGTCCAGAGCGCGGGCGGCTGACGCCGACCCCGGCATCGATCGCCTCGGCGCTCTGGCGGTGCAGGACGGCGGACGCGTCATGCCCCTCGAAGGCTTCGCGCGACGCTTCGCCGTCGACGTCACCGGCCGCTCGCGCTGGTCCTCCGGCGGTCCTGAGGGCTTCACCAAGCGCTCGTCCATGCAGCTCCTGCTCGACTGCATGTTCGACGGCAAGAAGATGCTCAACACCAAGGTCGTCACCATCGAGGACAAGCCGTTCAAGAAACTGATCGGCCTGGACCCCGAGCGCCGCTTCTTCAGCCCCGTCGAGCTCGCCAACTGCGCCGGGCTTGCCGAGCAGTTGAACGACTTTGAAAAGGCGCGCCAGAGCGACCCCGGCGTCTCGCCCACCAAGGACCAGCGCAAGGCCCTCGACGTCCGCAACGCCGCCAACCGCATCGCGGACTACTCCAGCGGCATGACGCTCCCCATCATCCCCTCGGGTCCGGGCCAGGCCTTCCGCCACGCCAGCGCGCTCACCGCCGACCCCGGCGCCGAGGCGGTGCAGGCCGCCTTCAAGGAGATCGGGCAGCTCTACACCGCCGGGCAGCCCATCACGCCCGCGGTCGAGAAGCTCGAGAGCGCCATCAACGCCATGGGCGCGCTCACGGAGAAAGACGCGCGCAACGTCAAGCTCGAACTCTTCTATGACAAGCACGATCCCTGGCGCATGACCGCCTATTTCTACGGGCTGGCGCTGGTGTTCTTCGGATTCTCGCGTCTCTTCATGAAGAACATCATGGTCACGCTCGCCCTCACCGCCACCTTGCTCGGGATCGGCGAGCACGTCCTGGGCGTCGTCCTCCGCGTCATGATCCTCGACCGCGCGCCGGTCAGCAACACCTTCGAGTCGCTCCTCTGGATGGGCCTGGTCGGCATCGCCATTGGCCTGGTCTTCCAGCTCGTCAACAAGCGCAGGGGCTACTACCTCTTCGGCGGCGTGGCGGCGGCCTTCATCTCCGTCCTCTTCGCCGGCCTTGTCCCGCTCACCGACCGCACCAACTCCCTCCCCGCCGTCCTCCGCTCCAACTTCTGGCTCATCATCCACGTCCTCACCATCGTCGCCAGCTACGGCGTGCTCGCCGTCTCCGCCGTGCTCGGCCACGCCTATCTCATCAAGGACGTCATCCTCAACAAGCGCGACGAGGCCAGCCGCCTCCGCTCCGCCGCCCTGGTCGTGCAGACCTATCGCACGATCCAGGTCGGGCTGATTCTGCTCACCGCGGGCACGATCCTGGGCGGCGTGTGGGCCGCCGAGTCCTGGGGACGCTTCTGGGGCTGGGACCCGAAGGAGACCTGGGCGCTCATCAGCATCCTCGTCTACTTCGCCGTCCTCCACGCCCGCTACGTCCGCTGGATCGAGGACTTCGGACTCGCCGCTTCCGCGGTGCTCGGCATGGTCGTGATCGTTTGGACGTTCTACGGCGTGAACTACGTCATGGCCACGGGCCTGCACAGCTATGGCTTCGGCTCCGGCGGCGAAGTCTGGGTCGGTCTCTGGGCCGCCCTCGAACTTCTCTTCCTCGCCGTCTGCTGGGTCCGCTCTCGCAGCCTGAAGAGCGCCGCGGCGCTCAACAAGCCGCAGGCGGCCTAGCGATCGCCCGCGACCGGAGCGAGCCTCGCTTCGTTCGCCGCCAAGGAACATCACGCTTCAAGGCCCGCGCCCGCGGGCCTTTTTTCATGCATGCCGCGGGGCGCGATCCGGGCTGGTTTCACGCGCACGAAGACCGAGCGCTCCCGCGCGAGTGAGCTACTTCATCGAATCAAGAATCCAATCGCACACCTCGCGGACGGCGCCCCGCCCGCCCGGGAGCGAGGTGATGAGCCTTGCGCCCGCGAGCGCCTTGGGGTGCGCGTCGCGCACCGCGATCGACACCCCCACGCGCGCAAAGCAGGGCAGGTCGTTCACGTCGTTGCCGACGTAGATCACCCTCGCGCCGTCGAGCTTCCGCTCGGTGAGCAGCGCGTCGAGCGTCGGGAGCTTGTCCTTGTGCCCGTGGGCGCAGGGGATCTTGAGCTTGTTGCAGCGGGCGGCAACGACAGGGTTGGTTTCGCTGGAGAGCACGAAGACGGGAAAGCCCGCGTCGCGGAGCAGGCCCAGCCCCCAGCCGTCGGAGCGATTGCACGTCACGGACTCCGTGCCGTCCTGGTGGACGATCACGGTGTTGTCGGTCATGACGCCGTCAAAGTCGAGGACCAGGAGCGAGAACTCGCCCGGCTTCATGGGGCGTTCGGAGAGTGGGATGGGCATGGAGCGAGGGTATCGCGCCGGCTACGCCGCGGGCTTGAAGCGGTTGAGGAACTCTTCGCGTTGCTCGGGCGAGAGGCGCGAGAGGTAGGCGTCGAGGCTTCGTTGCCAAGCGCCGGCCGCCAGGTCGGAAGGGGCGCGGAGCAGGTCCGGCTCCCAGCGAACCGACGCGACCGGCTCGTGGCGAGCGCCCCCGGCACGCTGCAGCGCGACGCGATGGGCCGCGATCTCCTGATCGATGATGACATCCAGGCCGAGGTTCTCGCGGACGATTCGGCTGGCGGCGGAACCCAGGATGCTGCGCCAGTCGTCGTCGGAGAGCAGGGCGCCGATGGCGTGGGTGAACGCGTCGGCCTCGCCGGTGACGCGCAGCCCTGTCACGCCGTTCTGCACGACGTTTCCCAGCCCCGGCGATTCGGCGACCACGACCGAGGCGCCGGTCGCCATCGCCTCGAGCACCGTCTTGGGATGACCTTCCAGCTCCGACGCCTGCGCGTAGATCGCGCAGCGCGACATGTGTTCCAGCAGTTCGCGGTGGGCGATCCGCGGCATGAACTCGGCTTTGATGCCACGGGCGGAGGCCAGCTGCTTGAGCCGCCCTTCCTCCGGGCCGGTGCCGATCACACGCAGCGTCACCTGCTCGCGCAGATTCTCCGGGAGATTCGCGATCGCCTCGATCAGCAGATCGACCCTCTTGCGGATCGCCAACTGTCCGGCGTAGAGCACCAGGCCCGCCTGACGCTCGGTCGCCTCGCGGAACGGCACGTCGGTGATGACATAGTTCGGCACCAGGCGCGTCCCCGAGTCATCCAGCCCATAGCGCCACTCCAGATCCTCGATCATCTCGCGAGTCGTGCCCACGATCAGGTCGGCGGCCTTGCAAAGCTCGCGCTCCACCACCCCCGCGTCGAGCGCCGCGGTCGAGTTGGCGCCCTGCTCGCGGGCCACAAAGC
>OEIV010000069.1_pt1 | contig 62732 bp, 54 predicted proteins | sample 1539231 | NCBI WGS metagenome assembly OEIV01 (sample SAMN03794762, study PRJEB22550) | activated sludge metagenome | feature: wastewater treatment plant; material: activated sludge; isolation source: Wastewater treatment plant of a petroleum refinery complex | place: Argentina: Buenos Aires ...
AGCGGAATCAATTTAAATCAAAAAGATTTATTGCTGCTTAGGGAGAAAATTCAAAGTGATGAAAATAATTACGTTAGGTATCAAGCTAAAAACATAATAAAGGAGTATTAGCATGAAAAATCAATTATTCAAAACAAGGCTCTTATCATTGATGTTATTTATTCTATCTGGTTTTTTATTTATCTCAAATGCATCAGATAAAGAAAAGACATTCAATGTTAGTAAAGGTGATAAACTTGAAGTATCTGTTTCAAATGGCAATGTTAACTTATCAATATGGTCTAAAGATCAAGCCTATATTAAGGCTATAAATATTGACGAGGATGAACTCAATAAGCTAAAGATTGAGCAAATTGGAAATAAAGTTTTAGTGGAATTTAAGGGACAGGATTCCGATGATTTTCGTCTTGAGATTTCAATCCCCGCACATCTTAATCTTGATATTTCAAGTGGTGCTGGTAATATATCCGTAAATGGAAATATCTCGGGAAAAGTTCAAATATCAACAGGTGGTGGTAATATCAATCTTAATGATGTTGGAGATAAACTTTCTGTATCCACGGGCGGTGGTAATGTATCTGTTGGCAATATAAATGGTGAATCTGAAATCTCAACAGGCGGTGGAAATATTAGCATTGGTGATATTAAAAATAAAGCTGAGATATCTACTGGTGGCGGAAATATCTCAATCGGAAATATTGGCGGAAGCGGAGAGGTATCTACAGCAGGCGGCAATATTTCTGTAGGAAAAATTTCCGGTAATGCCGAACTATCAACTGCCGGTGGAAATATTAATCTAGATGGTGCTTCTGGAAAAGTTGAAGCAAATACTGCCGGTGGAAATATTAATCTAAAAAACATTTCTGGCTCAATTGAAGCTAATACTGCTGGTGGAAATATTGATGCAGAACTAATTCCTACTGCAAATAGTAATAGTGAGTTTAATACAGCAAGCGGAGATATAACTCTTAAAATATCTTCCGATGCCAAAGTAAGTATTGAAGCTACTGTCTATGTTGGTAAAAATATGAGTGAATCAGAAGCCGATAAATTAATCAAATCTGATTTTGAAGCAGCTAATGTTGATTTTAACAAGAATAACTTTATCAAAAAGTTTGTTCTTAATGGTGGAGGGTCTAAGGTTGAGCTAAATACAGCTTCGGGTAAAATAAAAATAAATAAAAAGTAACATTTTCAATTACCGCCTGATGTTATTTATATTGTCATCAGGCGGTAACACCTATCGTAAACCGTTTATCATTAAGTATTGCCATTTCTAAAAATCACGCAAATAGAATGAAGCATTTACTTTAGAATTAATTGAGTAATACTTAATTGTTTGTTCAATTTAATTTACTGATAAACACAACTTTTAATTACACGATTAAGTCTAAACTGATAATATTTAATTAATAAATTAAAATTATATATGAGAAATTTCTATTTACTACTTATTATTTCATTTATTCCGCTGATAGCAATTTCAGCATCAAAAAATGATTCGACTCAGTCAGTGCTATCATACAAGTTAAATGAACAATTTGTTGTTGATGGCGTATTAAATGAATCGGTTTACAGGAATCCTGCGGTTACATCCTTTACTCAAAAAGATCCGCTGGAAGGCAGCCCTGTTTCAGAAAAATCAGAAGTATGGGTTTCGCACGATGATCATAATATTTACGTAAGCGGAAGATTTTCAGATACAAATCCTGATTCTATTGATCTTACATTAATGCGTAGAGATAATGTTGTTGAATCGGATTGGTTTTTTGTTTACCTGGATACTTATAATGATGATAGAACAGGATACTTTTTTGCAGTAAATGCAGGCGGATCAATTGCTGATGGAACTTTATATAATGATAGCTGGGATGATGATTCCTGGAATGGTATCTGGGAAAGTAAAACTAGTGTGGATGAAAACGGATGGAATTTAGAAATGAGAATTCCATTTACACAATTAAGGTTTAATGAATCAGAAAAAATGGTTTGGGGAATTAATCTTAATCGTGATATAAAACGAAAACATGAAATGTCATTTTATGTCATGGTTCCCAAAAAAGAAAGCGGTTTTGTTTCTAAGTTTGCAGATCTTGAAGGCTTGGATGGAATAAAGCCTAAACAAAGATTTGAAATACTTCCTTACGTTGTTCAAAAAGCACAGTATTTGGTTCATGATGAGGGTGATCCATTTTATAAAGCAAATCAATATTCAACATCAATAGGTGTCGATTTAAAATTTAGTTTGGGCAGTAACTTAAATGTTGATGCAACTATCAATCCCGATTTTGGTCAAGTTGAAGTTGATCCTGCTATCGTAAACCTCTCAGAATTTGAAACTTTTTATGAAGAGAAGCGACCATTTTTTATTGAGGGTTCAAACATATTTACATTTGGTTATGGAGGTGCCAATAATAATTGGGGATTTAATTTTAGTGTTCCGGAATTATTCTACTCACGCAGAATTGGCAGACCGCCACAGGGAAATGTTACAACTCCTGGTTATGTAGATTTTCCTCCTGAAACAAGAATACTTGGAGCAGCTAAACTTACAGGAAAAGTTGATGAAACATGGACTATCGGTGCACTCAGTTCAGTTACTGAAAGAACATTTGCTACAATCCAATCAGAAAATGGTGATAGAATTCAGGAAGAGGTTGAACCGCTTACTCATTACGGAGTATTTCGATCTCAGAAAGAATTTAACTCAGGAAAACAATCAGTAGGATTAATTTTCACATCTGTTAATAGAGATTTGCAAAATGCTAATTTAAAAAGTTTACTAAGTAATCAAGCTTACACTTTTGGAATAGATGGCTGGTCATACTTGGATCAAGATGAAACTTACGTTGTTACTGGTTCAGTTATAGGATCATACACTTCTGGAACAGAAGATTATTTGATCAAGCTGCAAAAGCAGCCTTATCGCTACATGCAACGACCAGATAAAACTTATATGCCTCTTGATAGTAACTTAACTTCAATTGGAGGTTACTTTTCTCGAGTTATGTTGAATAAACAAAAAGGAAATTTTTATGTAAATGCTGCGCTTGGAATTATTTCTCCGGGATTTGAATATAATGATTTAGGTTCGCAGTGGATGGCAGATAGAATTAATGCTCATCTTGTAACTGGTTATCGATGGTATGAACCTGATGCTGTATTTAGAACTAAAAGTGTTTACCTTGCATACAGCAGAACATCAGATTATGAAGATAATATTTCCAGAAATGGATTCTTTTTAAGTTCCAATGCACAATTTGTTAATTATTGGGGAATTAATTTTAACACATCATATAACCTGAAATCCGTTTCCACCACATTAACGAGAGGTGGTCCAAAGCTAAATATTCCTTCTAATTTTTCTTTTAACTTCTCAGCCTATTCGGATAGCAGAGAAAAAATAACTTTTTCACCTTACATTAATTATTGGGAAAATGCTATCGGAAGTAATGAAAAATATTTTGGATTTGATCTTGAATGGAAACCAAGTTCTCAAATCAGTTTTTCAATAGGACCAGAATACGCTATAAACTATACATCCTATCAATGGGTTGGAAATTTTTATGACCCACAAGCGATAACTACATACAACACCAGATATGTATTTGCACAAATAGATCAAACTACTGTGTCTGCTAACATCAGATTGAATTGGATTTTTACTCCAACTCTTAGTTTGCAATTATATATGCAGCCGTTAATATCGGTTGGTGATTATGAAGACTTCAGAGAGTTAACAAATCCGCCTACTTTAGATTATAATCTATACGGCAGTGAAGGATCATCAATTAATTATGATCCGGAATCTCAAGTGTATACTGTTGATCCAGATGAAGGAGGTCCGGCTGAACAATTTAATTTTTATAATCCAGATTTTAATTTTAAATCTTTACGTGGTAATGTAGTTTTAAGATGGGAAGCCTTACCGGGTTCAGTATTCTTTTTTGCATGGACAAACAGCAGAACAAACTTTGATGATCCAGGTGAGTTTAGTTTTAAAAATGATTTTAAAAACCTAGTAAATTCTGAATCTGATGATATTTTCTTAGTAAAATTTTCTTATTGGATAGATATTTAGACTTATTAAATAGATAAGCCATCCTGCATTAAGAGTTTTTAAACAAATGATTACCAGTTTTCTTATCAAACAAATAAATTTTTTCAGGATCGATGTACAATTTTATTTTTCCGCCAACTTTTATATCGTACAAAGGTTTTACTCTTGCAATAAATTGGACTTTCTCAATTTCGAAATAAATGAAAGTCTCATTTCCCATTGGTTCGATAACATTTAAAACACATTCTTGCTCGATTGATTTGCTATTAGTCTTTTCTATAGATATGTCTTCTGGTCTGATACCAATTACAACTTCCTGACTAATGTATTCTTTCAAATAATTTTTTTGTTCTGATGAGAAATTGAATGTTAATTCTGACTTATCGCTCGTAAATGTTAAATCACTTTTATCGGATATCGTTCCACTTAAGAAATTCATTGCCGGACTTCCTATAAATCCTGCAACAAACTGATTAACCGGCTTATTATATAAGTTTAGCGGAGTATCAACCTGATTTACAATACCATCTTTCATAATCACAATCCTATCACCCATTGTCATTGCTTCTGTTTGATCGTGAGTTACATAGATCATTGTTGCGCCAAGCTGTTTATGAAGTTTGGATATTTCTGTTCTCATCTGTACACGAAGCTTTGCATCAAGATTACTAAGCGGTTCATCAAACAAAAATACTTTTGGTTTACGAACTATGGCTCTTCCAACTGCAACTCGCTGTCTTTGCCCACCGGAAAGAGCTTTTGGTTTGCGATTCAAATATTCTTCTAGACTTAGAATCTTTGCGGCTTCTTTTACACGAATATCAATTTCTTTTTTATCAACTTTCTTTAACTTTAATCCAAAAGCCATATTTTCAAATACAGTCATATGTGGATACAACGCATAGTTCTGAAATACCATCGCAATATCACGATCTTTTGGTGGAAGATTATTTACAAGTTTTCCATCAATAAATATTTCACCACTAGATATTTCTTCAAGTCCGGCAATCATTCTTAATGTAGTTGTTTTACCGCAGCCAGATGGGCCAACAAGAACCACAAATTCTTTATCTTCAACTTTAAAGTTGGCATCGGTAACAACTTTATTGCCGCCATCATAAATCTTAGTAACATTTTTTAGTAATACTTCTGACATAAAAATCTCTTTAATTCTGAATTCTTAACTTGTTAGTTCAAATTATTCCTTAACACTTCCCATCATAATCCCTTTGATGTAGTATTTTTGTAAGGCAAGAAAAGCTATAATTACCGGGATTACGGTTACCACTGAACCAGCCATCATTAGCTCTGGATCTTTTGTATGCTCGAGCATAAGATTTGCCAATGCAACTGGAAGTGTATACATTGAATCATCTGTTAATGCGATTAACGGCCAAAGAAAATCATTCCAGGTGCCAAGAAAAGAAAATATTGCAAGAGTAACCAATATTGGAACTGCCAGAGGTAGTATAACTTTTCTGTAAATTTGAAAATCTGTTGCACCATCCATTCTAGCTGCTTCTATTAAACTATCTGGGATTGATATACAATATTGCCGAATTAAAAATATCCCAAATATGTTTGCCAGACCGGGAATTATTATAGCCATATAAGTATTTATAAATCCCATTGATTTTAATAAAAGAAATAAAGGAAGCATTGTTACCTGGCTAGGGATAATCATTGAGCTTAATAAAAGATTAAATAAAAACTTTTTTCCTTTAAATCTATACTTAGCAAAAGCATAGCCTGCCATTGAAGTAAAAGTTATATATAAAACTGTAACCATCGTGGAAAGAATCAAACTATTAAAAAAGTTTGTCCAAACATTTAATCGTTCAAAAAGAACTTTATATTGTATAGTTGTAAAAGGATCCGGTAAAAATATTGGAGGAAATACACTTGCCTTTCCATCAAACATAAATGAAGCACCAAGCATCCAAATAAATGGGATGAGAGTAATAACTGAAGTAACGCTCAAAAAAGCATACAACAAATACTTCTTAATCATTCGGTACTCTTCTGAATTTTAAGTTGAATAATTGTTCCAAGAAGAATTATAAAGAAAAACACAAAAGCAATGGAGGCAGAATATCCCATATTCCACCATTTAAAACCCTCCTGATACATATACTGAACTATGCTTAAAGTACTGTTTAATGGTCCACCTTGTGTCATTATATATGGTTCAGCAAAGAATTGGAAATAACCAATCATTGTTATTAAAGATATAAAAATAGTAGTTGGTGCCAGCATTGGAAGTGTAATGGATCTGAATTTTTGCCATCCCGTTGCTCCTTCAATCGAAGCAGCCTCATATAAATCTTCAGGAATATTTTGTAATCCGGCAATAAATATTATCATGTTGTATCCAAAACTTTTCCAGACAGACATTAATACTATTGCAGGCATAGCTGTGGCCGTATCACCAAGCCAATCAATGGGAGCGATTCCAACTAAACTTAAGATATAATTTATTATTCCAAATTTTGGGTGATAGATGAACCGCCAAACAATAGCAACAGCTACTAAAGTTGTTACTACGGGGATAAAATAACTCAACCTAAAAATAGCTTTATATTTTACCAGCTTTGAATTAAGCAGCAAGGCCGCACCAAGCGAAACAGCAATCGAAAGCGGACCAGCCATAATAACAAAGTAGAACGTGTTTTGTAATGCTGTATAAAAAAGCGGATCATCAAACAATTTTAAGTAATTATTAATGCCGATAAATCTTACTGTGCTTAAATCGCCAAGAGCATATATATCAAAGTCAGTAAAACTCATTATAAACGCGGCAATAACAGGTATAAAAAAGAAAATAAAAATAGCACTTAATGCCGGAGCTAGAAAAAAATAAGCTGCGTTTATGTTGTTTTTAATTTTCATTGATTAATTATTTTTTTTCTTTTCTTCTACAATCCATCTGCGTTTTTCTAATATTCTATCAACATCTTTATCCAACCTCCTCAAAGCTTCTTCTACACTAATCACATTTCTTGCGGCCAGTTCTGCATATTGCTGAACTTTTGCAAAAGCAATCTGTTCCCATTCAGGAATTTTAGGAGTTGCACGTACATTCATAAACTGTAAATAAAACGCTTGCATATAAGGATCATCTTTAAATATTGGATCCTCCCAAGCTTCTTTAATTGCAGGAAGATTATTCAACAATTTATAAAATTCAATCTGCGTGGATTTTTTAGAAAGATATTCAAAAAACCTCCATACTTCTTTCTTGTATTTCGAATCTTTAAATATTACCAAACTCGAACCACCTGCTAATGAAACTCCGGGATAGTCATTAGCATAACCTGGCATTGGTGCTGTCATCCATTTATCAGACAGATTTCCTATCATCCATTTTTTAAATTCAGGAATATTCCACGGGCCAGAGATATAAATTGAGAAGTACTCATCTGCAAAAGCCTGGTAAACATTAGTAACTTGTGATATACCGATTGGTGCAAGATTTTGTTTATGAAATTCGATTGAATAATTAAAAGCTTCCTTAAATTTGCTGCTGTTGAAATCTCCAAGCGAATTTTCATTTTTGAGTAAAGATGATCCTGCTTCCATTCCAAACATAATAAATGGTGCCCACTCATTTGTTGGAAGATAGATCGCATACTTTTCTTCCTTTGGGTGCATTGCTTTTATTTTTTTTGATAAATCTAAAAGTTCGGCCCAATTTTTAGGCGGGTTTTTATATCCAGCTCTTTCAAAAACATCTTTCCTGTAAAACATTACTCTTGTATCTATATACCATGGAATTCCAAATAACTGATTATCAATTACATTCGTTTCCCAAATTCCGGGAAAATATTTTTCCTGATTTATCTGATCTGAGATTTTAACATACTCATTAAGTGGAACGATTGCATCCAAAGCAGCGAATTGTGGTACCCAGGTATTACCAAGCTGGCACGCATCCGGTGTGTTATCACTTGCAAAAGCTGTTACTAATTTTTCTTGAGCAGCTGTCCAAGGAACTTGCTGTACTTTTACCTTTATTCCCGGGTTTAATCTTTCAAATTCCGGAACAAGCTTAGTAACATATTCAGCCTCAGCACCCATAGCCCAAAACTTAATAACCTTTTCAGATGAATTTTCCTTTGAACAAGAAATTGAAAGCACCCAAAGTGGTAATAAAATTATGAAAACTATTTTTAGTGTTAACTTCATATCCTATTTCTGTAAAATCATTTTGCCCGAAAGATGTTTTTCCGGTGTGCTAATTCTATAAATATAAATTCCTGAACTAACATTCCTATTATCATCATTTAATCCATTCCAAATAATCTGTCTTTCCCCGAGAGACATTTCTCCATTATAAAGTTCAGTAACTTTTTCACCAAGAATGTTATAGACAGTAAAGTTTACAAAGGTATTCGTTGGCAGAATGAAACTTATAGTGGTACTTGGGTTGAAAGGATTTGGATAATTTTGTTTTAATTGAAAGTATGATTCTGTTGCTGAAACATTTTCATTGACATCAACTAAAACAGGAAGAACTCTTTGAGACATTCTCTCAAATAATTTATGGTGGCCAGCATTGTTTAAATGAACACCATCACCTGAATTATATTCGGGTTTTATAAAACCATTAGCTTGTGCTATGCCGTTCCAAAAATCAACGGCAATTAAACTATAAAGAGTAAAGCTGGAATCAACCATACCCAAAAGTAAATTCATTTGATTTGAGTTTGTAAAATTTCTTGGCTGAGGTGAAGTAATATAGATATCTATATTATTTCTGTATGCAATTGAAATCAATGAATCATAGTTCTGTATTTGTTCAGTCAAAGTATAATAATTTGCAGCATCATTGGATGGAAGATTTACCAAAATCATTACAGGATTAAAAGATAATCCATAAGTGATATTGTTATATTGTTTAGGTAAAGGCCTGCCATTTGGTGGAACAAATCCGGTCGGCATAACATCGTAAGTAGTATAACCGCCAACTGCAAGATTAATTACTCTGTATGTTGAATCAAGCATCATCAAATTCTTTCTAAACTTATTAACCCAGGAACTATCTACAGGATTTGCCCCTGTTCCTGCCGCGGTTGATGAGCCTAAAATAACGATAAACTTATACTCGTTATTTGTATTTCCTGTCATTTTAATATCATCTATAAACAAAGTATGCTGCTGATTATCTGCAATACCTTGTCCAAAGAAAATTGTTTTAACTCTAGTGAGATCTGCGCTTCCCGAATTATCTATAAATGCTTGGATTGGGATCTTAACATTTTTCCATTCGGAAGAGGGTATATCTTCCTGGAATTCAGATAAATTTATTTTAGATGATTTTTGATTTGATAAATCTTCAAGATAAATCTTTGGAAGTAATGAATCAGCGATTGAGGAAGTTGAATAAATCCAAAATGAAAGTGTATCCATTATTGTTATATCTCTGCCTGGCCATCCTGGAGCAGCAATTGCAGTACCCCAATCACCACCTGAAACAGATTTCCATTGAAGCTTTAGAGAATTTGTACCAGAGTGGAATGTAATAACATCAACAGGAAATTTACTCGAGTTTATTATAAACAATTCGCTTGGAGAAGTTTTAAATAACCAGCTTGGATCGTAATATATTTGATTATCACTATCTGAAAAAAAACTATACTCCTGCGCAAGAATAGTACCTGTAAAAAAGAACAAGTAAATAGCTACAATAAAATATTTAAAATTCATTTATAAAATATTTATTTCGTTAATATCATTTTTCCAGTTAAGAAAGCTTTGTCGGATTTAATCCTATAGAAATAAACACCAGATCCAACGGGTTTACCCCGTTGATCATTTCCATTCCAAACTATTTCGTTTAATCCACTAGATAATTCTTCTTTTACGATTTCTCTAACAACTTGTCCCAAGCTATTATAAATAATTAATTGAATGCTTTGTGTTTTAGGAAGATTAAAAACAATAGTTGTTGAGGGGTTGAATGGATTTGGATAATTGCCCATTAATCTTAGATCAGAAACAGTTGGAATTTTGTCTTCAACATCTGTAGTTGAATCAGGCACGAATCCGATTGCATTTAACATTGGCTGCACTTCAGGATTGGCCATGAATGTATTCCACAACAAACCACTTCTGTAATTTTCCATCATTACAATTATTGGCCCTTGATCGATTGCAAGATAGCTATTCGCATACCAGTTTTGTGAAGGATTAAAAGCATCCTTAAAACCATACTCGCCCCAAACACTTGAACCATAAGTTCTATAAATATGTTTAATAAAATCAATTGATTCCTGCGGAGTATATACAATAGATGAGATTGCCGCTGTTGGAGAAATTGTTCCATTATCATTTGTTGGTTCGTGTACACGATATCCTGTTGGGTCATCACTTGCTGTCAATCCCCAACAATTTGCATTATATCCAATAAAGCTATGCGGATTTGCTGTGCAATATGCTTTATGTACAAGCGTTATGTTCTTGTTATTCAAAAAATAATTTGTGTAAGCATCTTTTTTTTCTCGCGGATCAAATCCAAGAAAAGAATAATGAGAAAAGAATAAAGGACCACCATAATCCCAACCTACCCAAATAGGATAACCATAAAAAGTACCACCGTTAACATAGTAAGATGAAATTGCCCATCCATTATGAAATAAACTTGCGGGCACACCATGTGTGGTTGAAGCAATGCCAAGAAGGTACACGATCATACATTCATTTGGCCCTTGCACTCTCATATTCATCTGCCAGTTATAATTCGGAGACCAATGCCAGTATAAATAATTACTTGAGGTCGTTCTTCTATACCAATCCCATTCAACAGTATTTATAATCTGTGTTGATAAATTTCTTATTGAATCTTCAGCGGTTGTTTGGTGATCAAAATATTGTCTAACTGAAAAAAGTCCTTGAATCATATAAGCCGTTTCAACAAGATCACCTCCATTATCAATCGTACTAAATGGAATTACATTTCCATTTGAGCCATTCAGCCAATGCGAAAATGCACCGTGAAATCTATCTGCTTCTGTATTTAGGAAGTTAAGTATTTTTAAGATTCGAGCAACACCTTCTTCTCGTGTTATATACCCTCGCTCTATTCCGACCAATAACGCCATAACACCAAAACCTGATCCACCACTTGTAACAGTTTCGCCGGAACCTAATCGTTCTCGTGATAAACCGGAAACAGGATGTCCATAATCATAAAAATATCTAAATGTTGCACGCTGCACCATATCTAAAAATTCTTCGTCTGTCATAATGTGAGTAGTACAAATGATGCTATCACTTAATGGTGATTCATTACCGGTTAGATCAAATGCACTAACTTTATAATACCTTGTGATTCCTGTAATAGGGACGGTAGAAATGTAATAACTCGTTTCTTTTGGAATTGTTGCAAGAAGGACATAATCATTGCCAGATTTGCTGTAAATTTTATATCCAGCAAGATCTGTCTCACTGTTATGATACCATTCTACAGCTAAGTCTTTTTCATATCCAAAACCTTGTACATTAGCCGGAGTTACAGGAGGAGTTATATCCGTTTGAGCTTGTGTTCGTATTAATGACACAACGATAATCATCAGTACAAAAATTATTAGTTTAATTTTCATTTAATTTAACTCGCCTTCTCAATTCATTGTATTATCTAATATATTTATTTCTGTTTAATAACTTTACAAGAAAATGCACTTAATGTAATATGTTTCGAACCAACGCTAAATGATTTCTTTTGGTTATGATAGTTTAATAAAAACAAGTAAGAATATTTTTCACCTTTACGAACAACAAATTGAATATCTGGATCAGAAATTTTTGCTGCTCTTCTTATACCATCTAACAAGACAATTTTTTCATAAAGGTGTAAATGCTCATCGCTTGTGTACCCAAATGCAAACCCAAGTATTGTTACAGTTCCATCCCCAACTTTTTTTCTTATACCACAAGTTTCTCCGTTTTCGGTGGTCGCTATTATTTCGTTTTTAGTTGATTCAAATATTTGCTTATCTCTAAATACTGTGAATAAGTCTTCAATCTCAAATACAGTTACTTTATTTGGACTGGGAGATTTAGAAACTCTGATATTTAATTCTTCTTTTAGATTAGTACATTTATTAAGATATAAATCCATAGTTGGAATTACCGGATATATTATCAGATGTCCTCCCATCTTAACATATTTTACTAAAAGGGATTGTGTATCAGCATCCATAAATTCTGTTGTTGTTATCCACAATTGCTTATACTTTAATAAAGACTCAATCGAAGTGTTTTCTAAATCCTGAATATCATAACTAAAATTTAAGGTCTGGAGCCCTCGTAACAATCCATTAAAGAAAATTTCTTCACGCATAAAACGGGGATCGAACTGTAACCCAAGTTTCTCAACATCAAGTCTTTTATCTTTAAGCATTTGTGAAGTTGTTAGTTCAGTATAGAAATATGGTTTATAAAGTCCAACACAAATATCTGATTTTGTTTTACTCTGTAATAAATTTTCTTTTTCTTTATTTATAAATCCATTAACTTTTTTTATTATATCGTACAAAGATGATTTTACTGCTTTTGCCGTTGCAGCTGTTTGATAATAAAAAGTTTTACCAAAAAAACCTTTACCTGCAGGATTTATTCCCTGAGAGAACATATAATAATTAAAACTATTAAGGCCGTGTGCAAGTGATGCAAAGTAAAATGTTTCCAAATCATTCGTATCGCTTTTAACATGGTGTTCCCGAGTTCCACATTGAAATTCAGCAGCCCAAACAGGACCGTACGGCTGCATAGCTTCCAGAATTTTATTGCAGGCTAAATCTGAATGAGCATTTCTAAATGATACGAATTCAGGAATATGATCTAAACCAAAAATAATATCATCACGTGTTCTCATTATTTCTTCATAAGTACTGATAAGCATAGGTAGTTCGGCAGCATTTCCATATATCCAGCCCGGAATGTTATGAGTTAACTGAACATTAATATTAAAACTTTTTATTTTCTTTATTAAAGTATCTAAATACATTGCATAAAAATGACGATAGAAAAGATGAAAATCGTAATAAGCACAATAATCTTGTTTGTTTTCAATCTTGCCAACCGGTGCAGATAATTTTTCAAAAGAATTATATTTCGTTCCATAAGTACTGTTTAATTTTTCAATTGATTTGTACTTATCAACTAGAAATTCATAATATAATTTTAATACTTTTTCATTGTAGTCAATCTTACCGGAAAGCCATTGAAAAACTCCTACCTCATTACAGACTTGCATCATCGTAATTGGTCCGCCGTTACTTTCCTGATGCTCTGAAATAATCGGCATAATTTCATTATACCAAAGAAATGAATAATGCAGATATTCATCAGACATATACGACATTAAATCAGGCGAGATTACATTGCCATTTTCATCCAATGCATGAGCATTCTTACTAGCTTTATTTAATAGCCATTGAGGCAGGCCTTGTCCTTCATACTCGGCAAGAATATATGGACCCGGTTTTACAATTAAATCTAATCCAACTTTTTTGCACAACTTGATATACTTAATAAGATTTCTAGCAGGATTTGTTTCACCTGTAAAATCAAATTTATTTTCCTCGTACTCATGCCAGTCCCATGGAATATAAGTTGAGGTGGTATTTGCACCGGAGTCTTTAAGTGATTTTAAATGTTTCTCCCACAGTTTAGGATCAAGCCTGAAGTAATGTATCTCCCCTGATATAACAAAGTAAGGTTTCCCATTCTTTAAAAAGTATCCTTTAGCCGCGCTGAAACTCATTTTATTTTATCCGGGTTCTACTTAAAGTTTAATGTACTTAAAACCATTAATCGGTTTAAATTTATTTAGTTACCATAATTTATTTCCACTGTTGCAGGAAATTCTTTTATATCAATTTCATTTTTTGTGAATGATTTTATTCTTCTTCCATTAACAGTTACATCAATAGGAAGAATTGAGCGATTAAAGTTTTTAATCTTTATTCCACTACTCGGAAGATCAACATCACCATAAATTGAGAAAGTATACTTGCTGTCTTCTTTTTTGATTGAATAAGAAATGTCACCATAATAAGTTGGAAGATTTTCAATTGATATTCCATTCGGTGAGTCTATCCAATCCTGATATAATGCTGCAGCAAGTATCAGTGATTCATCGGATTCATTTTCATATACAAACATAGAACGAATTGCATTCAAAAAATCGGATCCAACCCAGGTATGTGGAATATCTCCAATAAATTCTGCAGTTTTTTTATCTCTCCAAACAACCTCTGCAAAAGCATTCCAGCTATGTGGCACTTGATCATTTAAAAAATAATCCATTAACAAATGGGCGCGTTCAGGCTGATCTAATAAAATAAATGAACCAATCAATCTGTTTTCATAAGGAGTATAATTTACCCAATCAATTTTTCCATCACGTCTATCAGTAAAAAACTTAAAGTACTTATCAAACGTATTATAAACTTCTGGTTTTGGCAGATTATTAAATTCATTACATGGAGTAAGAGCTATAGTCGTAGATGTAGCATCAAAATCGCCAAGTTCAACACAGCCGGGGATGTAATCAATATTTCTCATCTTTGTTGCAAGCTTAATAGAGTTATAGAGGTTTGTTTTAAAAGTATCTCTTAATTTTTTTATTCTTTCATAAGCTTCTTTTTCGTCAAGAATTTTTTGAATCTCAACAGCATCCTTTAAACCTTTTAACGTAAAAAAATTATCCCAATATGAGTGCATTGGTTTTGCAGAATAACCCTCATGACTGATTGATTCAGTAACCAAGCCATAATAAGCTCTAACACTGTCATTTCCATTTTTAAAATGATCAGTTGATCTTTCCGAGATTAATGATTCAATATACTCAACAGCTTTTTTTACATTCTCGTTTTTTGATCTTAGGAATGCTGTGTCCTTTGTAAAATTGAAATATTCACGAATTAAATAAATCATTTCACCGTGGCTATCGTTTTCAGGAGTTGGATCAGGGCCTCTTTTATCAACGACACAAGGGACTTTACCATTTTCATATTGATGTGAAGTGTACCAATCAATATAGTCTTTAACTTCTTTTACGATTCCGGCTTTTAGCAATGCGGATGAAGTTAAAGCACCATCTCTAATCCAGCTTCTTTCATAAGAACGTGAGCCTGGTTGGATTCCAACATTGTCTCGATTAATTAATATATAAGCAAGATTTGATTTATAAGCATTTACTATTCTGTCTGCAGATTCTGGTAGATTAAATTTTATGTGATTTACTTTTTCTTTCCAGAATTCTATTGTTTCGTTTAGTTTTTTTTCAACAATATCTTTTGTAAGATTTTCTTTTATTGATTCTTCACCATAAAAAGGAATCGCCAAATAAATAATTTTTTCTTCACCAGGTTTAAGATTAAAATTGTAGTCTAATACACCGCTAGCAAGTTTACTGTCATCAAAAACTGACTTATTCCAAATATTTTTATTCTCTTTAATTAACTCAACAATATTTCCTTCATCAAAAGTAATTGCACCAAACGAATCATATTTTTCAAATGGGATTAAAACTTTATCATCGTTCACATAAATCTTACCATCTTTTTCATTCAAGGAATTTATTTTGCCAACCCCGCCAGGATCGTTTAACCATTGATAATGCGGATTAACCTGGAAAGGACGAATCATTAAAAATAATTTTCCATCTTTTACTGAAGTTGCATTATTTGCGAGTTTATATTTAAGATAAAGTGTTGAATTTTTATTTGCTTCTCCATTTGCAAAAACTTCAACATTAAAATTTATACCACCACATTTCCATTCGACTTTTGGTATCGGTAGATATTTATCTTCAAGTGACTGAGTTGAGGTAACATTTTCCCAATTATAAAAATTACCTTCAATCTGAAGCATCGGTTCTATGGAAAAAGCTGATTTATCAACTTCAACCATTCCATCGGTATTTATCAATGCTTCTTTGACATCATTGTTAACGCCTAATACAGTCCAGAAAGAAGCTTCATCTAAAAAATATCTTGGGTAATTGCCTTTTGGTGAATTCTTAGCAGTGAAGAGAAGAAAATCATTTGGTGTTAAGGAATTCTTAATGTCCAGAAATTTTATTTCTCTAATTCCAAAACTTTCTACCGAATTACATTCTATTAGATTTATTCTTAAAAGTCTAGCTTCCATTTCCGAGAGCTTTACAATACTTAAGTCACTACTATTAGAAGAAACTGAATAGACTTTTTCCCAAGATTTCCCATCTTCTGATATAGAAATATCAAATGATTTAGCCTGATAATTTTTCAACCAATCAATTTTTAGTCCGCCGAATTCCCTTCGAGCTTTAAAGTCGATTGTAACTGATTGACTAATGATACCGACACTTTTCCAGTAAGTTTCATCTGAGTTATCAACAATATTGTTTGGGATCAAATCAAAAGTTTGCGACTTTGCAGTTACAAGTGGGTTGGGATAAGTATTTGTTTCTGGTAATAGCTGTTCGAATTTTAGATCGTCAATCCAGATGGTTCCTTTTCCGCCGATATATGAGGCAATTGTAAATTCAATCCGATCAATTCGTTTTAAAGATTGATCACTGGTTGGTCCCCATGCAAAGTTAATGTGCCTTTTCTTAATTCGAATTTTCTTCCACTCTTTTGGAAAATCATAATTACGATTGTTAACCCACCAGACATTATTGCCCGTACTGTCAATAAATTTTATTTCAAAATTGTTTGCAGGTGATTCCGCTTTAACGTTAAACGTAAATTCAAAATTTTCAGGTAAATCAATCGGAAAGAATTTTTGTATTCCGCCATAGCCAGTGCCTTTTGTAAAATCATAATCAAATCTTATAGCATTTCCATTTAATCCAGCATCAGAGGATATATTAAGTGTAACTCCATCAGCTTTGAATTCATTCCAGCCGTTGCTGTTTTCAAAATTATCAAGTGTTTTTATTTGCGCAATATTTGGTTCGTTAAATAAAAGAACTGTAAAGACAAGAAGTGAAAAATATTTCTGAAGCATGATATTTGTAAATGATATTTAAAAATTATTTAAGATATTCAAAGCCTAATCGTGTTAATCCCATTTGAATGACTGAATCCTTCATAACGTAATTCCAAATCAATCCGGTTCGAAAATTTTCAATCATTAAAAGTAATGGACCTTGATCGATTCCAATATATTCTTTGTTAAACCAATTTAGTGTTGGATTAAAAGAATCAAAGTAACCGTATGGGCCCCACAAACCTTTGCCATATTTTTCATTTATACTTTTGATTGTTGGAAAGACTATTTCAGGTGCAAACACTATAGAAGATATTGCAGCATAAGGTGCAATTGTACCATCATCAAAATAATTTAAATCAGGCCCACTGGTTCCTCTGCCTGCATATCCAATAAATTTTTTATCATCAAAATTATATTTGTCAGTTGGTCCATCGCTTGCCGTAATTCCCCAGCATAAAGAATCATATCCGGCCCAATTATGTGGATTATCAATCGCGTATAATCTTTGTACAAAAGTTGCTCTGCGCGAGTTTTCAAAATAATCGATTCCCTTTTCTTTCATGTACTTATCAACTAAACCACGGAAATCTATAAATGTATGTGAGAATTGATGACCGAATAAAGGAGGAAATATAACATGTGAAAGTTCGGGATATGGGGTTCTCCAATCGTAAGAAGCTAGCCAGGAATCATAAGAAGCTTCAACATTTTTCATCCCACTCCCTGCAGCTAAGATGTATAAAAACAAAGCTTCATTGTAACCATTCCATCCCATAAAATGCATTCCTTTTTCAGGAGTCCAACCCATCGAGATAGTATTTGCATATTCCCCGGTTGGAGGCATTTTAAAGAATTCCCAATCAAGTCTGTTAATTAATTTTTCTGCAAGTAAACGAATTTCATTTTCAATATCGTTATCAAGATTATAATAATTTCTTGCAAAGATAATTCCCATCATCAGCAATCCGGTATCAACGGAGGAAAGCTCACAATTCCATTCGCGTGTTCCTGAGTTAATTCGGAGAAAATGATAGTAAAATCCTTTATAGCCTGTTGCATTTGTATCTGTATTTTGAACTGAGTTAAAAAAGAATTTAAGTGTATTTAATGTAATTTTTGCGGCTTCATCACGACTAATCCAATTTCTTTCAACACCTACTGCATACGTTGGCAGCGCAAATCCTATTGCAGCTATACTCGCAGGAGCCCAACTTGCGCTTCTATCTTTAACTAATCCATTGGTTGAGTTTGCTTCTTCAATAAAGTAAAGAAAGGAACGGTATTGAATTGAATCTAAAAGTTTAGTCTCGTCATTTGAAAGAGGATAGTCAACTTTTCCTTTTGATTTAAAGACAATATTATCCTGCTGAGCTTTACATCCAACAAACACAAACACAACAAGGAGAATTATTTTAATTGTCATCATTTCAAAGTTTCGTTTCATATACCGTTCCATTTATTAAATGAATACTTCAACATGAACTGAAGTCTTTTTCGTTAAAGGTATCAGATTTCCTTCCACTTTCTTTCCATCTATTAATATATAATAAGATGAATTACTTTTATCTGAGTTTGATTTTTTAAATACTTTAATATTATAAACCGTACCTCTAAATAATCTCTTAACAGAAAATTCATTCCAATCTTTCGGAACGCAAGGATCAACTACCAATCCATTTTTTGTTGCTCGCACACCAAGTATCCAATCAACAATAACTTTTTGGTACCAAGCTGCTGATCCAGTATACCATGTCCAACCACCCATTCCGTAGTTTGGAGAATCAGGTCCATCAATATTGCCAGGAGTTACATATGGTTCAGCAACATACTCATCCGGTTTCATTCCATTATAAATAGGACATAAATTCTTGTACGCAACATATGCAAGATCATTTTTCTTTAACATTGCATAAGCCCAAACTGACCAAGTTGCTGCGTGAGTGTAAACTCCACCATTTTCTCTTCTGCCGGGAGCATAACGAGATAAGTATCCAATCATTTTATCAGGTATGGTATAAGCAGGACTTAATAATAAACATCCATTTTTCTTTAAGAGGTATTTCGATACGGCATCCATTGCTTTTTGTTGTTTGCTTTTTTCTGCTATACCACTTATAACAGACCACGTTTGTGCGTTTAGATAAATTTTACCTTCAGGTGAAGTTTTGCTTCCAACTTTTTTTCCATCATCTTTAGTAGCACGATAAAACCAGTCACCATCCCATGCATATTTATCAAATGCTTTTTTTAGATCAGTAGCTTTTTTAGAATATTTTTTTTGAAGATTATCCTTACCAACTTCTTTACATAATTCTGAAAATCTGACTAATATCAAATAGAAAAATTCTGTTAACCAGATCGATTCACCTTTCATTTCTAATCCAACAGCACTCAATCCATCATTCCAATCACCCGCTCCAATTAAGGTCAATCCACGCTTGCTCATTCTTGTTAAAACTTTTTCAATGGCTGCAACAGAGTGATCAAACAATGATTCCTTTTTGTTTTTGTTATCGTAATAAGATTCTTTTGAAGATAAGATTTTGTAATTGCCCGTTTCATCAATGTAATGCATAAGAACAAATGGAAGCCATAAAAGATCATCAGTCATTTTTGTAGGTAATCCGGTATCAGAAATAGGATGCCACCAATGAAGCACTGTTCCATCTTCAAATTGGTGTCTTGCATGCAAACGTAACTGGTCTTCTGTTTTCTTTGGATCGATAGGTAGAAAAACCATACTATCTTGTAACTGATCTCTAAATCCAAAAGCACCGCTTTGCTGATAATAAGCAGTTCGTCCCAAAAGTCTTCCGGCAATGGCTTGATATCTTAACCACTTATTAACCAATAAGTTCATTGCTTTATCAGGTGTTTCGATAACTAGTGTATCAAACATATTATGCCAGAATAATTTCAAATCAAATAATGCCGAATCTATATTTTTCTGATTTGCATATTTCCTTAGGGATGCTGCAATTGAATTTTTATTTTCCTTAATGCCAATAAAAAAATTTACATTTTCAGTCTGGTTTGGTTTTAGTTCAATTTTGGTTTTAACTGAAGCAATCGAGTCATTCCATTTTCCTAATTTTTTACTTAAACTTTTTGCAGATATTCCAGCTGGATTTTGAAGTGATCCGTATTGACCAATAAAGGTGTCTTTATCCCCATCATAATCTGATATTTTTTTTGAGCAGGAAATAAATCCAAGATATGGGTATTCAATATTCCAGTGTCCTCTATCTCCAAGTGGAATTTCCCACAATCTTTTTGTTGCAGTCATACAGTTCAATTTTGGATCAAAATGAGTTTCTAAAAAGGTTTTATGAAACTCTCTGTGATGATCTGATGATGAACCAAGACACCATTCAAAATAAGAAAATACTGATACAGATTTTTTTTCTGAAGTCTTATTTTCGATTTTGAAATTCCAGATTTCTATATTTTCATCAACTGGAATAAATACAGTTAATATGATTTTTATTCCCTTATACTCTGATTTGAATTTTGCATATCCAAAACCGTATGTAACCTGATAAAAGTCTAATTCTGTTTTTACAGGCATCCATGTAGGTGACCAGACATCACCGGTTAAATTATCTTTTATATAAAAATATTTTCCCCAATTATCCTGCACCAAATCCTGATGCCAGCGATTTAGTCTGTTAAACTCCGAATGGGTATCCCAGCTAAATCCACCGCCAGTCTGAGAAATTACTAATCCGTATTTGCCGTTAGATATTACATTTACCCAGGGTTTGGGTGTTTTATAATTTGTGATTACAAATTCATTTCCATCAGAAGAAAAGTGCCCATACTTTGTAGAAAATTTTTCCATTTAAAATTCCAGATATAATAAATTTAACATGAGTTTCTAATTATTAACTCGGTAGATATTTTAACTAGTGGATGTTGTTTTCCATTTATACCATTTAACTTATCCACTAAAATATTTGCTGCTGCACGACCAACTTCCTCAATTTGAACACGTACAGTTGTTAACCCGGGACTTAAGTATTGCGAAACAAAAATGTCATCAAATCCAACTAAAGCAATGTCATCGGGTATTCTAACATTTAAATAGGAAGCTGCATCATAACAACCAAGTGCCATCATATCATTTGCTGCAAAAATTGCTTCCGGCTTATGCGATGATCCGTAAAGCTTAATAAAACCTTTATAACCAGAGTCACGTGTAAAATCTCCATCAATCATAAATGTTTTATTAACCGTTACATCATACTTGTTACAAGCATCCAAGAAGCCTTTTTTTCGAAGAAATGCATCATCATTTTCTTGAGGGCCAGTGATATGTGCTATTTTTTTAAATCCCTTTTTCTTTATAAGATATTCAGTGGCATTAAAAGCTCCCTGATAATTATCAATTGCAACGGTATCAAATCCCTTTTCTTCCTTCCCGCCACCAATTACTACAACAGGAATTTTGCTTTGCTGTAATAGATTTTTTATTTCCGCAGTTACAGATGATAGTAAAAGTATAACTCCACCAACGAGGCCCGAGTTTGAAAAAGCAACTATAGAATCTGTAAGTGTGCGATGCTTATGCGAACTTGCAACCATTGTGAAATAACCGTTCTTATATGTTATTTCATCAACTCCACGAATAATGTCTGTAAAAAATTCATCGGAAATATCCGGAAGGATTAGTCCAATTGTGTAAGAAGTTTTCTTAACAAAATTTCTAGCAGCAAGATTGGGTTTATAATTTAGTTCTTTTGAAATGCGTAATACTTTTTCTCTAGTTTCATCAGTAACACGTATATCATTGTTTAATGCTCTGGAAACAGTGGCGATTGACACATTAGCTTTATTAGCTATCTGTTTAATTGTGGGTATCATATTATTATATAAATAAAAAAGGAAGCAGAATATTCCTACTCTGCTTCCAAGAACATTTAGTTCAAAATTACTTCAACAAGGTCATTTTTTTACTTGATGAGAATTGTGTTCCATTTTCACCAACAGCTGTTAGTTTAAATAGATAAATTCCTGAAGACATAGAAGAAGCATTAAATTGAGCTGTGTGTTTTCCAGCTTCAACTTGACCTTCAACCAATGTAACAATCTTTTGTCCGATGAGATTGTATACTTCTAAAGTAACATTTGATTTTACAGGCACTGCATAAGCAATACTTGTGGATGGGTTAAAAGGATTTGGATAGTTTTGTTCGAGAACAAATTCTAATGGTAAAGTAAATCCTATATTTACAACTTGTGAAAATTCATAATCACCATTATAATCGATTTGTTTTAATCTGTATGCATAGTTTACACGAGATTCAACATTGCGATCTGTAAAAGAATATTGTTGAACTTGAGTTGTTGTTCCGTGTCCCTCAACAAATGCAACCGTTGCAAATTGGGACCCATTAATACTTCTCTGAATTTCAAATCCTCTGTTGTTAAGTTCTGTAGCTGTTGACCAATTTAGTTCAACATTATTACCAACAAAAGCACCTGCAAAAGATGTTAGTTCAACTGGAACAACTTGTGGAGTAAATCTGATATTATCAAAATAGTTAACACTAGCATAATTTCTTGCAGCAGGGAAATCAGGGATAATAGTTAGTGTTGCAGCTGTTTTACCTATGTCAGATGAGTAATCAAACGTTAATTCTTCCCATTGATTAATAACTGTATTAGGAACGTTATTATCATGCTGACCAGCAAAACCTTCTAATTTTACATTAAAATTAGAGATAACATCTTTATAGACTAGAACTTTTATCATACAGTTGGTAGCATCTAAGGTTAAATCCGGAAAATCTGAACACCAAACACCTGCCCAAGGATCACCATTTGCACCAACAAAAAGAACAGCACTACTATCAGATGTGTTCAAACCACCAACACTTGGGTTTGCAACAATATCAAAACTTCCACCTGTTCCCTGTGAAAAGATATTCCATACCCAGTTATTACCAACGGTTTCAAAATCGATCGTTGGTACTGTAGGAATAACTGGCTCGATAAATTGAATACGATCAAAATAATTCATGCTTCCAGCAGTTCTTGCTGATGGAAAATCAGGAATGATTGTCATTCTTGTAACAGTTTTACCAATGTCTGCAGTATAATCAAATACTAATTCTTCCCACTGATTGGTAACTGTGTTAGGAACATTATTATCATGCTGACCAGCAAAACCTTCTAATTTTAAGTTAAAGTTTGAGATAACATCTTTATACACCAACACTTTAATTATAGCATTATCAGCAGTAAGAGTAAATGGGGTGATATCATCGGTAAACAATCCGGACCAAGGATCTCCATTAGCACGGACCATATATCTACCAACGTGACTAGATGTATTAAGTCCAGAAACAGATGGATTAGGAACAACAGCGTAATCTGTTGAATCTTGTTGCGGACCATTTGCAAATATGGTCCAGGTAAAATCTTGTCCGACAGTTTCAAAATCTATTGTAGCCTGAGCGAACAATGAAGAGGAAAACAGGAATAGCGAAACTAATAGAAATCGTTTCATAGCACTCTCCTTTTATTAATTAATGTTTGTTGAATAAAATCATAATGTAAACGTTTACATTATGGTTTTAAACTAATCCAATAATTTAATATTGTCAAGAGTTATTGGTAATAAATTTTATTTTTAAGAAAGGATAATATTGAACACCGGATAATTTTTCTAATTCAATTTTAGTAAAATGACATTGATTGAAATAAATTTTTAATCCTAATTACTATTAAATACGTCTGAAATTAGTTTAATCAATTGTGGTTTTAGATATGGTTTTGATATATAGTGGTCAAATCCTTGTGTTAAAAACTTTTCTCTGTCACCTAGCATAGCAAATGCCGTTGCTGCAATAATGGGTGTTGTTTCATATCCATTAGTCTTTCTTATTGTATCTGTAACTTCGATTCCATTTATGCCTGATCCTAAATTTATATCCATAATTATTAAATCGAATTGTTTACCATCTATAGACTTTAGCGCTTTTTCACCATCTTCAGCAAAAGAAACTTCATAAAGATTTTTTAAGAACAGATAAATTACATCTCTAGAAGTGGAATCATCCTCAACAACCAAAATTTTCTTTTTCTCTTTATTTTCTTTTGATTCGATATTAAGACTCTTTTGCTCATCTTTTGTATTTATTGCAAATGATTTATTGTTTTCATCCATTTCAATAGAACTATCTTCTAAATGCCCATCTGAAATTAATGGAATTTGAAATGAAAATTCAGATCCTTTTTTTGGTGTGCTTTTAACAGAGATTTGTCCGCCAAGTAATTCGACATATTTTTTACAAATAGTTAATCCCAACCCGGTTCCTTGAAAACCTCTTCCAAGTCCTTCAGATACTTGTCTAAACTCTTCAAATATCAAATCAATACTGTCTTTTGGTATTCCGATACCTGTATCTTTAATATTAATAATAAAATTTCTATGAAAAACTTCCAGCGTAACAAAAACTCCTCCTTCATTAGTAAACTTCAGAGCATTGTTAATCAAGTTATTCATCACATCTCTTAACATTCGTGGGTCGGTTTTTGCAATAACATCATAAGATGGTATCGATAGCTTTAGAAAAAGTTTTTTTCGTCCAGCCGCAGCCTCAAAATGGAAGGTAACATTTCTCACAAGTTCGTTAAGGTTTACTATCTGATAATCTATATTATGCTTGTTCGCTTCTAATCTGGATAAATCCAGAATTAAATTTAAAGTATCAATTAATCTCTGACCACTATCGTGGATTGCCTGAGCCATTTTTTTGTGATTATCGTTTTCAACTTCCGATATAAGCAAATCTGAATATCCTAAAATGCCAATCATAGGTGTTCTAAGTTCGTGACTCATATTTGCTAAGAAAGTTGATTTTAATTTATTTGATTCATCCGCTTTTTCTTTTGATTCAATAAGTTCTTTTTCTTTTACCTTAAGTTCAGTTATATCTTCAGCAGAAAAAAGCACTCCTGAATAAATGTAATCAGCATCCTTAAGGTATGTGTTGTGAAAAATTAATGTTCTCGTTTCTTTAGCTTTGGTAATTACTTCACCGATAAAATATTCCACGGGAGGAATTTTTCCACGAATGACATCAAGGTGTAGTTGTTTATATTTGTTTTTATTGGTGCTGGAAAAACATGTATCGTACCAATTTTTTCCGTTTAATTCGCCAGATTTGTATCCTAGAACCTCATCACCTTTTTTGTTAATTAGTTGAATATACCCATCACAATCCAACAAGGCTATTATTGTTCCAGCAATATCTAGATACTGTTTAGTTTGATCGCGCTCTTTTTGAAGTTCTAAGTTAGTTACAGCCAATTCCTCTGTTCTATCCTCAACTCGCTTTTCAAGTTCATCATTTAGAGTTTCAAGCTCTTCCTGAGTAATTTTCCTAACCTTAATTTCTTCTTCAAGATTCTTCTTCTGATCAAAAAAATCTTTTATAAGATTAGCAAAAACGCCATACTCGCTTTTTTTATTAAGCAGTTTCTTCAATCGTTCAGGTTTATTGGAAACAAAACTTCCGATAATAGTAGATATTGGTCTTACGATTTGCAAAAATAGTGCAGCTGTTATTGTTAAAGCGAATAATAGAAAAATCAATACTAGTGTTGAATACTCTTTTTTTATTGAATCATATTTTTGTTTTATTGCAATGGATTCTTTTTGGGCTAATAAATACTTTTTTGTTGTTTCATTTTTATCTTTTAATTCAATCAAAGCATAGCTTAAAAAGGGTTTATCAGAAATATATTTTAGAAATGATTCTTTTTCTTCTGTGTCAATGATAGCGATTTCTGAATTTGTCGCTTTTGTTATTTTACTAATTACCTCATCATCAATAATATCTGTTCCAGGATTGAAACTCGTTGGTAGATTATTAGTAATAGTGATTTTGAGCGCAGAGTTACTTTCTTCTAATATTAATAAAATAAGATTATGTTCATTTACTTTTAAATAGATAATAGTTCCGGCAAATGCTAAAAGCACAATGGCGATTAAAATTGTTAGTCTATTTTCTATTTTATGAAACATATTTTATAAAACTCTGCTTTATATCATTCTGCCAATAAAAGAAAAAGCTGTTCACTACTTGTAAATAAAATATTTAATGAACTTATTGAATGGTGCGACCGGAAGGGATGTTCTGGTAAGTTTCTGTATCTTTTTCAGTAAACAACTATTGTTAATACAGTATGCATTAATCCGGCAAATCCATTTCAAATAAATCCATTACACTCTTAATTATCGAAATTTTGCCAGAAAACTTTATCAATTTTTGATCGTTTACGAGCCTTTCAGTGAATATTTTTCAGAATAATATCTCTTAATTGTCTCTGATTAAAAGGTTTAGCCAAAAACCCCGTAAAACCTTCTTTAAGAAATGTATCCTGGTCCATAGAAGATGTATACCCGGTTATAGCTATTATTGGAGTTTTATTATAAGATTGGACTTTTCTTATTTCTTTCATTAACTCTAACCCTCCAATACTATCTTTTAGATTAATATCCATTAGTATAATATCATATTGGGCTTTTTGAATTGCTGCTAAAGTTTCTGCATAATTACTTGTGTGATCCATTCTGGCAATATCATTAAGAAAATATTTCATAATATCAACATTCATCAAATAGTCTTCAACAATCAGCAAATTCGGAATTGATCCGGATGCTATTAATGAATCATCAGTTAAAACATTTTCTTCTTCCATTTCAGGAATGATCTCGATAAAAGGTAAGGGCAATAAAATAGAAAATGATGAACCAACACCTTCTGTACTTTCAACTAAAAGTTTTCCATTTAAAAGTCCAACCATCTTTTGTGCAATTGTTAATCCTAATCCTGTACCTTCATATCGTCTTGTTACTCCTTCACTTAATTGTTTAAAGGCATCAAAAATAACGTTAATATTCTTTTGAGGTATTCCGATGCCGGTATCAATAACTTTTACGGCACAGTATTTATTTCTGTCATCATCAATAAATTCGTCTACAATTATTTTTACTCCGCCTTTTTCAGTGTACTTAATGGCGTTATCCAAAAGGTTTTTAAATATTTGTTCTAAAAGTTTTTCATCTGAAGAAACAATTATGTCTTCTTTTAAAATTTCAACTTCTAGCAAAAGACCTTTTTCTTTTGAAATACTTTTATAACTATAATCAAGATATCTTACAAAATGAGATACATTAATATCAGTGTTATTTACTTTAACTCTTTCTGATTCCAGATCAGAAAGTTCAATAATAGAGTTCAATGTGTTTAAAAGTCTGTAACTTGATTTAATAATTTTGCCAGACATCTCAACAACATTTTCATTTTCAGATTCTTCAACCATTATTTGCGAGAATCCGATTATAGAATTCATTGGTGTTCTTATTTCGTGATTAAGATTGCCAAGTAAATGAGTTTTAAATATGTTAATGCTATTAGCTTTACTTAAAGCTAACTTTAGTTCTATCTCAAGTTCTTTTTGTTGACTGATATCTTGTTCGATTAAAAGATAATGAGCTATATCTCCTTTTTCATTTCTAATCGGAGATATTGATAGTGAAGCCCAATATGGTATATGATTTTTCTTAACATTCATTACCTCGCCTTGCCAAACACCACCATTCTTAACTTCATTCCATATCGCACTAACATCTTTATTTTCTATTGGTTTTATTTGAGCAGATTCTTTACCAATAATTTCATCAATCTTATGACCAGATAGTTCCGAAAATCTTGGGTTAGCATATTCAACTATATTATTAGTATCAGTAAGTAAAACTGATGATGGACTTTGCTTAACAATTTCAGATAATACTCTTAATTCTTTTTCGGCGTTCTTTCTAAATGTGATATTTCTATTTATTGATATTATTGCTTTCTGTCCAAGATAATCTGTAAGCGAAAGATTTATTTCAAAGAATATTAATGATTTATCTTTTCTTAGCGCTTCCAATTCAAATGTTGGAACATCCTTATTATCAGCAACCTCACTTACCTTTTCAGTTATTGATGGCACATCAACACAAAGATCAAAAAAAGATTTTCCAATTAGTTCTAATTTGTCATAACCGTAAGCCTCACAGCCTTTTAAATTTGTATTTAGTATTATTCCTCTTTCCGGCTCAAATATTATTATTGGATCGTGAGCGTTGTCAAAAAGATTTTTATAAGCCTGTTCAGATCTTTTAAGTTTATTCTCGGTAAGAATTCTTTCTGTTATATCTTCAGCAATACCGATTATGTGAACCTGATCACTAAAACTATTGTTGGCATTCTTAATACTTGAACTGATCCATCTTGTACTGCCGTCGGGTCTAACAATTCTATATTCCAATTTCCCAGCAAAATTTCTTACAGATTTAGCTGTTTGAATTGCATCTAATAGTTTTTTTCTGTCTTTAGGATAAATTGATTCTAACCATAGTGTTGAATCATCAATAGCTTTTTTACCTTCAATTCCCCAGACTCTATCAAAAGCGGGGCTTAAGTATTTTAATTTCTCTCCATTTTCATCGCTTGATAAAGTAAAAAGTACGATATCAATATTATCTGCAATTTGCTTTATTCTTTCTTCACTTGCGAAAAGTGCTTCCTGCGTAGAAAGCAAATCAGTAACATCATGAATGGATTCGATAACTTTAGTTACTCTTCCTATTTCATCCTTTACCGGAGAAAATAATATATCAACGTAAACTGGTGAGCCATTATCATCTTTTTGAGTATGTCTTAGAAGTTTGGGATTTCCATTTTCAAAAACATTTTGCAAAGCACACCCTTCGCCATTATCACAACAAGGTATGTCAGAATTGTGAGAGATCTTATGACATTTTTTTCCAACAATTTCACTGATTTGAAATCCTGTAGTTTTTAAAAGTGAGTTATTAGCATCAATAATATTGTAATCTTTATCTATTACAATAATATCTTCGTGCATGCTGTGTAATAAAGATTTAAAATATGATTCACTTTCACTGAGTGCTTCTTCTGCAAGAATTCTTTCCTTCTCAACTTCTATACTATTTAATGCAAAAGCTACATCATCTGCCAATGTTTGTAATAATTCTGTTTCTTCAATATCAAAAGAATAAAGGTTATCTGAAAATACTGTTAAGTATCCGTATAATTTTTCGCGATAGCAAATTGGATTTATGGCTGCAGAAGGATTTTTAAGATTGTGATTACTAAATATCTTATTAAAAAAATTTGCACCTGCACTATCTTTAAGTATAGTTGGTTTATCAGTTGATAAATTAATATTAAAAATATTTTTGATTTTATGTGAAAGAAAACGATTAGTTATTCCGCCTGCAAATGTTTTTTTAAATTCGTCTGAAAAAACCATTGGACTTGAGCCGGGATCCATCTCATTGCTAATCCACGTAGCAACATAGTCTTTAGAGTTAACTAAAATATTACAAGCTTCTGCTAACAGTTTTTCCGGGACACTCTCGCGTGTTATTAACTTATCTATACTTCTAATTGCACGTAATAACTGATTTAATTGTTTAAGAGATCTATCGGTTGATGATTTGTAAATAGCTGTTTCAATCATTGCCCCTAATTCTTTATCTCTAATTGGTTTGGTCAAGAATCCATAAGTATGGCTATCTTTGCTTCTCTCAATAGTTTCATGATCAGCATACGCTGTTAAATAAATTACTGGAATCTCTGCTTTCTTATGTATTAAATCAGCTGTTTCAATTCCGCTTAACTCGCCCTTAAGCTTTATATCCATTAGAATACAATCAGGTAATTCTCTAAGGGCTAATTCAATCGCTTCCTCCCCGGTAGCCACAGGACCAATTGAAGCAAAATCCATTTTATGAAGAATTCTTTGTAGTTGTGACGCAACAATTGCATCATCTTCAACAACCATTATTCTATTTCTATTTTTACTATCGGTCATAAGTAAAATTTATAATATAGTTTGTACCACTTTTAATATCCAATTTGATAGTGCCTGCTAACTGATATTTAACCCAAAAATTAACAAGTTTTAATCCAAGTGAATCAGTGTTTTCCCAATCAAAGTTATGAGGCAAACCAATGCCATTATCCGAAACTAGGATTGTTATTTTTTTACTTTCATAAGAAAGTTCAACATCTAGAGCTGGTGTTTCTTCAAATTCTTCAGGAAATGCATATTTGAGTGAATTTGTAAGAAGCTCATTAATAATCAAACCACAAGGCATAGCAATCTCGACATCCAGCGAAACATTATGAGCATTGACTTTGAAATTTATGTTCTTATCTAAACTAAAAGCCTGTATTACATTTGAAATAAGATTAGTTAAATATTCATCCATATCTACTTTAGCAAGATAATCTGACTGATAAAGTTGTTCATAAACCAAAGACATTGTTCTTGCTTGTTCCTGAAGTTCTCTTAAAAATATTTGTACTTTTTTATCATCAAGTTTTTCAATTTGCATTTCTATCAAATATATCATTGCCTGTAAATTATTTTTTACACGATGATGAACCTCTTTAAGTAGAACATTTTTTTCTGCAAGTGCAGCTTGCATTTTCTCTTCTTCTTTTTTTCTTTTTGTGATGTCTTGTGCGTGGGCAATAATTACATTCTTACCAAAGTATATTCCCTGATACAGCTTAACATCTTTAAGAAAAACTGTTCCGTCTTTTTTCTTTCCCCAAAATTCCATTTGCTGCGGTATTCCATTGAATGCATCATCCAATTTCTGTTTAATTAGATCAAAATCGTTTTTACCTGGGGCTGAAAGAAAATCTGGACCCTGCCCAATAAACTCTTCTCTAATATATCCATACATTTTTGTTGCGCCGTTATTCACATCAAGAAAAATACCCTCTTCATCCTGAATATAAATTGCATCTTCAATTGTATTGAATAAGTTCCGATAACTTAATTCGTTCTCTAAAATTGTTTCGTTGTTATGAATATTTTTATTTGATATCATTTTTCATTAAGGATTTCAGTAAACAGATAATTATTATTTATACCTCATTTAACCACTTTTATGCCAGCATAATTTTGGGCTTATAAAAATTCTGCTTTGCAATATTGAGCCGCCACTCAAAGGTCTTTTTTCAATTGTTCAGTTTAGGCATTTTAATGCAAATGTATACGCTAAAAGTAAACTACGTATGGACTGCAAAGGGTAATAATTGCATTTACTATGAATTGAGTTTTCCAATTAGGAAAAATTTTCCTCGGTATTATCTTTTTTTACACTTTGTTTGATACCGTAGTGTTTTGCTTAGATATCGCAGGAATTGTAAAGAAAAACTCAGAGCCTTTACCTGAATTGCTCTCAACCCAAATTTCTCCACCATGTTTTTCTATAAAATCTTTACAAAGAATCATTCCCAAACCAGAACCTTTTTCGTTCGTAGTGCCGGGAGTTGTAAAACTTTTGTTTATCTCAAACAGCATTGATTTTTGTTTATCATTCATTCCAACACCATTATCTTTTACCGCAAAGAGAACCATATCGTTAAAACGAGAAGAGGATAAGGTGATTTGGCCATTACGATTTGTAAACTTAATTGCGTTAGTAACAAGATTATTAAATATTGATTGCATCATATTCTCATCGGCAAAAACAAACGTTTCCTTTTCAAGATTATTTATCAGCGAAATATTTTTCTGTTCAGCATTGGATGTTAACAAAGACATTGTATTTTCAGAAATTGAGTAGGCATTTACAGGAACTGGATGAAATTCTATTCTTCCTGTTTGTAATCGGCTCCATTCAAGTAAATTAGTAAGCAATCCTATTGTCTGTTTAGATATCTCAACTATACTTGAAGCAAATTCTTTTATTTCAGATTTCTGCAGATCATCAATATCATCAGCAAGAATTTCTGCATAACCAATTAATGCAATAATAGGGGTTCGAACATCGTGAGCAATTATTGATACAAATTTATCCTTCGTGTCATTTATCTGTTTAAGATCTTCAGCAATTTTTAATATTTGAATTTCGTTCTGTTTCTGGTTTGTTACATCTCTAAGCAACATCAATACTTCATTTTTATGACTTTTAACTATGCGAGCTTCGTAATGTTTTTCAGCTTCACGATTTAACATTTTAAAGTCATAAGTTTTTAGTACACCAGAAGTGTAAGATTCCTTTATCATTTGCTGAAGTTGCTCAGCGATTGAATGCGGAAAAATATCCCAAATCTTTTTGCCAACTATGTATGAAGGAGAGATTGGAAATTCCGAATTATTCCCTGCTTTAAAATCAGTAAACTTTCCATCTTCGGAAAGAATAAAGAGAACATCAGGCAAAGCTTTAATTATTGCATAATCACGACCAATAACATCGCTAATTAACTCATCAACTATTTTCTTTTCAGTCACATCCTCAGCTATACAATCGTAGTAAACAGAACCATCAATACTCTCATAACCTTTTTGCACATACTCGTTAACATAAACAGCTCTCCCATTCTTGTTTCGCCATTTGGACTCTACACCTTCGGTATTGTTAATTTTAAAGAAATGCTCTTGATATTTATGAGCAGAAAAATTTTCGCGGAAGGATTCTTCTTTATTAAAAGCCTCCATCATTTCTTCAAATGAGTTAAACCCAAGCATTCTTAAAAATGTTTGATTTGTATAAATTGGCACACCGGAGGATGATATCCGATAGAACGCAAAATGCGGACTCGCGTGAAAGCTAGAGGAAATATTTTCTTCTCTTAGTAATTTTTCTGTTGTCTGCATTAGTTTATTAAATCAAATTTTCTTTAAAAAATACAGTCCCCCTTTTTCCAATAACTTTCATAAACCGGGTGGTTTTATAACAGAACTCCACCTGAATTTTGGGGACGATTCTTAAATAATTTACAACTTAAGTGCCAGCAAGAACTGCGATCATCTCAAAATGAATTTTAAAATAGCGTAATTTTTGACGCCTAAAGTGCTTATCTGAGCAAATAAATGGCTATTCGATCTTGGTTTGATAAAGTTACTGCGTAAAAAAGCCCGAAAGGTTAATATTGTACAATATTTTTAAGACTGAATTTTAACCACTGGAAAGATGAGAGTTACTTTAGTGCCCGTCTGTTTACGACTTACAATTTCGAATAAACCACCCATCATTTTGGTTAACTTACTTGCAATTGCCAATCCCAAACCTGCACCTTGATATTTCCTGGTATACCCTTGCTCTTCCTGTGAAAATGGTTCAAGTAAATACTTAATGTCTTCTTGGTTCATTCCATCACCGGTATCCGTAATAGTGATATAAGCAAATTGGCTAAACACAAAGGATCTTAAAACAACTTTACCTTGCATTGTATATTTGATGGCATTTTCTGCGATTGCATAAACTATTTTTTCAAGTTTCATCCAATCAGTTTTTATTACCACTTCCTGATCAGCTAGTTCCAGAACAATATCAATTCCTTTTAGCTTAGCTCTGTGTTTCAACCTGTTATAAGTTGATTTAAGTACCTGGTTACAATTAAGATAAACATAATCAAATATCATTTCACTGGATTCTATTTCGGACATATCTATGATATGATCAAACAAATGTGAAACTCTTGATAGAACTTCCTTAACTAGTACAACTAACTCAGCTACAGTTTTATAATCATTTGTCTTAATGCTTTCTTCCAAAATTTCAGCATAACCGGATATTGCATTGAACGGAGTTCGAATTTCGTGCGACATATTTTCTATGAACGATGACTTAAGTTTATTCAACTGTACTTCTTTTTCATAAGCCGCAGTCATTTTAGATTGGTAATTTTGCTGATCTGTTATGTTATTAAATATTATCATAATATAAGATTCATCTTCGGTACTTATATCCATTAAGGATATTTTGCATTGATAGTAAACGAGATTATGCTTTGCTTTAAATTCCACGGAAGGAAGTGAGTCGTTCAACAGCACTTCGCTGTTTTTAAGAACTAGTTTTAATAAATCATTGCTAAAAACACTCTTTAAATCCACACCTGAAAGTTTAGTTTTATCAAGATCAAATATTCTAAAAAAACCATTATTCCCGGATTCAAAAAATGATTTATCCTTAACTCGTTTTATTATAAAAAGTGGATCGCGAATATTGTTGATGATTGACTTTAATTTGTTTTCAGATTCTTTTATAACAATATTTTTTTGAACATAATCAGTTATATCATGTGCAATTAGCATAAATGTATTTGCGGTTGCACCGGAATTGGAGAACGGAGTAAGTTGTAATTCTTTAAATAATATTTTGCCTTTATCTTTAAACGAAATAATTTTTACCCAGCTTTGTTTTAAGAAGAAAGCTCTTTCGGCAGTTAATAGATCGGCTTTAGATAAAAAATTTTCTAACGGAACACAAAAAAACTTTTCATACAATTCATCAATAGTAAATCCTAAAATATCTTCCATCGATCTTGATAAGAATGATATTTTCCCGCTGCCATCAATTGTCATTACAGGAAGATTTGCATATTCAATTGCTGCATGAATAGAATTAATTCTGTTTTCGAGAATTACTTCTCGTTCTGTTAAGTGAAAGACGATAAATAGATACTGAGAATTGTCTAATTCTATTTTTTCAATCTCGGCATCATACTCACCAAATGAAGATTCAGATAGATTCTTAATCCTAAGGTTAATACTTATGTTGGAATAACTGCTTTCTGAAAAATCAGATAAAAGCTCAGTGAGATTTGCATCGGTCTGCATTCCGGAAATATTTGTTATGTTATTCAAACCGAATGCTATTTGAGCAGACTGATTTGAATAAACTATATAATTATTTCTGTTTACAACAAGAATTGGTTTGCATTCTGCACTTGCATTAATCGGAATAGATTCCTCATAATCAGAAATAGTTTCGTGAGCAATTAGTTCTTTATAGCTTAACATTTATCTGTAGTATTCTGATTAATTTTTCATCACCCGAATTATAAAGTGTTAATCTTAACTGCTGACTTAATATTTCTCCGGTTACTTTTTCGAGAAAGAAAATTAAATTTCTATGGATAAGGGAAATTTCATATCTCAAGTAGCTTTGTGCTTCATCAATAAAGAAATCATTAACCTCTGGACTAGTGGAATTTTTGAGGATTATGCTATCGTACGAAGCAAATTTTTCATATAACCAATTAAAATATTCTGTTTTTGAGGCTAGTAATGTTTCGGCATAAACTTCAGGATCGAATTCAAAAGATATAAGTATTTGATACTTATGACTTGATGAACTTATAGCATCTTCATTGATTATTCTATAACTGATATTACTTGAATGACAATCGTGAATATTTACTTTTGTAGAAAAAATTAAATTATCTACTCCAAACTCAAGCAAAAACTCATCATTTTCATTATGCTCTAATGATCTTAAATTCCATTTAAGTTGGGATAAATATCTAAACGCTGAAGAAAAGCTAAGGGAATCAGAGATATTCGATTTACCGCTGGAGATTCCGGGCAAAGAATGCAGACTATTAATAAAACGTGAATTGTTTTTAAATTCTGCAGTTGAGGCAATATTTTCTATTTTTTTGAGCATTTTCCCAGTTCTCCACTTTATTATCGTAAAAAAAGCAGATACCTTTAGCTCAAAAAAAAAGAAATTAATCTAGTTTAATCATTTTACTATCATCAGTGTATTTGATGATTTCAGGATTTTCAAGATGGGTTAATTGTTGAACAAAGGTCTGGATTCTTTCAATTGCCTGCTGCATTATTTCAAAATCTTCTTCAGTGTGTTCAGACGACTTTTCAGGAACAGTTTCTTTCAAATTGTTCATAGCAATCTTAAGACTGCTTAAAGGATTATTAATTTTATGCCCAATTGTACAGGCAAGTTCCACAACTGCTTTTGAATGCTCTATAGCCTTCAGTTCTCTTTGCAGATTAAAAATTCTAATGCCGGATCTAATTCTTGCGACAAGTTCCTGATTTTCAATAGGCTTCATCAAAAAGTCATCAGCTCCAACATCTAAACCTGTAACGCGATCTCTTAAAGATGTTCTAGCAGTAAGAATTATGTAATAAATTATTTTAAGTTTTTCATTGCTTTTAATTTGATTGCATAATTCGAGACCATCCATAATAGGCATGGTCCAATCAGCAAGTATAACTTTTGGTGTAAATGTTTCCAGAAGCTGTAGTGCTTCCTGTCCGTTGTTCGCAGTTATAACTTCAAAATTATTTTTGGAAAGAAGTTTTTCTAGAATAAAACGTGTGTCACGCTCATCTTCTACAACTAATATTTTATCTTTTTCTGTCAACTTGCTAAATAGTTATTTATTTTAATTAGAAAACGACTATAATCCAAAATTGGTTTTGTAACTATTTCTTCGGCATTGGTCTCACTTAAAAACTGCTTTAGTTGATTTGAAAGCGAAGAAGCTGTAACCAAAACTAACGGAATATTTTTTAATTGCTCGTAAGATTTAATAATCTGTGATAATTTAATACCATCAATTTTTTCATTGTTAAGATAAGAATTACTTAGGTTTATATCCATAAGGATAAGACCAACTTCTTCGGTTAATAAAGTCTCTAAAATTTTATCGCCATTATCAGTAATAAGAAATTCATATCCATATTTATTGAAGAACATTGAATAAAACTGCTGTGTAATCTTATCATCTTCTACAATTATTATTTTCTTCATTTTGGCCCCTCCGTTGCAAATTTGATTATAATGCTTATTCTTCTGTTCACCAGATTAAAAGGATCTTTCTTATCTAATAATCTAGTGTCTGCATATCCACGTACTTCATCAATTCTTCCAAAATCAAGTCCCCCAGAAAGTATAACCCTTCTTGCAGAGTTTGCTCTATCAGTACTTAATTCAAAATTAGTATACCCGCCTCCATCATTAGAATAAGGTCTGGAGTCAGTATGTCCTTCGATAATTAATCTATTGGGAATAACTATTAAATTTTTTCCGATTTCTTTAAGCAGTTTTTGTGCTTCGGGTCGTAATTGAGATGTTCCAATTTCAAAAAACACATTATCGTTTGATTCCATCATTTCAATTCTCAATCCTTCGTTCACAATCTCCATCTTCACTTGATCCATCAGATTTGTAAATTCTCCATCGGCAGAAAGATCACTAATTATTGAATCCTTCATTGCATTAAGTTTTTCAACTTCTTGTTCTCTTTGTTTGATTTTATCAATTGCGTCAGTTGCAACATCAGTTGGTAATTGCATCATACCATCTAATACAGATATCGCTTTCATCTTTTCAGAAAATCCAACGGGGTCCTTGAAATAACCAGCAACATTTTTTTTAATTTCTTCTTCCTGTCCTAAAATCCAAAGCACAATAAAGAGCGCCATCATAGCAGTAACAAAATCTGCATAAGCAACTTTCCAGGCGCCACCATGGTGCCCGCCATGCTTATTGATTTTTTTAACAACTATTATATTATCTTCTCCGCCCTTCATTTATTCTGCTTTACCTCTCATAAAGTTCTCTAACTCACCAAAAGTGGGTCGTTCATCAGAAAAGATTGTTCTTCTAGCTATTTCAACAGCTATAATTGGAGGATTACCTTTTGCATATGCTACCACACAAGCTTTAATAGTTTCAAGGTATCTCATTTTTTCTTCAAGACCAACTTCTAAGTTTGTTGCCAGCGGGCCAACAAATCCGTATGCAATTAGAACCCCAAGAAATGTTCCAACAAGTGCAGCAGCAACGTGATGACCAACTACTGCAGCCCCTTCATCTATTGAACCCATTGTAATAATGATTCCTAACACAGCAGCAACAATTCCCAGACCCGGGAAAGCATCACCCATTTTTGTGATTGCGTTTATGGCAGGTTTCGTTTCTGCTTCAAGCGTTCCAATTTCAGCATCAATTAGATTTTCTAATTCGTGCGGTGGTACACCGCCAGAAAGCATTACTTTCATTGTATCGCAGAAAAATGTTTTTGCTAATTCATTATGTAAAAATCTTGGACTCTTTGATAAAATATCACTTTCTTCAGGATTTTCTATGTGTTTTTCAATTGCCAGTAATCCATCTCGCTGCGCTAAAAGAAAAAGATCGTTAAAGGCTTTTAATAATTCCAGGTATTCTTCTTTAGAATAAGCATGAGATTTAAAGACACCGGGTATCGTTTTTATAATTTTTTTAATTACTCCCATTGGAGCAGAAATTAATAAACTGCCAACCGCTGCGCCAACAATAACTATAAATTCTGCTGGCTGAACAAGCAGTACTACATCACCGCCGGCAAACATAAATCCACCGACAACAGAAACTGTAACAACAACTATTCCTATAATCACAAACATTTTTTATTTCTCCACGTTTAACTCAAATTGAGTTTTGGGTACAAGGGAAAACAATTTTTCGCATTGATTGATTATAAAATTCCAATCAACTCTATCGGAAGCCAGGTTAAATTCCAGGTTTCTGCATATATCAGTTACCTGCGGTAATCCAACTGTTTTTCCAACTCCTTTTATTTGATGAAATATTACTCTTAATTTATTCCTGTCCCTTAAGCTTACAGAATCAACAATAATTTTCTTTTGTGATGGAAATGATTCTATAAAAATCTTCTGAAGATCATTTACAACATCATCATGAAAATCAATCGATTGAATATCTGCACTTGTTTTTCTTTCCAAATCATAACCAAGCAGTTCATTTACTGCACTTATAAGATCATCAATATTAAATGGTTTGATGATTACTTTATCAGCTCCATTTTCCATAGCTGCAAGCATATTGCTTTTGTTTACATTGCCGCTTAGAATAATCACAGGAATATTTTTAAGTTCATCAATTACTTTCTTAATCTGAAGCGTTTTAATACCATCAAGGTTAGGCATAAGAATATCAAGAATAATTATATCAGGTTTATGAGAAATTGCCTTCTGGATTCCAAACAATCCATCTTCACAGCTCTCCGTTTTGCAATTATATTCATCAAACAATCTTGTTAAAGACATTCTTGTTAAATCAGAATCATCAACTATTAAAATCAGAGGAGTTCTACTTCTGAACATAGACTAATCAATCTTTTTAATTTTTAGTTTAGTTAAATCAGCTGGCTTTTCTTTAATAGATTTAGTTGCATTAACCGAACTTTCTTTTACTTTATCATAAAGCTCTGTTCTAACAATTTGAATATTTTGCGGCGCATCAATTCCGATTTTTACATTATTATCAGAAATCGAAATAATTTTAACAGTTATGCCACTGCCGATTTTGATTTCTTCGTTTAGTTTTCTTGTTAGTATTAGCATTTTTTTAACTTTGTTTTTCTTCAACAAATAGACTGTAGTCAATAGGATACTTATCACTATCGATGATTTTTTGAAATCCGCTCTTTCCATCCTGATTAATGTATACAGGAGCTTTTAGATTAACTTTAACATCGGCCGGATTTCTGTTCATAACCACAATTCCAAATGCTTCGTTGTCATCAAGTACAGGAAATCTCTCATCAATAATTCTTAATCCAATTAACGGAAAAGCTATTTCAGGCTGTTCTATAGAATTAAGCCAATAGAAAATATCTTCATCCTGTTTGATAAAGAGATATTTGTGAAGGTTTTCGAATCCGAATAGTCCTTCTGCAAAACTGATAACTAAATCTTCTGTGTATTCAATTTCGCCAAATTGATATGTGTTAAGTTTCATATTCCTAATTTTATTTTATGATTATAATATCTACTCTTCTGTTTGTTGCTCTGCCAGAGATTGATTCATTTGAATCTATTGGTTTATACTCAGAGTATCCCACGATTGACAGCTTTTCAGGATCCAAACCTTGTTCAGTCATCAAATAATAGGCCGTACTTAATGCACGAGCTACAGATAAATGCCAGTTTGAAGGAAACTGAGAAGTACTAATTGGAATATTATCTGTATGTCCTTCTATTCTAACATCATTAGGCAGTTTTTTGATAATTGCTGCAAGCTGTTGCAGAACAATTTTAGAACTTTTCTTTAATTCTGCACTACCTGAAGGAAATACAATATCCTCCAGAATGTGAATAGTAACCCCCCGAGAGTTTTCTTCAAGTTTTATTGAACTAGTATAATTGTTTTTCTCTATCAAACTATTGATATCTGATTTCAGATTTCCCAAAGGCGGTGCTATTGGAATCTCTGAATCGGGTATAACTTTTATAGTTTGTGTAGGCCCGCCGAAAACATTACCGATAGCATTTACCATTTTCTCATATTTCTGTACATCAAGATTGGATGCAGTATAAAGTAAAATAAACAGCCCCAACAACAGAGTTATAAGATCTGCATAAGTAATTAAGTAACGGTCTTTTTCCCCACCTTCAGAAAAAGGTGATTCTTCAAACTCATCTATCTTAATCTTTTTTCGAATTCTCTTTGAGGCAGCATGCTCTCTTGTTCTTTTTGCGGCAGCATACTTATCAGTCTTGATTTGACCAAAGCCGGGACTTCCCCACTCTGTAAGGCCAAGACTCCTTGTAAAGAGAGCTCCATCATTTGTTTCTCTTCTTGATGACATTTTTTTAGTTTATCTGCAATTGGTAACCAAATTAAGTTTGCACTAAAAACACCCCAGAGTGTTGCGATGAATGCAGTGGCAATACTTTTAATTAATGAATTAGGATCCGCTCCAGCGTGAGAAAGAGCCATAATCAATCCCATTACTGTTCCAAGAATTCCCATCGTAGGTGCATATCCACCCATTTTTGTAAAAATAAATATGTTAGAATAATGTCTTTCTTGTACAGACTTTATTTCAAGTTCAGCAAGATCCTGCAATGAATCCGGATCAGTTCCGTCTACCGCATTCCGTAATAATTTTTTGCAAAAAAAGTAATCAACTTTATTTACGTCCCTATCTAGTGCAAGTAGTCCTTCTTTCCTAGCTTTGTACGAAAATTGAACTATGGAATTAATAATTCTCTTTGGTTCAAACTTATGCGGAAAATAAGCAAGCTTCATTAGTCTGAACATATTTATAAAGTTGTCATATCCAAAACCGATAATCACCGCTGCAAATGTTCCTCCAAAAACAATTATAATTGGTGGAATTAAAAACAAAGCATTAACAGATCCTCCCTCGAGCAAAAATGCTCCGAAGATGGATAATATTCCTAAAACCAATCCGTTTAATGCACTGTATTTTTTAATCATAAGTAATCAAGCAATGTCTTTGGCAAAATCATAGCGCCAATTTTTTGTGAAACCTGAAGTAAAAAATCTTGATTTTGTAAATCAACAACTGCCCTTGCTAAATCTACTCCGTTTTCATTCTGTGCTAATTCCTGCAGATTAAAATTTTGCTGCTCTAACATACTTTCAAGTGTTGATATCTGGTTGATAATATTTCCAACTTCTGATTGTTTTGCAGTAATTCGCGAATTGAATTTTTCAACGGCCGTAATCTGATCGTCTGTAGGGATTATTCCGTTTCTCAAATCATTACTTATCTGTTTAAGCGTATTAAATATATCTGTTGGTTGATTTGCACTAGTGCTAATCGAAGTAGCTGAATTATTTTCTGATAATGATTTAAGATCCATTGTAAATTGAATTCTGTTCGCTGGCAAATTTACTTCAAATGATAAATCTGATGTTGATCCATCTACAGAAACGAGATTACCGTTTAAAGCATTAAATGCAAGTGTCTTTGCTGCAGGCGGAGCTGCAAATACAGTTGTACCTGCTCCATCAACAATATCGTAAGTCATTTGATAAGTGTTTGCTGCTGTTTTTTGATAATTTGTTTGAAGTTGATATTCATTTCCTAAATTATCATAAATAGTTGAAGTAGTATTAGTGATAGTTCCTACAGCATCAGCAGTGTTAAAAAAACCTTTGGAGGAAACAATTGTTCCGAAAAGTTCTAATCCTGGCATATTAGTGCTTTGAACTACACTTTGAGAAAACTTAACATTAATTTTTCCGCTGGTATCAGTATTTGTTTGATATGATTGGTTATCTGATGAAATGCCATAAGGTTTATTTGAATAATCTGTACCTCCAAAAACATATTTGCCATCTGATTTTGTGTTTGCAGTATCAAGCATAATTTTAATAGAGTTGTCTATCATATCTGCGTACACATCCAGGTTACCCTGATTTATAGGGTTCTGAATTTCTGTTAATTTACCAACAATATTCATAACTTCAGATTGAATTGATTCCATAGCAAAAACAGTTTCATCTAAAAATGAAAGACTGTTTTTAATATTTTTTTGATACGTTTCAACCTGACCCATTTGATCTGATATTCTGAAAAGTCTTGAAGTTCCAACTGGTGAATCGGATGGTTTTTCAATTTTATTGCCACTAAGAATTTGTCTGTTTAATGCAGACATTCTGTCTTTTATCTTATTTGTATTTCCAATGTAGTTGTTGGAAATGATTAAATCACTTATTCTCATTTTACACCATATTTAAAATTGTTTGCAAAATCTCATCAGCAACAGTGATGAGTTTAGCCGATGCCTCATATGTTCTCTGAAACTTTAAAACGTTTGTCATCTCTTCATCAACAGAAACTCCGGATTGCGATGCCCGCAACTGAGCAAGTTCATCCAAAACCATCTGGTTAGCTTGTGTATAATTATTCTGAAGCATTCCATCATTACCAAGTCCATTAATCATTGATGAATAGCTTTCTTGTAAAGTATTTCCATCCATCAATTTTGCATCAGTAAGTTGAGCAATGCGTAAAGCTATTTCTCCATTACCCTCTGTTCCATCCAAAGAGATTGCAATTTTATTTGGATCATCAATTAACTCAGTATTAATTATTAATTCACCGTTCACATAACCTTCAAAGAAATTAAGTCCAGTTTCCTGTGGATCTGTAATTGTGAAACCATTAGCATGTTCTCCATTAACAGCTTCTACTAGTTTATTTATCACTGCATCAAGTTTTTCCTGGTAAGCCGGAATCTTTTTTGAATATACTTGTGATAAGGCATTAAGTTCACCGCCAGTTAAAACGATTGGATAACTTCCATCTTTAACTTTAAGATTAAGTTTTCCATTTACTTCTTCAGCTACAAATTCTGAGGAATGCATTCTATCAACCGCAAGTGCGCCGCCAATAGAAATTACTGCAGAGTTTGTGTTATCATAAACAACATTAATGTTTACCAAATTACTAAGTTCATCAACCAAAGCATCTCTTTTATCAAGAAGATCGTTTACCGGAACACCATTATATGCATTGGAAAATTGTTCGTAATTGATTTGATGAATCTGATCTAGAATTGAATTTACAGAATTTACTTTCTGATGAAATTCCTGTTTAATATCTCCTTTTAAAGTATTCAATGACTGATTTACAGAAGTTACTTTTGCTGATAAATTATTTGCTGCATTCAAAACATTTGTTCTTAATGGAACTGAATTTGGAGTAACTGCAAGTTCATTAAAACTATTAAAGAATGTTGTCATCAGATTTGATATGCCGAGATCTGAAGGTTCTGAAAAGATTTTTTCTACATCACCAACTAGTTGGCTCTGTCTGTTGCTATCAGAAAATTTTTGATTTGTTCCAATAATGTGTGCATCAACCAATCGGTCTCTCACGCGCATCACATCAGAAATCTTTACCCCGTTGCCCCAAACTAACCCAGCTGTAAGATTCGATGTTTCTGTTTCAAACACAATTCGCTGTCTGGAGTAATTTGGATTAGCCGAGTTAACGATATTGTGCGACGTTACTTCTAGAGCCCGTCTGTATACAGCTAAGCTTCTTGAAGATATATCAAATATTTTTGTTAGTGCCATTTTATTGCTTTAAGCTTTTCTATCAAAAAAATTTTCTTTTTTTGTACCAAGAATGTTTTTGATTAAGTCGCGTATAAATTTTCTTGAATTACTAATGATTATTTCATTCTGTGAATTCAATAAAAGAACTTCTTTAACTCTTTCCAATAAGATTGCTCTTACCTGGTTAAACTCTTCATAAACTTCAGGATCAATAGCCAATAACACATCCGCCAATTTATCTAAAGCTTCATTTTTATCAGCTTCTATTTGATAATGCTTTAAAGCAAAATTCACAGCCTCAGCTCTTTTATCTTCACAGTTTTTTATGCGATGAAGAATTTTTTCTTCCTGTTCAATAGCAATTTCAATATCATCCAGCTCACTATTAACAATTGATCTTTGTAATTTCTTAAGCGTGTTAATAAAATCACTTAAGTAAGTGATTTGTTCATAAGTAAGTTTTAAAATCTCGTCATAGTACATTTTTCGGCTCCTCAAAATTCTTTAGATATCCAATAACACGCTTAACATAAGTTTGCGTTTCTGTAAAAGGTGGAATTCCATTGTATTTGTCCACATTTCCTGGTCCGGCATTATATCCAGCCAAAGCAAACTTTAGGTTCCCATTGTATTTTCGAAGAAGTTCGGACAAATATTTAGCCCCACCCATAATATTTTCTTTTGGGTCCCAAACGTTGTTAATTCCCAGGTATTTTGCAGTTGAATCAATTATCTGCATCAAACCTTTTGCGCTGGCAGTTGAAACAGCATTTTCTTTCGCTGATGACTCTGCAAGAATGACAGATTTAATAATATTCTTATCAACACCATAAGTTTCTGATGCATGATCAATTATTTCATCATATTTACTTAATCTGTCTAAGGATTGATTAGACGGTTTTACTAAGGGAATTTCTAAAGTGCTGGTGGTTACTTCAATCTTGGGTTGTTTTATTATCGGATTTAATTTAGGATTTAGAACTTCTGTAGATAATTTTTCACCAGTTAATCTTTTATAAATCTCATCTGCAACACCAAGACCGGTTCCTTGTGATATTTTATCAGCAATTTCATACTGGAAAATGGAATCAAAAAAATCTCCGCCAAAACTATCTTCACCAAACATTCCGCCTGTTGTTTGATTCATACTTTTCAACATCATTGAAGTAAGTAAACTTTCAAACTGTTTAGAAACGTCAGCCATTTTTTGTTTTTCGGAAACGGAAAGATTCTTTGCAACCGGTGTAAATGGAATGTGTTTCTGTTCGTTAGTTATTTTTAAACTTAATTCATTCATTTTAGATAATAACTAATTCTGCTATTAATGCTCCGGCTTCTTTAAGTGCCTGGAATATTGCAATTATTTCTTTTGGAGTTACTTTTAATGAATTAAGTGCGCTTGCAACTTCCTGAACATTTGAGGCTCCTGAGATTGCAATAGTATTTGTTGAATCCTGCATTGCAGTAGGAATTAAATTATGAACTACTGCAGTAGTGCCATAAGAAAATTCTGAAGGCTGAGAAACTATCGGATAGTCTTCTATAGTTATATTCAGACTTCCATGCGTTATTGAAACAGGTTTTATCTGAACATTTGTACCCGATACTATAGTGCCGGTTCGTTCATTTAATACAACCTTTGCAACATAATCAGTCTCTACGTTCAAGACTTCAAGCTCAGCAAGAAAATTTACAATGTTCGTCTGCCTGTCTGTTGGTATATTTACACGAATCTCAGAAGCATCAATAGATGTTGCAGCGCTATCACCAAACTTTGCATTAATTGATTTAGCAACATTATTTGATGTCGTTAAATCAGGCATTCTTAAATAAACGCTGATTTGCTGATCTGTTACAATTTCACTTTCAAGAGTTTCTTTCATAACTCCGCCTTGAGGAACTCTTCCGGCAAGTGAGTGATTTTTTGCAACTCTGTTTCCGCTTGCTGTATTGTAATCATATCCTCCTATAGAAAGAGGCCCTTGGGCAAAAGCATAAACTTCACCAGCGATACCGGAAAGCGGAGTTAATAACAAGGTTCCGCCAAGCAAACTTGAGGCATCCCCCATAGACGAAACTGTAACATCAAACTTTGCACCCGGTTTGTAGTTAGAGTTTAAACTTGCTGTAACCATAACAGCGGCTACATTTCTTGTCTTTACATCTGTTTGAGGAACTGTAATTCCAAATCTTTTTAACATACTTGTAATAGATTGCATAGTAAATTGAGTACGATAACTATCACCTGTTCCGGCTAATCCAACAACTAACCCATAACCAATAACCTGCTCAGCATTATCTCCGGAAATTGTGGCAATATCTTTTATCCTTTGAGAGTAGATAAAAGACGATAAAAATAATAGAGCAATTAATATTCGGTTAAAGCATTTCATATTTCACCTTAAAATATCCAGTGGAAGAATTTTGTTAGCCAGCCTGGAGATTGAGCATCATCAATTAGCCCATTACCTTCAAAACTAATTTCAGCATCAGAAATGTTGTAAGATAAAACTGAGTTATCTGCTCTAACATCTGACGTTCTTACAATCCCTTTTATATTGATTAATTGTTCTTCACCATTTATTGAAATCTTTTTACTTCCGCTTATCAACATATTTCCGTTATCAAGTACTGAATCAATTGTTGCACTTATTTTTGTTTGTATCATGCCAGATGATTCCGTTGAACCAGAACCATTAAACTCATTATTCGAACCGATACCCAAATCAACTTCAGGGACATCAGTTGTGTTTACTGTGCCTGCAAGATTGAATCCCAAATCACTTTCTCTTGAGCTGTTAGTTTTAGCTTTGTTTGTTGCAAGTGATGATTCAACCACAATAATTGTAATAGCATCGCCGATAATAGATGCTTTTTGATCTGAGAATAATGAGTAATAAGAATTCTTTCTCATATTCTGCGGAAAAGCTGTTGTTAAAAAAAGAACAGATATTAATAATATTTTTTTCATTTATTATTCAACCACCACTTTTGTTGCATCAATAATTCTTGCTTTAAATATTTTATTGCTTGAAGAAACAAATTCAATCGTATCTCCGGCACCACCCTGCTGTCTTGCGAAAGCTTCTGTTTTTACAATTACATTTCCATTCCTAACTTCAGCAGAAACTTTATCACCAGAACTTATTAGTGGAATCTTCTCAATCTTTTCTTCAAAGAGGATTTCGCCTTTTTTTATAAATGTTTTTGCTCGAAAATTTAAAACAGCAAAATCAACACTTACTGGATTGCCGTTGAGTCTTGTTACATCTAAAACTTTTTCTTCAAAACCTGAAATATTCAGCAATTCTTTTTTTTCATAATCTCTATTTGCAACCAAAAGTTTTTTGAACAATTGCACTTTTATAGAAACAACGGAAGCAGAAGTTTTCTTTCCTTTTGTTGCGATAACTGGAATGAAAACAACGCCTTTACTCAAATTGATGTTTCGTGTATAATCAATTTCTATTTTATCATCAGATGAAAAGTTCTGCTGAAGTTGTATTTCGATTCTTTGATATTCAGGAAATTCTTTCTGTAAATAGTTCAGAACTTGCTCATTAAATGGTTGAGCAAGCAGTCGAACACTAAAAAATATGATTAGTAAATATTTCATCTTAGTTCTTATCTTTTAAGATTGTTAGCCATTGTCATCATTTCTTCAACAGTCTTTACAGTTTTACTGTTTAGTTCATAAGCACGCTGAGCAGTAATCATAGAAATCATTTCTTCAACAACATCCACATTAGAAGCTTCCAGATATCCTTGATGCAATTCACCAAAATCATCAAAACCCGGGTTACCAAGTATTGGTCTGCCGCTTTCAGGTGATTCGGAATAGAGATTATCTCCAAGAGCAAGCAATCCACCTGGATTTAGAAATCTTACTAGTTGAATATTGCCGACCGGAATTCTATTTCCATCAGCTTGCTGTAATTCAACTGCACCGTCTCTTCCTATAATCACACCTACAGAATTTTCATCAAGTGCAATTTCAGGATCGAGAAGATATCCGCCAGTTGTACAAAGATTGCCTTCAGAGTTCAGCTTAAAGGAACCATCACGCGTATAAACGATTGTTCCATCAACTTTTCTTACTTGAAAAAATCCTTCACCTTGTATGGCAACATCAAGTGGATTATTTGTAGCAGCCACATCGCCTTGTAAAAAAGATTTCTGGGTGGTTGAAGGTTTTACTCCGTTTCCAACTTGTATAGTTCCTGTTCCTGATTCCGAATTACCAGGGGTAGTAGAATTAACAGTATTAACAACAACTTCCTGATACATCAAATCCTGAAACTCAGCTTTGTTTTTCTTAAAAGCAGTTGTGTTCATATTTGCCATATTATTCGAGATCACTTCAATGTTAAGCTGCTGCGCATACATACCTGAAGCTGCTGTTCTTAATGCTCTGTTACTCATTTTATCATCCTCTGTTTACTCTTAAATTCTTCCAAGATCATTTGTTTTTTCTAAAGAATTATCCAAATAATTAACCATCTTATAAGCGGTTTCGTATTCTTTAGAAATGTTAATCATATTTTCAAGCTCAACCATTGGGTTAACATTTGATTCTTCTAAGTATCCCTGTCGTACTTCAAATTCTGATTCTTGTGCAATATTCTGAATATCCTGAGTTGAATTAAAATTTAATCCGGATTTTCTCTTTTCATAATCATCAATTTTTACAATTAGAAGATCCGCAACGTGTAATTCATTAACCGAAAGTTCACCATTGCGTGAAATTTTAATTTCTGATTCTTCACCATTAAGAAATTGAGTAAGATTTATTTCCCCGTTTTTTCCCATAACACTGTTGCCTTGCTCATCAACAAGAAATCCTTCATCAGATACTTTAAAATTTCCTTTGCGCGTAAATTCATATCCATTTTGTGTTTGAATTGTAAACATACCTTCCCCAACTAATGCAAGATCTAACGGATTAAGTGTTTCGTAAATCTGACCTTGTGATGTATCTACTGAGCTTCTTATCTGAGATTTACCTTCTGATTTTAAAATTTCGGAAAACAATCCTTCTCTTTTAAACCCTACAGTGTTAAGATTTGCAAGATTACCTGATATCTTTTCCATATTTTTATTTGCAGCCATAAGGCTTCTTGCTGATTGATATATTCCTTTAATCATTTTAGCTCACCGTTTCTTAATTACTACACATCTGAATTTTTGCGGCCAATAATATCTCGCCCGCAGGCATTCTTAATTTTTTTGATTTAATCATTAACTGCACTTGATTCACATCTTCAGAGATTTTTGCTTTCTTTATAAGCTGCTGTCTTTTCTTTTGCTGTTTTTTGTCAGTATGAATTAATAATTTTTCTGAGCGAAGCAATCCAACATTGTGTTTAAACTGTGCATCAGCTTTGCTTTTAGATCGAAGTCTTCTAAAAAGTAAATAGCTGATTACTATCAGAAGAATAACTATTGCTGCCATTTTGATTAAGAATAATCCAGTAAACATTATTACTCTCTCATTTTTCTTTTTAATGGAAAGGAAAATATTAAGTTTGTTCCGGTGCCTGCATCGCTGCTAAATCTCATTTCGCCTTCGTGTTTATCCATAAGGTGTTTTAAAATGTTCAATCCAAAATCTTTATCTTCTTTGGATACAGAATCAATCGTATCTGTAAAGAGCATTTTTACAATAATGGTTTCGTTGCTGTAGCGGCTTTGTATAATTATTCCACCGCCTGTTCCGCGCAGAGGATTTATCAAACTAAAAGAATTCATAAAGATTTGTTTTAAGCTGTTATAGTTGCTTAAAATTGATGGGATGTTTTCTTCAAGATCCAGAACACACTCACAAGAATCTGCTCTCAAACTATGCTCGATAACTTTATAAAAATCATTAATAGCTGTGTTAACTGAACACGAATATAATTTCGGCTTGCTGTCACTGTTGTTTATAAAGTTGCCTAAGCGATCAAGAATTTCTTTTATTGTGTGAACCTGGCTCCTGATAAATTCAGTTGCTTCTTCATCAAGATCCGGATTTTCTTTTTGAAGCAAATCTGAATAGCTCATAATAACTTGAAGTGGTGAACCAATTTCTTCAATACTTTTGCTTGTTAGTTCCCCAATCGCAGCAAATTTAAAATCATTAAAAAGTTTTGATTGAAGTATTTGATATTCAGAATATGTTTTATTTAACTCATCTCTTAACCGAACAAACTCTAACTTTGCAAAAGATTGATTAAGAATTGTAAACAGAGTTCTATATTCAAATGAATCTTCACTTAAATACTTAAGATTAGTTAGCGCGGCCAAAACTCCGGAGAATCTGTTATTGCTGAAAATCGGAACAACCAAACAACTTAATCCTGAAATTGATGCTGCATTATCTACATCCCAAGGTAAGAATTTAGGATTTTTTGATTCTGCTACCCAATCAAGAATTCCATTCTTCAAAAAATTCTTCACATAATAAAAAAGTTTCTGGTTGCAGGCTTTGTTAATAGGTTTGCATTCACTTGTCTTATCATCAAGAGAAAATATTTCAGCATCTAAAAAAAATGATAATTTGCTTACTTCAGATTTAAAGGCATCAACAATCTCTTCACTTTTATAAAGTGAATTCAATTTTTCTGAAAATGATAACAAATCTATTTTAACATTTCCGCCTGAAAGCACACTAACTTGCTCACGTGATAATGGAAGATTTGTTCTAACTTTTATTTTGTATTTACCATCGCTGGCTTTTTCTAATTGCTCAACTGAACTTAAAAATGGTAAGTACTCCCGCCTATTTTCTTTTAATAATCTCAATTTAAAAACCTTACAAATTCAATTTGATTCCAGAAAATGTCTTTATATCCATCAATAAATCTCTCAACATCAAGTTCGCGTTCCAGGTTAAACTTTTGCATTGAAAACGGACTCAGAGTAACATCGTTATCCCAAGGTGCGCTTGTAAGTTTTAATCTGTTAGTAATATAATCGGCAAGATTAACAACGGCGCTTAATACCGGACTTGAACTTGTAGCATCAGGAGCGTGATGCGAAAGTATAGGATCTGAAATCTCCCTTGGAAAGTTCCAGCGGTCTAATAAGAAGAATCCAACTTGTTCGTGTGTCATTCCAAGTACATCCAATTCAGCGTCTCTAAATGTCATTCCTTTTGATTCAACAAGCTCAGTTACATTTATGAAACTGGAATGTAAGTATCGGTGAATAATTGAAATTCCGATATCATGTAAGAATCCTGCAATAAAAGCTTCACCTGAATTATTAAAACCAATATCTGAAGCAAGTTTTTTACAAGCTGTTCCGGTTAGATATGAGTGAAGCATAAATTCTTTTGAGTTAAGATATTTATCAGTTTTATTTCTGAAAGCTTCAGCAACCGAAAGAGCAGAAATGATATTTTTTAACTCGCGATAACCAAGAACTAAAATTGCGTATTCTATTGTTGTAACTTTTCTTTGTAATCCATACAAAGGTGAATTTGCAATAGTCAATATCTTTGTTAACAAAGCCTGATCTTTAGAGATAACCTTATTCAGTTCGCCGGCTGTTGTGTATTTATTATCTAAAAGCTTAATTGTTTCAAACATCACTTTTGGAATTACCGGCAAGTTTACTACACTCGTGAGAACTTTTTCGGTTCTTTCTCTTTTTTGTAGAATATCTTGAGTATCTGCTATCATTGTCTCCTCGTTAAAATTTAATTGAATCTATCTGAACACGGAATAATTGTTCATAACTTTGAATAAAACTTTCTAAATAACTTTCATCACCAAGATTAAGTATATCGATAATACCGAGATCTAATTCATAATTTTCATCCCAGTTTAAATCACCCATTGCAAAACGCTGGGTCATATAATCTGCTAAATGGATTATTGCCGCCATTTCTCTTTCATGCTCTGCTTCTGATGGATTATGATGGCAAAGAATTGCATCACCAAGAGAAGCTGGAAGATTCCATTTTTCAATTAAGAACTGTCCTATTTCCTGATGAGAAATTCCTAAAACTTTTTGCTCTGCATTTGTAAATCTCATCTGCTGATCATTCACTAAAGAGCAGATCTCTTTAAATCCTTCGTAGAAATATCTTTGAATAACTGAAATACCAAGATCATGAAGAAGACCACAAGTAAAAGCTTCGCCCGATTTTCTGTAACCAAGATCGTCAGCAATTCTTTTTGCAGCACTAGCGGTAATTAATGAGTGCAACCAGAAAGCTCTGCGATTCCAGTTTTTATCTTCTTTACTTTTAAAAGCTTCCATCATAGAAAGTGCAATAACAATATTTTTAATGTGGTCGAAGCCCAAAATGACAATTGCGAACTCAATAGTAGAAACTCTGCGCGGTAAGCCATACAACGGTGAGTTTGCTACGCTTAATATCTTTGCAACCATCGCCTGATCTTTGCTGATAAGTTTCCCCAAATCAGTAGCGCCGGTTCTGGGGTTATCTAACATTTTGGAAACTTCGACCATAATAAATGGAACGGACGGAAGGTTTCTAATTCCGGTTAGTAATCTTTTATTCCTTTCGCGGATTACTTCAGTATTTTCTAAATAATTAGTCATTTAAAACCAATAATTTTGATTTAAGATCTTTAACAATTCTTGTGTGAATTTGTGAAACTCTTGAAACTGTTATTTTCATTAACTCTGCAATTTCTTTGTAGTTTAGATTTTCAAAGTAGTATAAACTCAAAAGCAATCTGTCTCTTTCGTTTAACTCTTTAATTGCACTCATTAAATATTCCTTCATTTCGGTTTTTTCAACGGTAACTGATGCTGGCTCAGAATCATTCGCAATTACTTCGCCCAAAGTGTAGCCATCTTCATCTTCCGGTGATCTGCTAAGTGAAACATTTGTATAGAATGATTCAATTGATGACTCGTTAGCATCATTTTTAAATTTGCTTTGAAGCTTTCTTAACTCATCAATTATTTTTCCGCGGATTCTCTGGATTGCATAAGTTTCAAACTTAGTTCCATAGTCAGGATCAAACCTATCAATCGCCTCGTTCAATCCTTCAATTCCATATTGAAAGTAATCTCTTTCATCAAGAATACTGTTTATTGCAAATTTGGAATGATGAATTACGTAATGCACAAGATTTACGTAATTAAGAATAATCTGCTTTTTCAAGATTGGTGATTGGTTATGTTTGAACTGCTGCCAGAGTTCTGCGTTATTCATTTGCATTATTCTTTACTCACTTTTTTTTGAATCAGCTGGGGTTAGAGTTTCATTTTTATTTATCATCTTAAAAACAAATAGTACTACTACACTTAACACGATTGTAAGCGCAATAAATACTATAAAGGATTTCATAACTACATCCTGCAGAGGCATTCCTCTCTGACTGAAAAAGATCAGTGAAAAACAGAAAATCAGTAGGCCAAATTGTATAAGTATTTTATTCATTTTTTTTATTCCTTGCTTCAGTTAGGCAAACCCTGTACCAATAGCGACGTAGAAATAAAAGCTAAATTGTTTTAATTAGAGGCTGTTTTTGAAGCTTATTGATGAGCTTTGAAGTACGGGTTGGTTAATATTCAACACTTGATGAATTTTACTAATCTTGGCTACAGTATGATTAATTGATGTGATTACCTTATTTGTTTGATTATTTTCTGCCAGCAGTTTTTGATCAATGATTGACTTTCTAACTTCATTAGATTCCGGTATTTCATTAAGAAAGTTTACGCTAACTTTTAAGAAATGATCAACAGCTGAGTTAAGATTTTGAAAAGCCTGTTTCCCTTCAGATTCTTCTACACATCTGTTAACTACAATGTAAATTCCATCAGTGTTATCATTGTTTTTTAATAGTTTAATAAGCACATAAGCATCCATCAAAGCTGTTGGTTCCGGATTGGTAATAATAAGTTTTGTTTTTGCTTTTGATAAAATGTGAAGGTTCTCGTCACTTATACCGGCACCTAAATCAAAAACTATTAAATCATATTGGTTTGAAAGATTATTAATCTCGCTAATCATTTTATTGATCTGATTAAAAGTGGGTTTATCTAAGCTTGATAATCCTGAATCACCAATTATGATATCCAGATTAGAATTATAACTTGAAATAATTTCAGTAAAGATTGCTTTAGATTCAAAAAAAGTATTTAAAGTTTTTTGAGGATGTGAATTAAATAATAAATGCAGATTTGATAAATTGAAATCAACATCAACCAATAGTACCTTTTGTGATTTTGAAAATTCATATGCAAAGTTTGCTGCAAAAAATGTTTTTCCTGTTCCGCCTTTGCCGGAAGTTACAACAACTATTTTTTCTGATACATTATTTTTTTCTTCTGTGCTGTATAACTTCTCAAGTTCACGAATCCTGTCTAGTTGACCGGTCATGATCTAAGTTGACCTGTATATATTAGATTTGCTATGTAATCTTTATCAGCAGAAATAATATCATCGGGAATGGTTTGTCCATTAGTTAGAAAGGCAATCGGGCTACCCGTTTTTGTTGAAAGATTAATAATATTTCCGTGTACAACCGCTTCATCAATCTTGCTCATAATAAAAGCACCGTAATTAAATATCTTAAACTTCTTTGCAATTTCTATAAGATTTCTTGTTGAACTGGTTGCAGACAGAACAAGAAACGTTTCATCAATTTTTACAGACTCAAGAAAATCCAAATTGGTTTTAAGTTGTGCATCATTTTTGTGATTTCTTCCAACGGTATCTATGAATACAATATCTTTCTTTGAAAATTTTTTCATTAATGCCGGCATTTCAGATGGTTCGTATGCTACAAGAAAATCAGTATGGCTCACATCTGCAAAACTTTTTAATTGGTCTATAGCTCCAAGTCTGTATGTATCAATCGAAATTAATCCAACATCAAGCTTGTGAATAATTTTTGCAATCAATGCAAGCTTTGCAATTGTTGTTGTCTTTCCAACTCCGGTTGGACCAACAAGTGCTATAACTTTGTTTTGTTTTTTAACATTCAAATCCAAAGTCTTTGTAAGTATTAAAGAACCTAGACAAGTTTGCACATAATTTTCAAGATTATCTTTTGATAAAAAATTCTTATACTTTTTAAGCTGCTCCATTATAGAAAGCACAACCGATTTCTGAACTTCTCGTTCAGTAAGATTTTTAATAATAACTTTCATTCTATCATCTTCAACAGGTTTTGCTTTAGGAGTTTCAACTTCCTTTTCAACTTTTGGAGTTACTCCATATGTTTCACTAATTCTTTGTTTTTGATTTTGATTCTGTTGATAAATCTTGGCGGACATATTTTTCATTTCATCAGCAAATGAGTTACTTTGACTAAGATTTTGTTTTATAATCTTTGCTTTCGTTTCTTCTGCTATCTCAAATTTATCAACACCGGCAGTAATTTCATATAGCTTTAGTCTGCTATCATTTTCATCGGCAACTACTTTAGTCCCTAGAATTAAGGCTTCGGAGCCTAATTCGGATTTCATTATTTGTGTTGCTTCTTTAAGTGAGGCTGCTCTGTATTTTTTAATGTGCATTTGATATCTCCAGGTTATCAATAAATTCTATTTCTATTTGCGATGGAAGTTCTGTGTATGACAGAACTGTTACACTTTGGAATGATGAATTAATTAATCTATAAAAATATGGTCTTATAGTTGCAGATGTTATAAACACTGGTCTGTAACCGAGCGCATCAAACTTATCAACAATAATCTGCATCTTATTTTTCAGTTCTGATAACATAACAGGATTTAACCCTAAAGTCTGCACAGCGTCTTTTTGATTTTGAAATGACGCTGTAATGTATGCCTCAAGTTTTTCACTTATTGCTGCAGCGTGAATAATTCCGTTGCCATCTTTGTAAAGATTTGCAATTGTATTGTTTAATGAATGTCGTACATATTCAGTTAACACATCAATATTTTTGGTTACTTTCGAGTAATCTATTAAAGCTTCAATTATCTGTACAAGATCTTTTATTGGGATTAGTTCTCTAAGTAGATTCTGCAATACTTTTTGTATTGTACCAAGAGGCAGAACATCAACAGAAATATCATCAATAACAGCAGGATAATCTTTCTTAAGATTTTCTAATAATTGTTTAACCGCTTGCCTGCTCAATATTTTATCAAAATTAGTTTTTAATGTTTCCTGCAAATGTGTTGATAAAACTGAGATTGCATCGACAACAGTAAAACCTAAAAGTTCTGCTCTGTCTTTTTCTTCTCGTGTTACCCAAAAACTTTGTAACCCAAATGCAGGATCTTTTGTTGGCATTCCATCTATCTGATCTTCAATTCCGCCAGGATTCATTGCTAAGAATCTATCCGGATGAATTTCAAATGATGAAACAATGTTTCCTTTTATTTTTATTATGTACTCATTTGGAGAAAGTTGCAGGTTATCTCTAACTCTAACTGGTGGAATTAAAACACCAAATTCCAAAGCAATAAATTTTCTTGTAGTAGAAATTTTATTGAATAAGTTTCCACCTTGCGATTCATCCACAAGACTAATTAAACCATAGCCGATTTCAATCTCAATCGGATCAACCTGTAAATATTGTTCAACAACATCCTCGCCTTTTTCACTGCTTACGATTTCTTCTTCAATAACTGTTGCTTCATTATTTTTATTTCTGTTCTTAACAAATGATGTAACTCCTAACACTAAACCAATAAACACAAATGGAATTGTCGGCATTCCAGGTAAAAAAGAAAACATAATAACTGTAGCCGCAACAATTCCAAGAACACGTGGATTTGCAAGTAACTGTGATTTAATCTGTGTATCAAGAGGCGTTCCAGCTGCACTTCTTGTAACAACCATACCTGCTGCTGTAGAAATAAGCAACGCTGGAATTTGAGAAACTAAGCCATCACCAATTGTTAGAATAGTGTATTGCTGTAATGCTTCTACTATGGAAAGATCTCTTTGTCCCACACCAATAATAAATCCACCAACAATATTTATAACGCTTATTATTAACCCGGCAATCGCATCGCCTTTTACAAACTTTCCCGCGCCATCCATAGCGCCATAAAACTCTGCTTCACGGGAAATGTTATCACGTCTTTTTCTTGCATCCGCTTCTGTTATTAAGCCTGTATTTAAATCAGCATCAATCGCCATCTGTTTTCCGGGCATAGCATCAAGAGTAAATCTTGCGGCAACTTCTGAAATACGACCTGATCCTTTTACGATAACCATGAACTGAACAATTAAAAGAATGATAAACACAATAAACCCGACAACATAGTTTCCGCTTACAACAAACTGCCCGAATGTTTCAATTACTTTTCCGGCATATCCATCAATAAGAATTAATCTTGTAGAACTGATGTTTAATGATAGTCTGAAAAGAGTCGAGATTAAAAGCAAACCGGGGAATATTGATATATCTAGTGGTGATTGAATGAACAATGACACTACAAAAATCAGAACTGATACTGTAATACTTAGTGCAAGAAAAAAATCAAGAAATCCTGCCGGCAATGGAATTAGCATTAACCCGAGCATAAAAATTAATGCAAAGGCTAAAACTACATCACTATTTCGACCAAACATTTTCATAACAGGCTACACAATACTTTTCTTCTTAGATTTTTTAAGATTATAAACATATGCTAGAACCTGTGCTACAGCTTTAAATAATGATGCCGGAATCTTATCTCCGATATCGCACATTTTATACAACGCTCTTGCAAGTTCTCTGTTCTCCTGGATAGGAATATTATGCTGCTTTGCAACTTCTTTAATTCTTTGAGCAAGATTATCAACACCTTTTGCAATTACTTGTGGTGCGGCATCTTTATGCATATCATATTTTATTGCAACGGCATAGTGAGTAGGATTTGTAATCACAACATCTGCCTTAGGAAGATCTTTCATCATCCTTCGCTTAGATGCTTCATACATTAATTTTTTAATTCTTGATTTGATCTGAGGATCGCCTTCTGTCTGTTTCCATTCTTCTTTGACTTCTTCCTTAGTCATCATCATATCTTTATTAAACTTGAACTTTTCCCATGCAAAATCTGCGGCTGCAATTGCAAGGTAAACAAGTCCGATTTTCCAGATAAGTGCAAAAGCTGAATCCAGCATAAAAGCTAATATCTCATTTATACTATAAGATTCCAGTTCAGTTGCCGATGTAATGAGATCATCAAGTATATAGTATGTAAACAATCCAACAAGCGCTAACTTGAATAGCGATTTAACAACTTCTGCTAATGATTTTGCAGAGATAAGATTTTTAACTCCCTTAAATACATTAAGCTTATCAAACTTTAATGAGAGTGCCTGCGGACTTAATTTGATGCCAACTTGTGCTACGTTTGCTGCTAAAACCATTATTAGAAGTCCAACCATTATAGGAGCAAGTGTTATTGCAAAGAAGATTGACCAGTCCATCATAAAACTGCTTATCATCGAAAGACGATTAGGAAATGTATCTAAAGAATCAAATATCGATACCGTAAAATGCTTTATTCTTGATCCAATAAAACCCTGGAATAAATAAAGCATCGTAAATCCGGTGCCAAATACTGCAAGCGAATTTACTTCACGACTGCGTGCTACCTGGCCTTTTTTGCGGGCATCATCTAACTTTTTCCCGGTCGGTTGTTCGGTTTTTTCTTTGCCGTCTTGCTCAGCCATTCTATATTCCCATCGCTTCTATAAGATTATACAATTTGCTTTCATAATCCTGCAAAAGATTTTTTATTATATACAAGTAGAGCGGAGTAATAGATGCAAGCATTAATAACCCAATTCCAATTTTAAGCGGTTGTGTAACAAAGAACACCTGCATCTGTGGAATGATTCGGGATACAATGCCTTCTGCAATGTGGATAAGAAAAAAGGAAACCATAATTGGTGAAGCAATTTTTACAGCAATTACAAAAACTGATGCGGCATAAACAATTATTAAATCATACACCGGTTTTGTAAGTGTAAATTTACCTAATGGAATTACAGAGAATGAATGCTTTAATGAGCTGATGATATAATGATGTCCATTAATTATAAAAAATATCATTAGAGCACCGTAATAAAGAAATTCGCCAATAATATTATTACTCTCATCCGCACTTGGATTAAAGACTTCTGCCATTGTTAACCCCATATCAAAGCCGATCAATGTTCCGGCATACGAAACTCCCCAGAAAACAAATTGAAGCATAAACCCGATTACCAATCCTGTTATTGCTTCTTTAATTGAAAGTATTATGATCATATATCCAGATGGAACAGCACTTATAGCCGAACGATCTATTGTAAGATAAACTATGTACGCGATAACGATAGAAAGGAATATTTTGGGAAGTGTTGGAATTACTTTGCTGCCAAAAACCGGGGATGTTATTAATGCTGTTGATATCCTGATAAAAATTAGAATAACTATAATAAAATCAATTATTCCAAACATCGTCATCTTACCAGTGTAATGAACATCGTGAAGTATTTTTCAGTAAACGTTACTAATGTGTCTATTATCCACGGTAAAAGAACAACAATTGTTAAAACAGTAAAAAATATTTTCGGAACAAAGGTAAGTGTCATTTCCTGTATTGATGTTGCTGCTTGAAATATCGAAACAACAATTCCAACGAACATTGCAACAGCAAGAATTGGCAGAAGAATTATAAATGCAGTTGTAAATGCATCTTTCAAAATCTCAACAAGTAATTCTTCGGTCATTTAGGCAAAACTCCTTACAACTGATCCTATAATTAAATTCCATCCATCAACAAGAATGAATAATAAAATTTTAAATGGTAGTGATACAAGCATTGGCGGAAGCATCATCATACCCATTGACATTAAGATACTCGATATTATCATATCTACCATTAAGAAAGGTATGAATAGAAAGAATCCGATTATAAATCCTGTTCTCAATTCACTTATAACAAAAGCTGGAATAACAATATAAGTCGGAAGTTCAGATCTATTATCTGGCCTTTTCATATTTGCGAGTGAAATAAAAAGACCAAGATCTTCATCTCTTACATTCCGGAACATAAATTCTCTGATTGGTTCTATACCCTTGTTGTAAGCTTCCTCAGTTGTTATCTTTTCATCCATCAAAGGCTTTAAAGCTTCTTCGTTAACTTTATTCCAGGTTGGCGCCATCACAAAAAAAGTAACAAAAAGTGCAACACCGGCTAATAGCTGTCCTGGTGGCATTTGCTGGGTGCCGAGTGCACTTTTAAGAAAATGGAACACAATGATTATTCTTAAATAAGCAGTTGTCATAATCATTATAGATGGCGCCAACGCAAGAATGGTCATCAACAACAAAATTTGTAATGTTACTGAAACATCTTGTGGATTATCAGAACTTCCTACCTGCACATCTAACTTTGGCAATGGAAATGAAAGACTTTGGGTCTGCTGTGTCTGCTGGGCAAAGTTAGTTGATGCAAATACAATAAGAAGTATAAAAATTATATAAAGATTTTTGTTTTTCATTTTGGGAGAAATTTTTTGAATATATCAGCAAATCCCTGATTCGGGTTTGCGTATGCCTCATTCATTACATCAGATTCATCAGCATCGATTTCTTTTAACAGAGTTATATTGTTTTCACTTACGCCAAGAATTAAAAGTTTGTCTTTTACTTTTACAATTGATAAAAATTTTTTCGGCATTATCATCTGGTTGTTGATTACCTTTATATCCAGCAATGCATTACCGCCGCGTTTGAATGAATATCGTTTTACGAATACAAGTAATCCGTAAAGCATTAGACAGATAAGTAAAAGCGGAAAAATTAATTTTACAATTTCGAAAAATGACATAATTAAATTGCCTTTAACCGGTTTGATACATCAACAAGATTTACAATTCTGATTCCAAAATGTTTATCAATTACAACAACTTCACCTTCAGCAATTTTCTTGTTGTTTACAAAAATATCTACCGGTTCGCTTGCCAGTTTATCAAGTTCAATTACGTAACCGCGCTCAAGTTCTAATATTTCTTTAATCTGCATTTGCGTTCTGCCAAGTTCTATATAAATACTTAACTGCAGATCCTTAAGGAAGTTCAACTTCTCCATTGAGTCATTTCCACTGAATCTTGATTCCTCAAACTCTGGAAGTTCTGCTTCGCTTATAGATTTAACTTTACCGCTTCTTCCATCTTTGTTAGAGCTTTCATAATCCTTCAACGATTCTTCCCCCTGTTTTAATGTTTCTTCCATCGCAGACTTTCCTTAGTGTGAATTATTGTTTAACAAATTTTTTGTGATTTTTACAGCTTTATGGTTGTTTGATATTCCCGGATGACCATAAAACAATACCTTATTATAAACCCTTATAACGTGTTCATCGTGTATCTTATTATCTAAAACTATTACATCACCTTTTTTAAGTTCTGAAAGATCAATTATAGATATCGAAGATTTACCAAGCTCCACAGTAACAGGAACATAAGTATGATTTAAATGTTTGCTTAAAATATCTTTTGTTGTTCTTCCCTGGTTTTTTGTTGGTCTTGATGATGATAATTTCTGTGAAGACATTTTTGCAAGTATCGAATCGAAAGCAAATGTTGCAAAACATAAATTCATTAAATAAGATTCATCACCGAATGAAAACTCAAACGATATAAGCAGTACAGATTCATTAGGTGATGTTAACTGAACAAAATCAATATCCGGCTCAAAGTGATCAACAATAAAATCCATATTATCAATTATTTGCCAGGTCTTTTTTAAATCCATCATAACTTTTTCAACAATTACACTTAGTACTTTTTGTTCAATAAGAGTAATGTTGTTGCTCTGTTTTTTGCTTGAACCGTTGCCGCCGAGTAATCTATCAACAAGTGTTAATGCTAAATCTGCATTGAGTTCTAATATTCCCTTTATGTCTGTATTCTTTATCTGGAATGTGTATAAGCAGGCTGGATTAGGAACAGAAAGCACATATTCTGAATAATAAATCTGATCAATACTGTTAACTTTTATATTTACAACTGTCTGAAGTTTTGTTACAAGAAATGAACTTAAACTTTCTGCAAAATTTTCGTGGATGTTTCTGATTGTTCTTAATTGGGTTTTAGAAATTCTGTTAGGTAATCTAAAATCATAAGGGATTACTTCATCTTCAACCTGTATTTGCGGAAGACTTTCTCCACCGCTCTGTAACAGCGCATCTATTTCGGATTGTGATAAAACTTCTGACATAATTTATGTTCGATTACTGAATGATAAATTTGCTGAAATAAATATTGTTTACTTTTGATCCAGGCATTTGAACAGCAAGGTTTTTTAGAATTTCAGTTTTTAAAGTATCTCTGTAAGTAGCACTTCCAAGTTGAGTTACACTCTTGCTTGATAAAACACTTATGATTGCATCTTTAACAATCACTTGTTTTTCTTCCATCACTTTTTTGGATTCTTCATTTTCTACTGCAAGACCCAAACTTGCAAGCAAAAGCATTTTACCGTTTGTTTGTGCGGGATTAACAATCATATCATCAACAGAAAATATTAATCCGCTTTCACCGCTTTCAGAAGTTTTCCCCTCTTCAGTTTCGTCGGATTTTTCTTCAGTTGCTTCTGTTATTTCTTCTGTTGTTTCACCTTCTTTGGTCGCGGTAGTGTGACCGCTAGGTATTAAAATGTTTGCAGTAATAAAATAAACTGCTACCAATTGCACAATAAAAATTGGTAAACCAATCATTAATATTTTTGGATTGAACATAGACGGTTTTTTTTCCGCTTTAATTATTTCCGGGGGTGTATTTGTTTTTTCTTCAGCCATAATGGTAAGTCAGTTGCAACCGATATGCCATTAAAGAAGTTTAAAGAAATTGCGAAAAGGAGCTAAAAAGAAAAGATTTTGTGGTTAATATTATGCACCTGAATAAAAAAGGGAGCTTATTCAGCTCCCTTTATTAACTACTCTCTCTCACTAACTATCTAACTAAGTTGGTTATTTCCTGTAACAATGTATCTGATACTGTTACAATTCTAGCACTTGATTGGAATCCACGTTGTGCTACAATCATTCTTGTAAACTCTTCTGATA
>OEIV010000070.1_pt1 | contig 62470 bp, 53 predicted proteins | sample 1539231 | NCBI WGS metagenome assembly OEIV01 (sample SAMN03794762, study PRJEB22550) | activated sludge metagenome | feature: wastewater treatment plant; material: activated sludge; isolation source: Wastewater treatment plant of a petroleum refinery complex | place: Argentina: Buenos Aires ...
ATAAACTATATTAGGATTTTTATGTTTTTGAAAATGGAGTTGTGCATCAGTTACCCTTGTTATACATCATTTGATCATTCCAACTAAAATGCCTGCGTACACCGACTATTTCAAAATCGGTCATTCATTCCATTCTCACTTAGAAGGTCTTACACAAACCATCACCCAAGTAAAGCAAGATGAACTGAGCACCGACATCACATTACAACCTCAATCAAAAGGACCTGTAGTACATATACACGAACATTTTGATGAAACATTTATGGTAAAAAGTGGAACCCTTTCTATGCAGTATGGCTCAGAAATAAAAAAATTACATGCTGGCGAAACGATCATCATTCCAAAAAATACCCCGCATAGACCCTTTAACGAAACGGATTCCCCAGTAATCATAAGCAGTAAGATGCCATTACATTTCGCCTATTGTCTTTCCCAAATTTACCCTTTTTGGGATGAGTCAGAAGCAAATACTAAACCTCCTAATGTAATTTTTCAATTAGCTGTTTTTGGTGATTTATTTGATTCATACCCAACAGAAAATGCACCCCCTAAAGCAATACTAAAAACCATGAAATTTTTATTGGCTCCAACCGCCCGACTGATGGGTTATAAAAAATATAATGAACAATACATCCCTAAGTAAAAAATGTTGAACATGGGTATTGATGCACTGCATAAAACATGCGATAGGAACAGCTCACAAATTCACCCTTTTACCCAACCGAGATTTTTTGACATTGATACATGCAACACCTTATCCATTAGTCCCTGATGACTTATTGAGTTGACCTTAAAGAACATTCTTATTTATTACATCATATTACCTTAACGATGCGATAATATAGAAAAGGTAGTATTGCAAATGCGATTAGCCATTGTCATAGCTGTTATTTTATGGACTTCTTGTGTTATAAAAAATGATACCATTAAAATAAAAGGTTCAGATACAGAAGTCAATCTTGCGGTATTGTTAGCGGAGCATTTTCGTGCAATCAATACTAAAGTACTGGTATCTGTTTCAGGGGGTGGATCTGGATTGGGGATTGCTTCGTTGCTAAATGGCAATACAGATATTGCAAACTCATCTCGAAGAATAAAACCAGCAGAGTTTTGTTTATTTCAGAAAAAAAATATCGACATCGATTCATTCATTTTTGCGCAAGATGCCATCGCTTTTGTGATTTCGAATGAAATAGCCATAGATTCAATCAGTACCGAAAATATTGCAAAAATTTTAAGTGGTGAATATCAAAACTGGTCATCAATCACGCCTAATCAATTACCCATTAGTATTTATGGCCGACAAAGCAATTCAGGTACCTATGACTATGTAAAGAAAAAATTAGGTATCCATTTTTCTGCCTATGCCAAACAAATGAATGGCAATGCACAAATCATCGAAGCCATCAAAGCAGATAAATCTGGCATTGGGTATGTAAGTGCAGGCTATGTATTAAAAGGCAATGCTACCAATTTAAAAGTTCTAAAAATATACAAGGGTAACTCTCAAGCGGTATCCCCATTAAATGCCAAGGCTATTGCATCTGGTGAATATTATTTTCAACGCCCCCTTTATCAGTATTATAAAAAAGAAGATTATATAAAAATAAAAGATTTTCTAGATTTTGAAAAATCGAAGGTTGGTGCACACATCATTCAACTTTCAGGATATTACCCCGTAAACTAATTAAAAAATGAATACCCAAAGGAGAGAACAACTTGATGGTTTGTTTAAAATTATTTTTAAAGGCACAGGCATACTTACCATTGTTTTACTGGCAGGTATTTTTTTTATGTTATTTGCCAATAGCCTATTGTTTTTCTTAGAAGTATCACCGATTGACTTTTTTACAGGTTCGCAATGGGATCCTGAAACCAACTACAGCATACTACCCCTTTTGCTCAGTACATCACTTGTTGCCCTGGGCTCTATGTTAATCGCTGTGCCTTTAGGAGTGCTTACCGCAGCTTTTTTATCTGAATTTGCCCCAAAAAAAATGCAACTCATTTTAAAACCTATGATTGAAATGTTGGCTGCCATACCATCTGTTGCTATTGGATTTTTGGGTATCGTATTGGTAGGGCCGGCCTTAGCCAATGCCTTTGGTATACAGAATGGACTCAATGCACTCAATGGTTCTATACTTCTGGCAATCATGGCATTACCTACTATCGTCACTGTCAGTGAAGATGCAATCAATGCAGTTCCTAAGTCGCATCGGGAAGCTTCCTATGCTTTAGGGGCCAATAAATGGGAAACTCTTTTTAAAGTCACTTTACCTGCCGCCATGCCTGGTTTAATTGCGGCAGTGATGTTGGGCTTAGGCAGAGCACTTGGCGAAACCATGACCGTATTGATGGCAACTGGGAATGCCGCAGCCATCCCAAAAGGTTTTTTAGATTCGGTAAGAACCATTACGGCAACCATTGCTATTGAAATGGGAGAGGTCCCTTATCAAACCACGCATTACTTTGCCTTGTTTGCAATTGCAGCCTTATTGATTTTAATCACCTTTATAGTAAATCTACTGGGTGAATATTTTGCAAACCGATTAAGAAAATTTCATGCCTAATGATTATGAAAAAATGGTTAAATTCGATATACTGGATCTTACTTTGTGGAAGTACAATCATTGTTTGTTTATTTTTAGGTGTCATCTTGTGGGATATATTCGCTAAAGGATTTTCAAGTTTAAGCCTCCCTTTTTTAATTCAATTTCCCAGCAATGGCATGACACAGGGGGGCATATTGCCTGCAATTGTAGGAACAGTGATCCTTACTTTTATTACTACCTTGTTTTCTGTTCCTATTGGTGTGGCTTGCGCTATCTATTTAAATGAATATGCAAAGCCCACTACCATGACGAATATTATACGAGCTTCTATTCGAAATTTGGCAGGTATTCCATCAATTATATATGGGTTATTTGGCTTAGCCCTTTTTGTACAAACGATGCATTTGGGAACTTCCATATTATCTGCTGGGTTAACCCTGGGATTATTGTCGCTCCCATATATTATAACCACTACAGAAGAAGCCTTAAAAAGAATACCAAATAGTTTAAGAGAAGCAACTCTTGCATTGGGTGTTACCCAAGCTGAAACCATCAAAGATGTGGTACTCCCTAAAGCCTTGCCTGGTATTTTAACTGGTGTTATCTTAACTTTATCAAGGGCTGCAGGTGAAACCGCCCCCATCCTTTTTACAGGGGTTGCCTTTTATATCAATGGAGTGAGTACATCGCCTAATCAAGAATTTATGGCACTCCCCTATCACTTATATATGTTATCGACGCAACACAATGCAATAGAACAGGTAAGACCTTTAGCCTATGCTACTGCAATGGTGTTGATATTACTTGTATTTGTGCTAAACTCAGTGGCCATATATGTACGTTATAAAAACAGAACACAAGATTAAAGATGAAAAAAAATAAATTAAGCGCTGAAAACCTGGACTTATATTTTGGCGAGAAACAAATATTAAAAAATATCAATATTGCTTTTCCTGCCAATCAAGTGACCTCCTTAATTGGACCTTCAGGTTGTGGTAAGTCTACCCTGCTTAGAAGTTTTAATCGTATGCACGATCTTTCACCAGATGCAAAAATTAAAGGGAAATTAATGCTTGATGAATTAGATTTATATGACAAGAAAATATCAGTTACGGATATTCGGAGAAGAATAGGTATGGTATTTCAAAAACCAAATCCATTGCCCAAAAGTATTTATGACAACCTTGCCTATGCGCTCAAAATTCATAATTACCCTAAAAATGAAATCCCCGATTTAATAGAACAAGCTTTAAGGGAAAGTTTTTTGTGGGATGAAGTAAAAGATGAATTGAAGAAACCAGCCGTCAAACTTTCGGGTGGTCAACAACAACGACTTTGTATAGCACGCACTGTGGTGTTGAGGCCAGAAGTAATTTTAATGGATGAGCCCTGCTCTGCATTAGACCCCATTAGCACCAAAAAAATTGAAGAACTTATTTTAAAATTGAAAGAAGATTTTACCATAGTGATTGTTACCCATAATATGCAACAAGCACAACGTATTTCAGAAAAAGTAGCATTTATGTATTTGGGCGAACTCGTAGAATATGATACTTGTGATACCATTTTTAATCATCCAAATAATGAATTGACACAAAGATATGTGGGTGGCCACTTTGGATAGTTTACTTTAATACTTTAAATAAATAACTTGGACTTACAGAGTAGTAAATAATAATGCACTTTGTATAATCAGATGCATTTATACGATTATATGCAAGATCTTAATAAAGAATGGATTTCACAAAAGGTGTAAATAGAGTGAAAAAACAAATTTACATCAATACCTCATTTTTTAAAAATCGACTGAGTAAATGCAATTCATAACGATCAATGTTGAATAACATGTTGGGATAACGCTCGTCATTTAAATAAAGTACCCTTAATAATACCAATAAAAAAAGCACCCGTTTATTTAACGGATGCTTTCCAGTTTTTGGGGTTTATTTTATTTGGTGCTGTTTTCACCTAAGCTACCACCGCTTGTTGGAGGTGCCTGCTTAGTTACCTCTGGAGCTTTAGCATCAAGTGATGACTGTTCAGCTTCATTGTATGATACTCTTTTTGATTCTGGAAGGTTATAAGCAAACGGATCAATGTATTTACCTTTTTGTGTTGGTGTTTTCTCTTTCACTGATACAAAAGGATCTTTCTTCATTCTGGCGTCATTACGCACACCTTTCACTTCCCAGCTAACTTTTACATTTGGTTGATCGGTAGTGATTTCAAATTGATTATTACTTACCTCTTTACTTACGATAGCACGTGCAAACGTACCGATTACTGTCAATTGATATCTGAAATCTTTGTTTAAAGCTTCGAAATAATCAGGCAATGTAACATTCACTTTACCATTCGCATCTGTAGTAACATTTCCACTGTAAAAGTTAATTACTTCATTACTTTCACTGGCAGCATGTACCAGAATTTTATTTTCAGGATCCAAAGGATGATCAATGGTAAATGCTTTTACACCTACTGCTGTAAAATTTGAATTCACAACTACATTCCCCGTGCCGTTTTCAATACGTATTCTTTCACCGCCACCACCAAGTTCAAAGATTTGATAATCGTCATTACCGGGATTATTTCGGGTATTCCATTGATTCACACCTGCTTTCGCAAAACGCAAGGCGGCATCCCCATTTGCAGCATCAATATCCATCAGGGAGAAGGTACCGCTCGAACGGCTACGGATACCAGTTGCACCGCCATGAAGTACATCTAATTTGTAACTTGGTGAAACGGTTTCTCCAATACCTACATTACCTGTTCCATCTTGTATAACCACACGGCTTCCACCACCGTTCAGTTCAAATATTTCAAAATAATCATCAGCAGGTCTGTTACGCACATTCCATTGATTCACACCTGCTCGTGCAAAACGCAAAGCAGCATCTCCATTTGCCGCATCAATATCCATGAGCGAAAAGGTACCAGTTGAACGGCTGCGTATACCGGTGGCTCCGCCATGTTGTACATCTAATTTATAACTTGGTGCCGGATTTCCCACACCCACATTAAAACCATCATCAGTTATAATAGAGTTTCCTAAAGTAGTACCGTTAGGTGTGAATTTGGCAATTGTATTGTCAGTGCCACTTCCGCTTAGCAATCCTGCAGCAGCAGGCAAACTCCATGAAGCAGTTCCGTTTGCATTTCCTGTTAAAATGCTTCCTGCAGCTTGTGTACCGTCAGAGATCGTTGTTTTTCCTGTACCCAGATTTACACTAAATTTTTGTGTGCCAGCCGCCAAAAAAGCAATATTGTCATTAAGGTCCTGATATTGAATGCCGTAGTCAGGATAATCAGGACTATGGGCAATAATCATTCTATCGCTGTTATTAACGCCACTTGTGAACATATTGATCATTGGAGCTGAAGGGGTATTCACCGCAGGAAATTGTAAAGTGCCTGGCTCCGATGTTGAACCGATCTCTACTTTTCCTGAATCCGTAATATTTACTCTTGTGATACCATTGGTACCCAAGGCAAGCGAACTGTTCTCTCTGTTTACAATCTCTGCTGCATTATTGTTCATTCTGATTTCCAAACCATCTGTTTTTAAATGCCCGGTAGTTGCATTCGTAACACGCAAAGTATCTCCTGTTGCTGTATTTCCAAAATGAACATTGGCTGATGGAACAAAGCTACTTCCGATGCCCAGGTAGCCTGTTGACTGTTGCGCATTGAAATATAATTTAGTGGTTCCGCCAGTAACAATTCCGATACCTATATTGCCATTATTAGCAAGTAAAAATGGCCCGAGATTATTTCCAAATGCTAGCATATTGGCATAAGGAAACATAGAAGCTACCCCAGGATAACCGCCAGGATAAGTACTGCCATATTTTGTAAAAGTTGCATAATTTCCAGCCACATCATTGTACATCAAAAACTTTCCAAAACCTGTGGGGTTTATATTTTGCATACGAAGATGTTCGATATTTCCTGTTGAAGTATAAAGATGAAGTTTAGAAGCAGCTGATGGACTTGCTGTACCAATACCTACCGATGTTCCGTTATCGAAAATCAATGATTTACCAATAGTGTTCAAGGCCGTAAATTTAGTGAGGTAGTTGACATCGCCTGCCACATGAGCAGCATTTGAGTTGACAGCACCCGTTCGGGTTTTGTCATTTTCGCTGATATTAGCTGTACCCGCTTTATCAGCATAAATGGCATAAGGTACCGACAGGAGCTGGTTGGTACCAGCATCTGCATAGTTGTTACCACCAGTTGGGTCTATTGAGACTTTGATGTATTTATTACCGGTTTCCCATTTTACTGTTTTCATCTGACCAGTCAAGGCTGTGCCATTACCAATTTGTAATGTATATAATCCAAATTCATTGGTTGTAACAGATTGTGTTTCTTCATATTCTGCAACATTTGCATCAGCAGTAGGCAAAACAGATAATTTTAATGACATTTTTTGATTGCTCATAGGGTTGCCTTTTGCATCCCGGGCAATGCCCTGATAATTAAATAATTGGGGTACCTGCGATTGCGCAAAAAGCGTGGCAGAGATTAGTAAGCAGGCTAAGGCTGCAATAAGATGTTTGAATGTTTGTTTCATTGTTTTTATATTTTGATGTTGATTAAAAAAATTGTTTAGTTTTCTTTTTGAATTTTAAATGAGAAATTTTCCTCCTGATTGTTGACACTCTTTTTGTGAAGTATCAGAAAGTAAGTACCTGCAGCGTATGTCCTGAGGCTGATTGAATGTTTGTTGTTGCCTGCATTTCTGTTCATTTTTTCGGTGTAAATGACTCTTCCGCTGAGGTCATAAAGTTGGAAGCTGAGTTCGGCATCTTCATTTTCAAACGATTCAATGAATAGCATGTTTTCAGTTGGATTAGGATAAACCTTTATGTTTGTTTCGGACAAAGTCGCAGAACTGCCTTGTTGATTTGGCATTTTTGTTACTGGAATAGTAGGCTGCAAGATGCCCTGGGTAACAGTAATTTTTGAATTACTTTGTGTACTGACCAATGTCATTTCTCCGATGGAATAGTCAAAATGGAGTTCATTGATTTTGACAGATTGTCCCGAAACGTTCAGGTTTTGTTGAGCCCACGAACGATAATGGAACACAGAGACCATTAGTGTGAAGGCTAAGAAAATTATTTGTTTTTTTATCATTTTGTATTGATTTAGAATGCAATAGTAGTTCGGGACACTCTGCTGGAAGATGGTGACTTAGTCTTTGTACAGATTTGTTAGCCTATGACATAAAATCTGAGTGAATAACCAACTTGCTTCTTTATCGTTTGATTGTATTTTATATAAATTGAGAAAGAAAATAAACCCATCGTATTATCTGCGTATTTAAATAATGTTATTGCAGATTATAGATATCTCGTTTGTATTTAATACCTATGCTTCGCATCTACTTCATTGCTGAGAGCATGCGCAAGACCTAAGTATTCTGAAATTTAAAAGGTTGCTTGGATCAATTCAGGAACACCCATCTTTTTCAATTGAATGCTATTAAGAACCCTACTACTGAAAACAATCATATTTGATTTTTTACATCAATATTGCCAAGCCCAGATTTGGCAGTCGAAATCTATTACGAGCTAAAACTGCTGCAAATACTCACATTTGTACCAATGACACAATATATTTAAGCGAATAACAAATGAACGATCATTTAATTTGTCGTTGATATAAAACGTATTTGATTTTTCATGATTTCACATCAGCATAGAACAATCAATGATGTATTGCTTACATTAAAAAAATATTCTCAAACACTTGATTTTGTTGCTTATTAAGCACTCTCAACAAGTTTAATTGCATATAAGAAATTAAAAAGCATCCATTGAAAAACCCTTATTTAAGCATCCAATGCTTCCAATGCAATTTTAATTCTTTTAACTGCTTCTTGTAGTTTATCAATAGAAGTGGCATACGAAATACGTATACAATGCGGATTGCCAAAAGCATCACCTGTCACACAACTTACCTGTGCAGCGTCTAATAAATACATACACAAATCTTCGGCTGTATGAATGTCTTTTTTGCCTATATAATAACTCACATCAGGAAATACATAAAATGCTCCCGGTGGGTTGTTCACTTTTAAACCTTTGATATCGCGCAAAGCATTTACTAAAAAATCTCTTCTTTCTTTAAAAGCCTGACGCATCATTTGCGTTGGTGCTTTGTCGCCGTTCAATGCCGCTATGGCAGCACGTTGGGTTATAGAATTGGCACCAGATGTGATTTGACTTTGTATTTTTTCACAAGCTTTAATGATTTCTTTATTGGCTGCCATATACCCCAAACGCCAGCCTGTCATGGCATAGGCTTTTGATAAACCATTGATAACAATCACCCGATCTTTGATGGCATCAAACTGCGCAATGCTTTCATGATTTCCTTCAAAATTGATGTATTCATATATTTCATCTGAAATGATAAAAATATTAGGATGCTTTGCAAACACATCAGCCATGGCACTCAATTCCTCTTTGCTATAAATAGAACCAGTAGGATTGCAAGGCGATGAAAAAATAAATAATTTTGTTTTGGAAGTAATCGCGCTTTCTAATTGTGTAGCGGTGATTTTAAAATCGTTTTCAAAACCGCCAAATAATTGCACCACCACGCCATCAGCCAATTTTACAATATCGGAATAGGTTACCCAAAAAGGAGCAGGTATCAACACTTCATCGCCTTCGTTTACCACACTGAGTACTGCATTGGCAATGCATTGTTTAGCGCCCGTACTTACCATCACCTCTTCGGTGGCATAACTTAAATGATTGTCGTTTTTAAATTTATCTACTATGGCTTGTCTTAACTCAGGAAAGCCAGCTACAGGTGGATATTTTGTATATCCTTCATGCATCGCTTTGATGGCTGCTTCTATAATGTGGTCAGGGGTTTTAAAATCAGGCTCACCTAAACTCAGGTCTATGATGTCTTTACCTTGTGATTTGAGTTCACGGCTTAATTTGGCCATGCGTATCGTTTGAGGCTCGTCAATTTTTAAAAGTCTATTGGCTAATTTCATAGGGCGTAAAGTTAATTTGAAAATTTGAAAATTTTATTCATTTAAAAGGATTAGGACTGATTTTGCTTTCTGCTGCATGGTTACAATGCATAAAATAAAGGGAGCTGATACTATAATTTCGTAATCAATATTTGCATACAACCAATCAAAAATCCCAATACAGCTCCTATGATTTCAACAAACCTAAATTCTTTACTCATGATGGCATTTAATATCTCTTCCAGTTTGTCGCTGCTAAAGTTTGACACTTTATCAGTTACAATTTTTTCTACATTTAAGTCTTCTTTCATCCCCTCCGTCATTTTCAAAATCAGGGCTGGAAACATGGTTTCAATTTCTTTTACCATGCCTTTTTTTATACCATTTAATGAATCATCTTTAATAAACATTGATAACAAAGGCATTTCCTCTTTCAATTTCACTTTTATAAAACCGTCAATTTTTTCTTCAATAAAAGGCATGGCGCGTTGTACCGTTTGAGGGTCATGCAATTTGGCAGATATTTCATCAAATGAAATCAGTTCTTTCGCCACAAGAGATCCTAGTTTTTCTGCAAATTGTTTTTGTCGTTTTGGAAAAATACCTTGCAATGAATAACCCAGTATATTTATAGGTTCGCGTGGGTGAAACAGCATTTTAATGGCTAACCAATTTGTAAACCAACCGATAAAAGCTGCGATAAATGGGAGGGTGTACATAATCATAATCTATAATATTTAAAGGACCAATGAATCAATCAAACACTCAAGGACTTGGGCATTTTTTATATGGGCTTGTCCTGATGCATTGGCTTGTAAATGGATAAATGGGTTAAAAAGTTGGGTTATTCCACTTCTGTTTTTGCGTAGGCATCTTCATGCATCGCAATGTATTTTCGCTCGTTTAAAATATATTTATTGCCTTTGGCTAAAAAGTGTACAACTAAGTTTTCGATAGAAATGGGACTACCATCTGCCAAATCAGCAATATTGCTGTGTTTGATATTGTGTCCGTCAATGATCACAATCATCCCTGAACCGATGGCTTCCATATAATTACCTTCTGTGATGAGCAAACCGGTATCTTCACCCAAGCCTATGCCAATGCATTGCGGATTGGAAGCTACGGCCTGTGCCAATCTACCAAAACGACCTCTTTTATCGAAGTGAGAATCGAAGATTACATCGCGCATAAAAGCCAGGCCCGTTGTAACTTTTACAGCACCTTTTAAATGTGCATTGGCGGCATTCCCTTCATAAATCATGGTATTACTCATGGCCATAGCGCCTGCGCTGGTGCCTGCAATTAAAAAACCTTCTTCATAAAAATATCGTTGTTGTAGGATATGATACAATTCAGTACCGCCAAAGGTTGCAGTCAATCGCATTTGATTGCCACCACTGATCATCACAGCGTCTGCGTTTTTGATACGTTCTATATATTCCTGGTTTTGTGCATCTTCCCGATTTCGAATATTCAATATTTGCACGTTTTTGCAAGAAAGTTTTGAAAATGCATGCAAATAGTTTTCGCCCACTTCTACAGGTATCATAGAGGCTGTAGTGATGACTTCTATTTTGCTTTCGTTTTGAAATTTCGTTTCGTTGACAATACGTCTTAATATGCCCTGCTCAAAAAAATTAAGATTGTTACGTTGTATAAATCCTTGTTCCAGATCGGTGCCTTTGTCTTCTGCACCTCCTACCGGAATTAATTTGCCTTTAGGTGTAATCATGTCTTTGTAGAATGTGCAAATATATAGGCTTTACCCCATAATAGTGCTTAAAAACACCCTAAGTGTATAAAGTGTGTATAGTATTTTCATTTATCTAAATTGTTATTGAATGATGATTTTCATGTTATACCAAAACTTTTTATTCGGTAATATGCATTGTGAAGTTTCCATCACTAATCTATTTTAGAATTATCAAGATTTTTTTTGCTGATGCAAATGGGTAGGCAAAGCATCCAAACTTAGTAGGTTATTGTCTTGCTGGTACTTATCGATACCTTCAGCCCCTTTGGTATTAATCCAGTCGAACAATATACTGCGATCGCCTTTATATTCATAAATAGGGACTCCATAACCACAAGAAGTTTGTACATGATGTATATGAGCCACAATCAATTGCCGGGTGCCAGGTACATTCGAAAAATGTGTTGAGTAGTGAGCCCATTCATCTGAATGGGGTAATATGACCTTTCCTTTTCCATACAATCTGAGAATATTGGGCACTTTATCAAACGAGCAAAACATGAAGGTAATGCGTTGGTTTTCGCGTAAATGAGCCGAGGTTTCATTGCCACTTCCTACAAAATCTAAATAGGCTACATGATTGTCATCCAGCACCTTTAGATGTTCAAGCCCTTTAGGCGACAAGTTAATATGCCCGTCGAGACTGAGCGGTGCAGTAGCTACAAAAAACATCTTTTGTTGCTTAATAAATTTTTTGTGCGCTGTGGTGATTTCAGTACTTAGTTTGCCCATAGGGTTGATATTTGCTGAAAGGTAAAACCTTCTTTTAATTCTTACGAAGGTTTTAGGCTAATTTTTTATTAATGAAACCCAAAATATTCATGGATGCATTCATTCGTGTGAGGGATGGTCGTGGAAATCCTTTTGCCTAGCTGCGGATTGATACGCCCTTTGCAGGCAGTATTCTGATCGCAGTGAGCAAAAGATTGCAACAGACAGCCCGACCCGAGGTTTTGGGAGGGGCACACCCCATAAAAATTAACCAAGCCAGCAATGAATATAAACCATCTGTTAGATTTAAAAATCCATTCTCATCGAGAAAGAATATATTTGTATTTGAATTGAATGTTGAATCGTTCTATTATGATGAAAAAAAACAAGTATTTAATCTTCTTTGTTTGCTTACTGTTGCTGCTGGGTGTTGGATGGAATCAGTTTTACAGTCAACAACGCCACGAAAGGACTACAAAACCTACTGTTGAAACAAGCAACCATACGCATAAAAACAACGAAATCCCTGAAAAAGTATACGAGGTATTGTCGTATGTAACGGAGCACACACAAGCAATGAAGGGTTATGTTGGGGGGCGGGTTTTTGAAAATCGCGAAAAACGATTACCTTTATATAATACACAACAAAAACGTATTCAGTATAGGGAATGGGATGTAAACCCCAAAATACCTGGACAAAACCGAGGTGCAGAGCGATTAATAACGGGCAACGATTTTTCAGCCTGGTATACGCGAAACCATTATCAATCATTTATTAAAATAAAATAAACCACATGATACAAATCAGTGAGCATGATTCGTTTTATATTGACGAAAAATCGAGTACCTACTTCGGATTCATACGTGAAGACCAAATTGAAGATATTGAGACTTTTTATGATGAAATCGCTAAAGCCTTGTCATTTCCTGATTATTTTGGGCGAAACCTTGATGCCCTCGAAGATATGTTGAGTGACCTTGACTGGATACCCTTTCAGCATATCTTTTTGATATTTAGAAACAGCAATTCATTGAGCTTAATGCTTGATAATGATTTTGATGCTGTGATGGATATATTGAGTAGCACCATGAATGAAAGACTAGAGATTTTGTTGATTGACTAGTCAGTTTATAAACATTTTAAAAAAAAATGTGGAAAAAGCGATACGGTAAAATGGCTCCTGCTATGTGTAAATTGTTACATTTACAGTTATTAAACCCAATTAAAATGTCAAATCCAAATGCAATACATGCTTACTGCATGAAAACAAAAGAAAAAAATGTAGAAATGCAAGACGCAGTGATTACCCAAACCAGCAGAGGTGGCTATATGGCTCAAGGCACTGATGGTAAAGGAAACAAAATGACGACGATGCTTAGTAAGGCGGCGGCTGAGGCGGCTGTGAAGGCAGGTACTGCCAAAATGGGCAAGTAGTTTTATTTCACGCAAAAAACAATTATAAAAAGCGCTGTTTTCATAATTTTATGAAAGCGTGCTTTTTGTATTTTAGGGTCTTTATGATAGATGCGTTTTAAGATTGGATATAATTTCAAAAAAAATATTGGTTTTCAATAAAATGTGCCTTACATTTGCACTCCCAAAAAAAAACAAACAGGTAATATGCCTACAATACAACAATTAGTAAGAAAAGGAAGAACTATTATTCGTGCAAAATCAAAGTCTCGTGCTTTAGACGCATGTCCTCAACGTCGTGGTGTGTGTACACGTGTGTATACAACGACTCCTAAAAAACCAAATTCGGCTTTACGTAAAGTAGCGAAAGTGCGTTTAACCAATAAAATTGAGGTTATTGCCTATATTCCTGGAGAAGGTCATAATTTGCAAGAGCACTCAATCGTATTGATTAGAGGTGGTCGTGTAAAAGATTTACCGGGTGTACGTTATCATATTGTACGTGGTAGTTTGGATACAGCGGGTGTAAAAGACCGTAAACAAAGCCGTAGTAAATATGGTACCAAGAAAGAAAAAGCTAAAAAATAATTTAATCATCATCTGACTTTGTTACAGAGTAAAGTGGTAATACTTGAAGCAACACTGTAATATGGGCAATAATAAAAATTACAAAAAATGAGAAAACAACAACCCAAAAAAATCCCTTTAGCACCAGATCCTAAATTTGGTGACCCATTAGTAACCCGTTTTGTGAACTGCATGATGTGGGACGGCAAAAAAAGCATCGCTTTGACTATCTTTTATGATGCATTAGCAAAAATAGAAAAAAACATGGGCGAACCTGGTTATGACGTGTGGAAACGCGCGATGGCTAATGTGGCTCCAGGTGTAGAAGTACGTAGTCGCCGTATTGGTGGTGCTACTTTCCAGATTCCTTCGGAAGTACGTCCTGACAGAAAAATTTCTTTGACCATCAAATGGATTGTTCGTTACTCACGTGACAGAAACGGTCGTACCATGGCAGACAAATTATCAAATGAATTGATGGCTGCAGCAAAAGGTGAAGGCAATGCAGTTAAGAAAAAAGATGATACCCATCGTATGGCTGATGCAAACAAAGCCTTTGCACACTTCAAAATCTAAATGAAAAACACTCTATAAAGAAAAACCATTCGTGAAAGCGGATGGTTTTTTTTATACTCATTAAACAATAAGTGCTATGCAAATTTTCTTCTGTTATCATAAGGCTAACAATACCCCCTGAGCCATCGTCTTTTTCAATGATAAACCAAGAAACTAAATGAAAACACAGCACTCACTTGCCATTCTTTTATGCATAATGATATTTTTTTGCTGTAAAAGGGCCACAAATTATATCCCCTCCACAGATAATAACGGGCAGACCGTGAAGGCCGATCTTTTTGGTCAGATTATTGACGAATCAGGAATACCCATTATAGGTGCCATTGTAAAAACAAGTACTCATACATTTATAACAGATTCAAACGGAGTTTTTCAGTTTGTGGGCATTCAAACTTCAAAAGAACGTACCGTTTTAGAAGTAAGCAAAGAAAATTATTTTAAAGGGTACAGAACGATGTATATCGTTCCCAATGAAGATAATTTCACTCGAATTATCCTAGTTGAGAAAAAAAACCCTGCTAATTTTAATGCGGCATCCGGAGGAACAATCAATGTGAATGGTGGCGGATCTATCACCTTTACTGCAAACTCAATTGTAAATAAAAATACTGGTGTACCATACAACGGCAATGTAACTGTTTATTCAACCTGGATAGATCCAACCAGCAGTAAACTTGGTGATCTGATACCCGGAGCATTGCGTGGATTCAATACGAATGGTGAAGAAAAATTACTTCAATCATACGGGATGGTGGGTGCTGAGTTGTTTGACGATACTAAGCAGGCATTGCAGATTGCAAGTGGCTATACTGCACAAATTACTTTTCCTATTCCGGGTCCTCTTGCTGCTATAGCTCCCGCCAACATTCCTCTTTGGTATTTCGATGAAACAAACGGCATGTGGAAAGAGCAGGGAAATGCTCAAGTTCAGGGTGGGAACTATGTCGGAAATGTAAGTCACTTCTCTTTCTGGAATTGTGATTATCCTGCAACATTGGTTCAATTGGAGGCCATTGTAAAAAACACCAATGGTACACCTATAGCAAATGCAAAGGTCCGTTTAACAAATACAGCGAATTCAACAACTGCATATGATTACACAAATTCATCTGGAAAAGTAAAAGGTGCAGTCCCTCAAAATGCCAATCTTAAATTGGAAATCTTTGTCGATGATTGCAATATATTGCTGTATTCCCATAATTTCAATACAACAACTACTCCCTGTTTTTTAAATGATATTACGGTAGCAATTCCCCCGTCGAATCAGGCCAATATTTCTGGAACTATATTAAACTGTACTAATTCGATTGTAAAAAACGGATACCTCACCATAAAGATCAACAACGATACTAAAATTTTAAAAGCATCATCAAATGGTAATTTTGCGTGTTCAATGATTGTATGCAATGTACCACTTACAGCTGGTATCACAGCCTATGATGCCGATAAAAATGTATTTGGAGCAACAAATAATTTTGCGATCATCAGCGGGAATAACAATATTGGAAATCTTTCAGCCTGCGGTAATACGTTTTCACAGTTTATTGAATGGCATTATACAATCAATGGCATTTTAACAAGTTTTACGGTTACTGACGCGCTGGGGTATTGCGATGGTGGTTACAATGGAGGTTCGTTACTAAATGTTGTTGGCGGAGGTGATACCATTACTCAACACTGTGCTATATCGCTGGCTTTCTATGGTCAACCTTCATTGTCAGGAAATCATTATTTAAAAATCTTTAGTGATCATCTTGATACAGATTTGAATGTGGATACAACATACTCATATCTGAATTCGATTATACCGGTATCACTTACGAAATATGATATTGTAGGTGGTCTTATAGAAGGAAGCTTTGAGGGTACCGTTTTGGGTTTAAATATTCCAAGCAGATATGTCTATTGCAATTTCAAGGTGATTAGGACCAATTAAAATTAAAAATTGTAATGAGACAATAAAGCTTCAAAAGACAATTGATAGGATGCTAAGCAATGACTTTTTTGAGCTGGTCAGTCTTATATTTGCAGAAATTTCTTAATATAAATATTCTGCAGCAAATCATAACTCAATGCACAAACACCTCCCTAACAGAATGGCTTGCTTTTCTGTTTGGCGTGATACAGGTGGTGCTTGCTTTAAAAAACAAACCCCTTAACTTTTATGCTGGTATTTTGAGTGTCAGTTTGTATATCTATGTATTTTACACCGTAGAATTATATGCCGAAAGCCTCTTAAATGGCTATTATTTAATAGTGAGCATCGCAGGGATATTTCTATGGTCGAAAAAAGAAAAAGAAAAAAGCTTACCCATTACCCATACAAAGAAGCACGAATGGATTAAGGCCTCTGCCCTATTTATTGCTTTGTTTATACTACTTGCATTTATCCTTAAAACCTATACCAAAAGCAATGTACCCTATGCAGATGCCTTAGTGACGGCATTGGCATGGATTGGCACTTGGCTGATGATACAACGAAAACTTGAACATTGGCTGGTTCTCAACCTTTCAAATACCTTTGCCATACCTCTACTCATTTATAAAGAGCTGGAATTAACCGCCTTATTGACCCTCATTTACTTTGTGATAGCCATTTTAGGGTATTATAAATGGAAGCAGACCATGAAATTAAAGCAACCTTAACGATAAGCAGGAGAAATGCTCTAAAAAAAAATCTTTATATTTGCGTCTTATACCATTATGAAAAAAATATTTATTCTGCTATTTACCTGTTTTTCTTTTATTGTACAGGCACAAACTGAAATAGTTGTGACAGACACTACTGCCCTTCTTGTAGAAGAAAACGTTACAATTTATAAAGACCCGCGTTTAGATATTTTAGAAAAAAGACCGGCGTTGATGGCTAAGCTTGAGCTTGAAAACAAAGAAAAAGAAATGCCAATCTACAGACCTATTGTATCGCAGGATGGCAAAAAAACAGTTACAGGAAGTATCTATACCCAAAAAGGGTTTAGGGTAGTGATTTACAATGGTTCAGAACGTAATAAAGCCCTTGAAGCCAAAAATAATTTTTCGCGTGCCTTCCCAGGGGTACCCTCTTATATGAGTTATAATGTTCCTTCCTATAAAATAAAAGTTGGTAATTTTGAAGATCGTGGAGAAGCCAGTAAATTTATGCGCAGAGTGAGTGCGGCATTTCCATCCAGTTTTATTGTACCCGATATCGTCACTATAAAAAATATTAATGTCAATTAACACTGCCCTTATCAACGAACTGACAGACCAATACTTGTCTGAGTTTATTGCGATTAGAGAACATATACATGCCCACCCCGAATTGTCGTTTCAAGAGTTTGAAACAGCTAAGTATATTTCGAGCAAACTCACCGAATATGGCATTGCTCATACCACAGGTGTGGCAGGTACAGGTATCGTTGCCCTTATTGAAGGTCAGCAAGCTGACAGCAAAGTCATTGCACTTAGGGCCGATATGGATGCCTTACCTATTCAGGAAAAAAACAATACTGCCTATCGCTCCCAGCATGATGGGGTAATGCATGCTTGCGGACATGATGTGCATAGCACCTGTTTGCTTGGGGCTGCTAAAATATTACAAGAAACCAAGCACCTTTGGAAGGGAAGCGTCAAATGCATTTTTCAACAGGGAGAAGAAAAACATCCCGGTGGCGCCAGCCTATTGATACAAGCAGGTGTACTTGAAAATCCAAAACCCAGCGCTATTTTTGCTTTGCATGTATATCCTCATTTGCCATATGGCAAAGTAGGTTTCCGCGAAGGGCAATATATGGCAAGTGCTGATGAAATATATATCACGGTACATGGCAAAGGTGGACATGCAGCCCTGCCACATCAAACCATCGACCCAATAGCCATTGCAGCCAACCTCATAGTAAGCTTGCAACAAATCATTTCGCGCAACAATAATCCGCTAAATCCATCTGTACTTTCTTTTGGACAAATTCATGGGGGCAATGCAGGCAACGTAATCCCTGATGAAGTTCGTATTGAAGGCACTTTACGTTGTATGGATGAGACATGGAGATTAAAAGCCCATGAACTGATCAAATCGCATACATCCCTTCTCTGCGAAGCCATGGGTGCCCGTGCAAACGTGGAAATTCCGATGGGATATCCATTTTTATATAATCACCCAGCCACCACACAACGGGCACGTCAGATAGCCCAAGACGCCTTTGGCGAAGATCATGTAGTAGAATTAGACCGAAGGATGGCAGCAGAAGATTTTAGTTTTTATACCCATCATGTGCCTGGCTGTTTTTTTAGATTAGGGACTTCGTTTGATGGACAATTTACCAAACCTGTTCATAATGCCGAATTTGACATCTACCAACAGGCTATCGGAGTGGGTGTGAAAGCCCTTTGTGAAATAGCTACGAAGTATTGATTTTCAACGTTAAGTACTGACAGATAAATATGACCGTCTGGCGCAGGAATGAAGCATTGCCCATGCACCGGCTTCCTTTACCCATCATGTTTCATGAAATATAACCATTTATTCTTTTAAAGGGTATGTTACATTCAATATCATAATAATAATCTTTCGCACTCAAATAAATATACTCAGATGTGGACAAGAAGCTAACGCACTTTCTTACACATCATTCATGCGACAATATTCGTGTTTAGACTTGCGCCAGATGGAATTCACAGAACTCTTTTTATCTGTAGTTCGACATGCCGCAAAGCCGAACATGTCGAACAGCTAGGACATTACCCACTCGCGTTAGCGGGGAAGTTTTAAATTGCTAAAGAAAGCATTTTTAAACACAACGGAAGTATCACACTCCTGACACTTATCACGTACTAGTTCAGCACCATACTCATTATACAAGGTATCCTTTGATTTAATAATATATACTACATTGTCAAAATAAGCCCCCAAATGATTTTTTAGTGAATCTAACTCTGCTCTTTTGTAAAAGTTTATTTCAAAGACATTTGCTTCCTTATTTACTATATGGTAGCGTTTATACATAACATTTGATAATTCTATATCAAAAAATCTAATTGCTTCTGCTAATTCATTTGTAGCTTTCGAAGTATTCATGCCTTGTTTAAAACCTTCTATAACAAACTTATTATTCACAAATATTCTGCAATCTAAATGAGGATAAAACAATAAGGTGTCATTTGGATTACGAGAAATTGTAAATTTAATTTTATTATTTATTGTAGTATCTATTCTTTCTTTTATTGAATAATAGCCATTATTCGATAATTGGTTATAACTATTTAAAATAATTCTTCCTTTTTTAATATGATAGATACCGCTATTATAAAAACGATGGGAAAATCCCAATGGCAGATGCCGAGATACATAAATATACGTTTTATCTTTATTTAAGACCAGTACAAAATTTGTTGTAGTCCCATAATAATCTCCCACTTTGTAAAATTTACCAGCTTGAAATGTAGAACGACAAGAATTACAAAGAATAATATACAATACAAGTAATGCTTTTAGAAAATATTTTAGCATAATATTCTATTTAGTTTCTTTTAAGACTGATTTTCCCGTCTGGCGCAGGAATGAGGTGTTGCCCTTGCGCTGGCTTCCTGTGCCCTTCTTGTTTCATGATACATAAACATTTAATCTTTTAATTGGTACTTTTCCTTCAATGTCATAGTAATAATCTCTAGCGCTCGAATAAACATACTCTTCTGCCTTATCAACGAAACCAGCCAAAATTGGATTATTATGTATGTATTCTAAACGTTGCCATGCTATTTCTATTTTATCTAATACAATAGGATGACTATTTTGAATCCAAAATTGAAAATTGGCGTTGTTATTATTTGCTTTTCCTGCATCCTGCATCATTCCCAACATCCACTCCCTCCTGCTTTCATTCTTATTATTTCGAATTGCATACTTCATCTGCTCAGAAGTGTGCTTCTTCATATCTCTCACTATATCTTCAAGATTATTTTTATTACTTCCTATTATCATATGTACGTGACTTGTCATTATACACCAGCCATAAATTTCTAACCCTTTATGATCAATGCAATGTTTCCAGCTGCTTATTAATATTTCCTTGTATTCATTTCTGATAAATACATCAATCCAGTTAATAACTGTAAATGTAACATGGTAGATTTCATTCTGATCCCTAAATTTATATTTTGTGCTCATCAAAGTGCAAGTTAATAATATTTTTTTAACATGATCACAGAGCTTGTGCGCCCTGGCGGAAAGCCAACTTACTTTCCTAGCAGATGGGCACAGGAAGCCAACGCACTTTCCTACGCATCATTCCTGCGCCAGTGTTCATGTATATACTTGCGCCGGTTGAAGAGCACTCCATAATTGGAACGTATTTCATGCATCCATCAGCTACTTCTAATAACCTATTAAAAGGTTCCAAATAAAGGGTTTCTTTATTTTTTTGGTTTCCATTTTTTCAGCACTTTGGTACCGATGATTTTAATATCTTCTTTAGGTCTATCACTTCCATCACGTGCTACTGTAGATATTTCATTGACAATTTCTTGCCCTTCCACCACTTGTCCAAACACCGTATACGAACCATCTAAATGCGGGGTACCGCCAATGGTTTTATAGGTATTTCTGGCTTCTTCCGAAAAGGTGACTTTATTATTTGTTTCGATACTTGTTAAATCGGCATCGGTGAATGTTTTGCCTACCACAATATAAAACTGGCAACCACTGGATGCCTTTTCAGGATTATTGTCACGTGCTGCTGCCAAGGCTCCTTGCTTATGATAATAGGTAGGTAACATAAATTCGGCTGGTATTTTATACCCAATATCACCGTTACCTAACATTTGACCCACCAATGCATTTTTACTTGCGGGGTCGCCACCTTGTATCATAAATTGCGGTATCACACGATGAAACAACACACTGTCGTAAAAATTCTCCTTTGCTAATTTTAAGAAATTTTCAGCATGTTGGGGCACATCGGCATATAACTCTACGGTAATGTTTCCTTTGTTGGTTTTAATTTCAACAAAACTATTTTTCGATTTTTTGGCAAAAGATGCTGTTACGGCTGTAGTGAGTATCAGCATGAAGATTAGTTTTTTCATCTCGTAAAAATATAAAACAATTTTTAAAAAATCACTTCAAATTATTTTTTTCACTTATGAATGCTTAAAAAGTATGTATTGCGATCATGCCTCTTATTACAATACTTTAATTCAACAAAACAAATTTTACGTAATAGATATATTATCTGGTTTAAAGAAAAACTTTATAATGCCTATACACATTGCATTTCAGCAAAAAGAAAATAGCCTGTATTAAATTTATGGTTGGTATGAACGCTATAGATTCATTAAAACACCTCAATTTTAAGGGCGTATCATGTACATTTGCAAGCATAACATGAAGCCGTAGACTGTATGAATGTTTTTTTTGGATTAGATCAATTACCCAAATTTCACCACGCTGTTGTTACCATTGGCACTTTTGACGGTGTGCATTTGGGGCATCAGGTAATCTTAGAAAGTTTGAAACAACGGGCAACTAGTATACAAGGTGAAACCGTGATTATTACTTTTGAGCCTCACCCACGATTTGTGATTAGTCCCAATCAACAAGCTATATCATTGTTAAATACATTAGATGAAAAAATTGAAAATTTGCGGATTGCAGGTATTGACAATGTAGTGATTGTGGAATTTACCAAGGCCTTTGCTGCATTAGAAGCAACGGATTATATCAAACATTTTCTGGTTGAAAAATTTAATCCACACACCATCATCATCGGTTACGATCATCAATTTGGCAAAAACAGACAAGGGAATTTTCAACTATTAGAATCAATGAAACATACCTATCATTTTGCATTAGAAGAAATACCGATGCAATTGATTGCCCAAAACAAAATATCATCTACCCAAATACGCGAAGCCCTTCAAAGTGGTGATGTACGCAAAGCGGCTCTTTATTTAGGTAAAAAATATTCGATACAAGGCACTGTCATTGAAGGCAGAAAGCAAGGTCGTACCCTTGGCTACCCAACTGCCAATTTACATATTGAAGAACCTTTTAAACTGATACCCGCTCAGGGAGTGTATGCTGTGTATGCATCTGTGGGTGAACAAGTGTTTAAAGGTATGCTAAACATTGGCACCAATCCTACCTTTACAGATCATAATCAGGTGCATATTGAAGTACATATATTTAACTTTGATCAAAACATTTATGGAGAAAAAGTAAAGTTGATATTTGTAGAAAAAATGCGTGATGAAATAAAATTTGAGTCCTTAGCGCAACTCATCGAAGCTTTAGATGCCGACAAGCAACATGCCTTGAACCTCTTACAAAATGATTGATTTTAGGCTATTTTGTAAAAAAAAAGCCACTTTGTACATTCATTTTGCCCTGAATGTTTTATATTTCATTTTATAGACTTATATTTGGTTCTGAAAAAAAATTCATACAATTTATGAAAGCGATAATTTTTGCGTTTGTTGGTATAATAACTGCTGCTGGGTTTTGTTCATGTAATAAAGATTTTACTTGTCGTTGTACTTTTGCAGATACCACCAGAAATTTTGATATCAAGATAGAAAAAGTGCGCAAAAACGATGCTAAAGTATTATGTACCGACTATGGCCAATTTGTTGGTAATTGTGTGTTGCAATAATCAATAGTTATATTTTTCTTTCCACCTCAGCTTTAGAAAATTTCTTATTTCTGCTTCTTTGCTATTATTACCAGGTTGATAAATTGTAGTACCGCTAATGGCTTCGGGCAATAATTCCTGTCCCGCAAAATTAAGCGACTCATGATGATCATACTGATATCCTTTACCATAATGTAAGTTTTTCATCAATGAGGTAGGTGCATTGCGTATATGAAGGGGCACTGGTAGGTCACCATGACTTTTGACCCATGCCAAGGCCGTTTCTATTGCCATATAACTCGCATTGCTTTTCACCGAAGTCGCTAAATAAATTGCACATTGCGATAAGATAATACGTGCTTCAGGATACCCAATTTTGTTGACCGACTCAAAGGTAGCATTTGCCAATAATAATGCATTGGGGTTTGCATTGCCGATATCTTCACTGGCAAAAATGATCATACGGCGTGCGATAAATTTGACATCTTCGCCACCGGCTATCATACGTGCCAACCAATATACGGCAGCATTCGGATCACTACCTCGCATGCTTTTGATAAAGGCTGAGATGATATCGTAATGTTGTTCACCATTTTTATCATACAAAGCAATATTGTTTTGGGCGATGAGCATCACCCGCTCGTTGGTGATGGTGATTTCGTTTTCATTGGATAGATTATTTACCACAAGCTCTAACAGATTGAGGAGTTTACGCGCATCGCCTCCAGACAATTGTATGAGGGCTTGTTCTTCCTCTATCGTAATATTCATTGTTTGCAATACCACATCGACTTGTAAGGCATGGTGTAGCAATTGACTTAAATCATCTGCTGTCAGCGATTTGAGTATATACACCTGACAGCGGCTAAGCAAGGCACTGTTGACTTCAAACGATGGATTTTCTGTGGTGGCACCTATCAGGGTAATAATGCCTTTTTCCACAGCATAAAGCAAAGCATCTTGTTGTCCTTTATTGAATCGATGTATTTCATCAATAAACAAAATAACTTCTTGTTCTGTGCTTGCTTTCTCAATCACCGCACGTACATCTTTTACCCCACTACTGATGGCACTTAAGGTATAAAAGGGCCTGTCTAGACTGTGTGCGATGATATTGGCAATGGTGGTTTTGCCCACCCCTGGTGGCCCCCACAATATCATGGAAGGAACTTTATTGATTTCAAGGGCTTTTTGAAGCATACTTCCCTGAGCAGTTAGATGCTGTTGACCAATGAGTTGCGATAATGTGACGGGACGTAGTCTTTCGGCTAATGGTAGCGACATCAATAATTATTTTTAATAAAGATAAGATATTTTTTAATGGCATGCACAATACCTTCTATACAAAATAGCGCATGTATTTTTTTTATACAAACATTCAATATAATGGCCTCTTATATGTATTTATTAATAGCCTTTAACATCCATTCAAACTAATTTGATATATAAAATAATGGCATCCTGTATAAACCATAGGTGTAATACTTAATACGCAATGGCGATAAAATATTTGCTACAATAACGATATTAAACATGCTGTTGCCATTTTTCTTTTTTATTTTTACCTCATGCCCATATTATCCGCCGATTACCTATTTGATGGTGAGACCTTTTTACCAAGCAATACTGTTTTGCAAGTCTCTGATAAGGGGGTCATTGAAGCTATTTTTCAAACAGATAACAAGACTGATGTTGAGGTGTATGAAGGACTGTTGATGCCCGGTATGATCAATGCGCATTGCCATTTAGAGCTTTCTCATATGCAAAACCAAATATCAGAAGGTAAAGGACTTGTTGCATTTTTACTTGGTATATTAGCTCAGCGTACACTTATGCGTGCCGATGATATACAAACTGCCATTGCAAAGGCTGAAGCATCCATGTTGGCCAATGGTATTGTGGCAGTGGGTGATATCAGCAATACCCTCGATACCCTTCCCCAAAAGGCCAGGCAACAGTTACATTATCAAACCTTTGTGGAGTGTTTGGGACTCAAAGAAGAAAAAGCGATGGATATTTTTTTACAAGCAAAAAAAATGCAATCACAGTTTGCCCTTTATGGTAACAGCAGCCTTGCCTTGCATGCACCTTATACCCTAAGTCATCGATTGATAAAACTGGTAAATGAAGATGGCAAGGGACAAGTGACCACCATACATAATCAAGAGTGTGAGGCTGAAAATGAATTGTTTATGCATAGAACCGGTGATTTTTTATCCCTATTTGAAGCTGTGCATTTTAATATCAACGATTTCATCACTGCACAGAAAAATTCTTTGCAAACTTATTTGCCACTGATGGAGCAAGCACAACCTTTAATATTAGTACACAATACAGTAACTACTACAGAGGATATTGCATTTGCACAAGCTACTGGCAAGCAACTCTATTGGTGTTTATGCCCAAATGCCAATCTATACATCGAAGGTCGATTACCCAATATACCTCTCATGTTACAAGCAGGATGCACCCTTGTATTAGGCACCGATAGTTTGGCTTCAAATCACAGTTTAAGTATTTGGGATGAAATAAAAACGATACGAACACACTACCCTGAAATAGCCCTTGAAACTATGCTTCAATGGGCCTGTATCAATGGAGCTCAGGCACTGGGTATGGATGCATCTCTCGGACGATTTGCCATTGGCAAACAACCAGGAGTCGTTCACATCCCCGATTTTCATCATGCGAATTCCACCCCTTGTAAATTGTATTAATACCTTCAAACCACTGGCAAATGACCTGTTTAGGATCATCAACGTGAAAGATACATTGCATGTGTTTGACATGATAATAAATGTATTTGGTATTCCTTATACAACTTTAGTACTTTTACCTATTATTCAAGGTTGTAATACCAACAACACATTAAAGATAGTCCTTTTGATATTAGCTTAAATGCATAGTGTGTAGGCGTTATACAGATATTTTTCAATCTACCTTTTAAATACTTTTGGTATAAGCCCTTTTGAGGATAAACTAAAACACAAAAAAAGCTGCAGTTAAAAGATAGAAACCATTCAACAGATAAATCAGAATTATGGAGAACAAACAAGAAAAAAAGAAAATGCTTAAAAATAAATATATACCCACCGCCGAATTTTATAGCCAAATCATTGACAGCTTACAAGATTATTCCATTTTTACCCTCGATAATGATTTTATTATCAATAGCTGGAGTTCTGGTTCTACTAAAATTTTTGGATACGAAACAGATGAAGTGATAGGGGAACCATTCGATATTATTTTTACGGAACAAGATTTAAGCACTGGTATTCCAAAGCGAGAAATTGAAGTTGCATTAAAAGAAGGCAGAGCCACTGACAATAGGTGGCATATCACAAAAGATAAAAACCTATTTTATGCCTATGGTTTGGTGTTTCCACTCATAGGTATGGAAGGTGAGATGCTGGGTTATGTAAAAATATTACGTGACTTAACAGAGCGCAAGCAATCAGAAGATGCTATCAGAAATTATATCAAAGAGTTGGAAGAATTAAATACCCACAAAGAGAGTGTGTTGGCTATATTATCGCACGATTTGAGAAGTCCACTTTCCTCTATTATTGGCACCACAAAGTATTTAAAAGATAATCATCAGAAAATGAAACCAGAGGCTGTGCAGGAAATGCTTGACCTACTGTATAAATCATCAAATGATGAGCTGGTGATGTTAGATTATTTAGTAGAATGGGCAAGAATCAAATATGCATCAGACACCTTTTCTCCATCAAAAATAAAACTCACCGATTATATCAATAAAGTATTTGATACTTTAAATGAATCAGCTTCTATCAATACCATCAATCTTCATCATGAAATACAAGAAGATACTGCCGTATTTGCCGATGGAAAAATGCTCATATCCATCATTCAAAATATTGTATCAAATGCTATCAGGCATACAGAAAAGGGAGGAGACATCACCGTGTCGGCTAAAACGCAAGATGATAAAATCATTGTGCAGGTAAAAGATACGGGAATTGGCATGTCAAAAGAAATCCTTGACAAACTTTTTACCCCACAAATGAAAACACTTTCTGAAACAAGAAAAAAGAATAAAGGTGCAGGTATTGGCTTATTACTGGTGAAAGGATTTTTAGAAAAAAATGGCGGCGAAATATGGGTTGAAAGTATAGAAGGTGTAGGCTCTAGTTTTTATTTTACCTTACCTATCGAAAAACCCATTTACAAAATAGGCAGCTCAGACGAAATCATGTTTGACGAAAGTGCTTAAGTTTTTTTAGCTTAAATACTTTGCCACGATGGGCACTCTTCTACCCACACCAAATGCTTTGGGAGAAACCCTGATGATGGGGCAAAATTGGTTTCGTTTATACTCATTCATATTCACCAGTTTCATGGTGCGGTTTACAATATCGGCTTCAAAACCCATATTGATAATGTCGCGGGGGCCTTGTCGGCGTTCAATATACTGATAAAGGATGGCATCAAGCATGCGATAATCAGGTAAGGAGTCGCTGTCTTTCTGATTAGGACGCAACTCCGCACTTGGGGCTTTGTCAATAATATGTTGAGGAATGATTTCAGCATCCCGATTAATATATTTAGCCAATGCATATACCTGCATTTTGTACACATCTCCCAATACGGCGATACCACCTGCCATATCACCATACAAGGTGCCATAACCTGTAGCACATTCACTTTTGTTTGTGGTATTGAGTAATATAAGATTAAACTTATTGGCTATGGCCATCAATAAATTGCCTCTTGTACGGGCTTGTATATTTTCTTCGGCTACATTAAAAGGCAAGTCTTGATAAATGGGTTGTAAGGCCGTCATAAAGGCATCAAATATGGGTTTGATAGGGATGGTGTCGTATGGATTTTGCAATTTTTTTGACAATTGTTCTGCATCACTTACTGAATGATCGGTTGAAAATTGGGAAGGTAATAATACTGCCCTCACATTTTCGTTCCCCAATGCCCTGCAAGCCAGCGCCAGGGTAACAGCCGAATCGATACCCCCACTCGACCCTAAGATGGCTTTTGAAAATCCCATTTTGGCAAAATAATCTTTGATACCCATCACAATGGCATCATGAATTAAGGGAATGTTTAAGTTATGGTCATACATTAAAGGATTGAGTTCCTGACTTGGCAAATCGGCCGCATTGCTTATTATTGGCGTTTCAATATTTCCATCATCCTGTATAACAACACTGATTAAATCTTCCTCAAAATATTTACCTTCAGCTATCAGATTGGCATGTTGATCAAAAATGAAGGACCCACCATCAAACACAATTTCAGTTTGTGAACCCACCGCATTGCAATACAATAAAGGCAGTTTGTATTTGTTGACATTTGCTTTGATAATGGCTTTGCGATCATCTACATGAGTATAATCAAAGGGCGAAGCGCTGAGGTTAATCATGATGTCGGGTGATTGTTTGATGAGTTCATCCATCGGGCAAATTCTATACAATGGATTATCGCCCAAATTCCATATATCTTCACAAATAGTAACCGCCAGTTTTTTCCCTTTAAACGTCATCACATGCCATTGAAAAGCGGGTTCGAAATAACGATATTCATCAAATACATCGTAGGTAGGCAAAAGGGTTTTATGCACCACATCTTGTATTTGCTGATTATATAATAAGTAGGCACTGTTAAACAAATCTTTACCTTCAGGCACTTCGTTGTATGAAGGACAGCCAAGCAATACCCCAATGGTATCGGCATGTAAAGCAATCTTGTTGACACTATCATGACAACGTTGTATAAAATCTTTAAATTCTAAAAAATCGCGGGGAGGATAACCACAAATACTTAATTCGGAAAATACAATTAAATCGGCCTCTTGCTTTTTTGCCTCCGTGATGGCTGCAATGATTTTTTCGGTGTTATGTTCAAAATGACCAATATGATAATTTTGTTGTGCCAATACTATTTTCATACCCCAAAAGTAATACCAAATCTAATGATTATCTATTCTAAAATCATATTGGATTGATGCCTGATTACATTGATATAAAATGATAATGATATGACCCAAGGTGTAGTACATGTAAAAAATACTCAGTCACCTATGTCAATAGTTTTCCTTTTGTAAATATTTGGCATTATGCCTCTCCCTGACTCATTTCAGCAAAGTACTTATGAAAATAAGGAATGGTTTCTATCCCTTTGTAAAAATTCACTACATCAAATTTTTCGTTGGGTGAATGAATATTGTCATTGTCTAAACCAAAACCCATGAGGACTGTTTTAAGACCTAAGGTTTTTTCAAACAAAGCAATAATAGGAATACTTCCTCCCCCACGTGTTGGAATCGGTTTTTTGCCAAAGGTGGTTTCCAGGGCTTTTTCAGCAGCTTTGTAGGCTATTGAATCGGTTGGTGTCACTACGGGTTCACCACCATGATGTTCGGTAACTTTGACGCTAACATAGTCAGGGGCAATTTTATTAAAATGGGCTGTAAAGAGCTCTGCAATTTTGTGTGAGTTTTGATTAGGCACTAAACGCATCGATATCTTAGCAAATGCTTTGGAAGGCAATACTGTTTTGGCTCCTTCACCAATATAACCACCCCAAATACCATTGAGTTCCAAGGTTGGTCTTACCCCGGTTCTTTCGAGGGTGGTATAACCTGTTTCTCCCCATACATTTTGAATTCCCAATTCAGATTGATATTCTGCCAAATCAAATGGAGCAGCATTGAGGGCAATTCTGTCTTCATTGCTCAATTCCTGTACATCGTCATAAAAACCTTCAACCGTTATATGGTTGTTTTCATCATGCATCGAAGCAATCATTTTACTTAATACGGTAATCGGATTTGCGACAGCCCCTCCATAAACGCCACTATGTAAATCGCGGTTAGGACCTGTGACTTCCACTTCCATATATGCCAGTCCACGAAGACCCGTTTCGATACTTGGATGTTCCATACTAATCATTGAGGTATCACTAACCAGTACAATATCAGCTTTGAGTTTTTCTTTATTGTCTTCTAAAAATTTACCAAGATTTGTGCTACCCACTTCTTCCTCACCTTCTATGATAAATTTCACATTACAAGCCATACTTTGTGTAGCATGCATACTTTCGAGGGCTTTAACATGCATAAACATTTGACCTTTATCATCACATGCACCACGAGCATATATTTTGCCGTCTACTACTACTGGCTCAAAGGGGCCACTTGTCCATAAGTCTAAAGGGTCAGGTGGTTGCACATCATAATGTCCGTACGTTAATATCGTAGGCAATGCGGGATTGATGATTTTTTCGGCATACACTATCGGGTGACCTGCTGTAAGGCATACCTCTGCAATATCGCAACCTGCTTTTAATAATGATTCCTTTACTGCTTCGGCACAAGCAGCGGTATCGTTATTTTTTGTGGAGTCGGCGCTTACAGAAGGGATGCGCAAAAGATCGAACAATTCGTTTAAAAAACGTTCATGTTGTTCTACTTGATAGTGGGTGCAGTTTTGCATATATGGTGTCATTTTTGGAGTGCAAAGATAATACGATAAATCTGATTGAGGCTTTAATTCCTATGACAAAAACCTTTAAAATCTTTCTGGACAAATTGTCGTTTGTATTTTCTCATAAGAAGTTGAGTTTATTAATCAACTATTACATTCAAATCATGATTCAAAAAAGTAAGATGCTGCCAGATCGATTTTAATCGCCTGATTTGTCAGGGTATCTATAGGTTTTGGTGCAGCCATTGTATGTGTATTGATCAAAAAGAAATCACAAATAAAATAAAAATAAATAAACTCCAAATAACATAACTTCTTTGTGGAGAGCCTATTGACTCAAAATGCCTGCATAGGTTTGAGTAAAAGATATGTATTAAGAAGTTTAAAAAATAAATAGAATGACATCAGACCCTAATCGCAAAAACAATCACTCTTTTGAGAAAGGACTAGCTATTTTGAGAAACTATTGGCCATTTGAATGGCTTTGTCTTCATAACCCGGACCGTATACAATAATTGTATAAAAATTAGTCGGACTAGCAGGGTCTAACAATCCTTCGATAATCATAGACACCCCATCTTTTGTAATCATAGCATAACAACCTTGAAAACCATTGAGTTCCAAATCGTGTATAGTACCTGTTTCAGCTGCTGAAAAACCCATTTCTTTGCAAAGGTCTTTTACCGATTTTTTTAAAGTGGCTTTGGTCAATGAAGCATCTTTCCAGGGTATGATAGATAAATGGAGTAAATCGTTTGATAGTTTAGCAGTAAACTCATCTTCATTATTGGTTTGTACTTTAAAGGTAGATGGCGCTGAAAACTTAACCCCATAAGTATCCCAATCCCAATCAGTAAAACTTTGGGCAGATAGATTGAAGTTTGAAAAGGCCATTAAAGCGATGAATAGTAAAAAAGAAATGTATTTCATGTGAGGGCTTGTTTTAAATTTATCTGTAAATGTAATGCAAATAATATAAGTGGTATGATTAATTTATTGAATCTTTCAATAAACCGTAGCAATGATTAGGTATGAATTTGATAACACAATGATTGATGTCTGACATGGTGAATCAAACAATATTTTTATATATTTGTTTAAAAAAAACTGATGGCAAGAACTAGTACTTATCTTAATTTCCCCCGCAATACGGAGGCTGCATTTCTTTTTTACCAATCTGTGTTTGGAGGCGAATTTGGCAATGATGGCATTGCGCGTTTTTGCGACATCCCTGTTACACCTGATATGCCACCATTGGCCGCTGAAGATCAACAACTCATTATGCATGTCGAATTAGCGATAGTAGGTGGTCATGTACTAATGGGTACTGATGCTCCTGAGTCTATGGGTTTTAAAGTTGCATTTGGCAATAATGTGCATATTAATTTAGAACCCGATACCAAAGCAGAAACGAAAGCATTGTTTGATCAATTATCAGCTGGGGGTGTTGTGACAATGCCATTGCAAGTTATGTTTTGGGGTGCTTATTATGGAAGTTGCACCGACAAGTTTGGGGTTCACTGGATGTTTAATTGTACAGGCGAATAAGCAATGCCATGTTGGTTAAGGTCACACTGAATGATAGACTCTTTAAAAAAATAAAATATTATCATTGCGCTGGCATTAATCATCTTCATAAATTTTCATTTTATAGACAAACAGGCAACCAATGAGCGCTGGAATAATCAGATTGATTAGCCATAGCATCAACGATGATGATACCACACCCAATTCATTTGTGGTTAAAGGTTGTAAAAAAAACCAAGCAATTCCTCCCCGAACCCCTATTTCGGCCACTGCAATGGTAGGAACCACAGCCATCGCCCAATAAATAACCCAAATGGTAAATATTACTTCTTGTAAAGGGGCATACACCATCATAATACGAAGGAGTAAAGTAAATTGCAGGGTATATATAAAATACCTTATAAACGACAACAACAATATTCGAATTAATTGTGTTTGATCAAATCGTCTTACAATCTCAAGATAAACTCTTATCTTTTTTAAAAAAGTAATATTGTTGGTCCATTCTATGATTTTGTATAAATGAAAATAAAAATAAATGAGACCAGCACAAACCAAAACACTACTCAACAATAATACATTTAACCAAGTGCTGGGTTTGATAAATACAATATAATATACCAAACCAAGCAAGCCCAAAAAACCTGTCACTATTAGTTGTGCAAAACTACCAATGATTGTTACCGTCACCCCTTGTATTTTGTTGACATTTTTCAAATACAATATCCGGCCCATGTATTCCCCTATTCGGTTAGGTGTCATCACAGATACTGCAACACCTGTAAGCACAGATTGCAATGATTTAAGTAAAGAAAATTCTTCCGTCCCTTTCAATAACAAACGCCATTTACCGGCCTCTATAGTCCAATTGACCAACATGAGTAATACCACTGTTACAAGCAATAGTATTTTTTCGGTATTCCACTCAGTATATAAGTTGTAAAGCGTAGATTTGAGGTTCTTTTGATGCTGCATTTGATTGTACAGCGAATACGCAATCCACAAAAACAAGCAAACTCCAATGACACTCTTGAAGATTAATTTTATATTTTTGTTTTTTAGCACCCTGTAAAAATAATAAGCTTGCATCGCAAATCAGAAATAATTTTAGGAATTGACCCTGGCACCATCGTCATGGGATATGGGATTGTAAAAATTGAAAAAAATAAACCTGAACTCTTAGAAATGGGCGTGCTCAAACTTTCGAAATACAAAGATGCAAATCAGCGATTACAGATTATTTATAATAAAATTACAGAATTACATAAAGCGTTTTTACCCTCCCAATTTGCCATTGAAGCGCCTTTTTTTGGCAAAAACGTACAAAGTATGCTCAAACTGGGCAGGGCCCAAGGGGTAGCTATTGCCTCAGCCATGCAGCATGGATTGAGTGCTCAAGAATATTCGCCTAAAAAAATAAAACAATCAATCACTGGTAATGGCAACGCGAGTAAAGAGCAGGTTTGGAAAATGCTACAGCAGATTTTAAAGTTTGAGGATAAACCTGAATTTTTGGATGCTACAGATGCAGTCGCTGTAGCCCTTTGTCATTTTTACCAAGCGATGCAATTTAATACCAAAGGCATTGAAAACAACAATTGGGAAAGTTTTTTAAAGAATAATGCCCACAGAATTAAAAAATAAGTATTTTTAACATCATTCTGATTGATCCATGAGCAATAAAACCCTTCGCGTTATTTTTATTTTGTCAGTGGTATGTACCATCCTGATGATAGCAACGCAGTTTTTTTGGATTAAAAAAGCATATGAACTTGAAAAAAATATTTTCAATACCAAAGTAACAGATGCACTCAAAACGGTGGCTGTTCATATCTTAAAAATGAATAACAACAACAGTCAGGTGGATAGTATTGTAACCCAGTTAGACGATAATTACTATACCGTGCGTGTGAACGATAAAATTGATTCTACCGTATTGGAAACCCTTTTAAAAAGAGAACTTTTACATAAAGAAATCAAAACCGATTTTATTATTTATGTGTATGATTGCGAAAGTGAAAATGTAAAATTTAAAAAATATATCAGTCTGAATAGCTCAGAAAAAGATGAAAACTTTGTACCCATCAATTTTCCAAAAAATTTAAAAGAAAACAATTATTTCGCGGTTCATTTTCCAAACCTGGACCGGTTTTTAAATAAGGAGATGATCAACTGGGGATTTTCGAGTATCGTACTCTTTTTATTTTTAGTGATACTGGCCTATGCTATCTTTACCATATTTAGGCAAAAAAGGCTGAGCGAAATTCAAAAAGATTTTGTCAATAATATGACCCATGAGTTTAAAACCCCTTTGGCCACCATTAAAATTTCGTCAGAAGTATTAAAAAACCCCAACATCATCAATAACCCTGATCGATTGCTTAATTATGCTACCATTATCAATAATGAAACCATACATCTGACACATCAGGTAGAGCGTGTATTGCAAATGGCCAAAAGCGGTAAAGATGTGATATCGCTTAACAAAGAAATGGTAGAGCTTGAGCCACTTTTACAAGATATTATCGACAAAACCTATAAGCCTTTGCTTCGTTCACGGGGAGGTGATATCAAAGTCAATATGCTGACCAATCCGATTACTTTTGAAGTAGACAAATTGCATATTAAAAATGTGATTGGCAATATTTTAGACAATGCTATCAAATATTGTAAAAACAAACCATCTATCTTGATTACTTGTAAAGAAGAAAAAGACATGATTAGTATTTCGATCAAGGATAATGGTATAGGAATCTCTAAAATGAATTTACCCCATGTGTTTGATAAATTTTATCGTATTCCAACGGGTAATTTGCATGATGTAAAAGGCTTTGGTTTGGGACTAAATTATGTAAAGCTCATTTGTAAACAACATGGTGGAGATATAAAAGTTTATAGCGAACTTGAAAAAGGTTCAGAATTTTGTATATTTATACCGAAAAAATTTAAACGCTAAAATAATATGCCACAAAAAACACGAATTCTACTGGTAGAAGATGATGCCTCACTTGGATATGTCATCAAGGACAGTCTTGAAGAACGTGGGTTTGAAGTAACCCATGCAACGGATGGCAATGCCGGTTGGCAACAGTTTTCTAAAAACTTTTATGACCTTTGTTTGCTCGATGTAATGATGCCACAAAAAGACGGATTTACCCTTGCCGCGCAAATCAGAAGAAAAAATACACATATACCCATCCTTTTTATTACTGCTAAAAGTTTGCAAGAAGATAAAATTGCGGGTTTTAAAGCAGGTGGTGATGATTATATCACCAAGCCATTTAGTATGGAAGAACTGATGCTGAGAATTGAGGTGTTTTTAAAACGTACTAAAGGTCCTGATGCGGACGAACTGATTTTTCAAATTGGGAAAACAGTGTTTGACTTCCCTAATTTAACGGTATTGGGTCCCAATACTGATTTACGATTAACACAGAAAGAAGCAGATTTATTACGATTCTTTTGTTTAAATCCAAATCGTGTGGTAAAGCGCGATGAAGTGCTCACTAAAGTATGGGGCAAAGACGATTATTTTTTAGGTAGAAGTATGGATGTATTTATTACAAAAATCAGAAAATACCTAAAAGAAGAGCACGACATAGAAATACAAACGATTCATGGTGTCGGGTTCCGATTTATTAATCCAACAGCTAAAGCGCCTGAAAAATAGTTTCTTGCAGTTGTTTTAATGTGTCCATCGATAAGGTCAATTTAGTTCGTGTAAAATTTAAATCATCGGCTGTTTGAATCGGCACAAGATGAATATGTGCATGAGGCACTTCAAGCCCGATGACACTGATACCGCAACGTTGACAATCCATTGTTTTTTCGAGTGCTTTTGCGATAGGTTTTGCAAAAACAAGTGCTTCTGAAAGTAACTGATCAGACAAGTCAAATATTTTATCTACTTGTACTTTAGGCACTACTAAAGTATGCCCTAATGCGATTGGGTTAATATCAAGAAAAGCGATAAAATGTTCGTCTTCTTTGATTTTGAAACAAGGAATGCTTCCATCGATGATTTTTGTAAAAATACTTTCCATCCTTACACTGAAATATGTTCCACTTTAAATTTCATGAGTCCGCCTGGTGTGGTCACTTCTACTACTTCAGCCACTTTTTTACCCAATAAACCTTTACCAATAGGTGAAGAAACCGAAATTTTACCTAGTTTGATATCTGCTTCATTTTCTGAAACTATTTGATATTCAATAGACTTTTTCGTTTTCATATTCAATATTTTTACTTTGCTCAAAACGGTCACTTTACTTGTATCTATGTCTTTGATATCGATTACTCTTGCATTTACCACAGCATTTTCTAATATTGATATTTTTGCTTCGTGATGACCTTGTGCTTCTTTAGCTGCATCATATTCAGCATTTTCTTTCAAGTCTCCTTTTTCTCTTGCTTCTGCAATGGCTTTTGCTATTTCAGATCTGCCGGCTGATTTTAACTGATTTAATTCAGCAATCATTTGATCTAATGTTTCTTTAGTGACATATGTGATACTGCTCATCGTAAAAAAAGTTTTATGGTTTGTTATTAAAAATAATCAACGCTTTCGTGGAAGAAAGCGTTGATAAATGCAAAAATATAAAATTATTTAATGATTTCCTATTCAGATTTCGCGTTGCCTAAATTAATTCTAAGGCCAATAACATGCACACCATTTGCAATACGTGTGGGTTTGTATCCATAATCAATAGAAAGTTTTGGTGCGTTTTCTTTACTGGAAACTTTCGTTTGTACAGTTACACCTGCACTTAAACCAGTATAAAAAGTAGAATTTTCTTGTTTATCACCAATCTTTGATTCATATCTGTAAGCTGCTCTAAGCATTACTTTTTCCTGGTAAGCATACTCGGCACCAACACCAATCCAATCGCTGTTGTAAGCATTTGATATGAAACTTACCATAGCGCTTAAACGATGTTTAGGCATTGTTTCAACACTTTCAGGACCAGCAGCACCTTTTGGTTCGTCTAAATAAAAATCATACGCAGTAGCAATATTTAATTGAGATGGTAATGAAAATTTTTCAGAACGTGATTGAGTGGTAAGTTCTTTGGCAAAGTCAGGACTTGTACCATTGAAGCTAAATCCATCACCTGAAAAACGGAGGTTAGTTCCAACATTTCTTAAGGTAATACCGATATGAAAATTATCTCTTTTACCATTGGTATATTGTACACCTGCATCAAAACCGAGCGCACTTGCTTTGATATTACTTATGGCTTCATTTACATAGGTTACATTAAGCCCGGCAGTCATATTTTTAGAAAAGGTATGACCTAAGCCTACTGAAAAATTTAGAAAGGTCGGTTTATAATCACCGATACCACCTTCTGGTGAATCTTCAGTAGTAATAGGAATTTCACCAAAGCCAAAGCTCATAATATTTACGCCTAACACACCCACATCACCCAAATTTTGGGCAATACCTACATTGTTGATACTCATGCCTGTACCTGACAAATAACGTGTATGAGCAACGCCAATCTCTGATTTGGTTGTTTTAGCTAAACCTGCAATATTGCATTTCATAGCTTCAATACCACTAACATTAGCGCAATTAAGACCAAATAAACCACTTGATCGTGCCCAAGGATTCAGCAAAAGTTCTCCAGCACCCGACTGACCACTTCTATCTTTATTACCTGCAAAAGCTGCTGAAGTGATTAATAAGGCGAGTGTTGTATATTTTAATTTCTTAAGTATCATAATTTTATTTATTCTAGTTAGTTATTGGAATATGGATTAAAAACTAATTAAGTCAACAGGTCGCATTGCACCGAACCATTTCAATACAGTTTCGCCTACATCTGGAATATTTACATGTACTAAATACATACCACTTGCTATTGGAATTCCTTTTTCGTTTTTAATATCCCAATCAACAAAGGTTGTTTTAGTATCATTTTTATTAATTGTTTTTACCAACGCACCGTCTAAAGTATAGATTTTAATGGTTGCTTTTTCAGGCAAATTAATAATTTTTACTTTGTTTTCAACACGGGTCGCTTCGTATTGACTGTATGCATAATAAGGGTTTGGTACTACATGTATTCTTTTAAAGATCTCCTCTTTGTTATTAGAATATGTATTTTTAGCATCCCCTAATTTTGCTGGTGCAATATCATTGGTAGAGAAAGTGTATAATGGGAATCCATTATTCGCATAAGGTTGTTGTTTGCTCGAATCTGGTACATACTGTGTGTATGGACGAGTAACACGTATGCGAATTCTGGTTTTGGTTGGTATAATACCATCTTTAATGCTTGCTAATTGCAATCCATTTCTTAACAAAGGTACACCCACCCACATCATGGTTTTATAAGCATTTCTTAACTCATTATCAGATGTAGAATTGGTATTTTTTCTGATTAATGCTGCAAAAGATGCTCCTTGATCGTATTTGGTTTTTGCAATATAAATGATGTGTTTGCCACCCCATTTAACGTAATCAGTCATACGGGTTGATGTTGGGTTCCAAATCATATCTCTACCGTTGTCAGTAGTATTAGAAGAAGCTTCACCAAAATAGATATTTAATCTTTCACCTGTTTCAATATTAATGGCATAACCAGGGAAATAGCTCATACCTGAATCTGCAGGGTTAGAAGAGTAAATCGGTTTGCCGTTTGCGTCTACTTCTTTATTCCATCCTAGATGCTTACGAATATTGAATTTATAGGCACCACCCTCTGAAATAGGGTTGGTAATACCTTTGCTTTCAGTCATTTCTATCACTGGGCAACGAGTCCATAAACTCTTATCAGCAGTCATTACAATATCAATACTATGTGCAGTATAAATACTGTTATTTCTTCTATCGGCAGCGCTGGTTCCGTACTGTAGACCAAATCCGCAAGCTTCGTCGTTTACATTACTTGCAAAATAATAAGGTGAGAAGGTACCATTCAATACTTTTTCAAAAGTGTTTAACTGATCTAAGTTTTTAATCACTGGATTACCATTCATATCTACTGCATTATCATAATCAACGATATTACATTTTTTATCTGCATCGATAAATTCACTGCTGAATTCACTACCTGCTCTGATCCAGTTGTCATACGATTTACCATCTTCGTCTGCAACTCCAGAAAGCCATTTGTTATTGACATCTTCAAAAGTAATGTCAGAAGAGATTAAACCATTTTCTAAACTTATCGGATTATCACCAGGTCGTGCTTGTTGTTTTGCACCCAATGAAAGTCCCCAATCAATACCTGTAACGCCTGCTTGTGCGTATTTTCTGAGGTATTTTTCGTTATATTCAGTAATATCTCTACCAGAGTATACGGTATCGTTGGTACCGATTCTATTAACAAACCAACGTGTACGAGAAGCGATTGCTCCTCTTGAAGAGTCTGCCCTAGGTTCACCATAAGTGCTATCAACAACAAAACGAATTTCATAACTACCTGCTTTGATACTATCAGGGTTTACAACTTGTAAAAATACCGGACCTGCATTGGCTTTGTAAGTTGGTTCAAATGCATGATAATTTGGTGCAGCTAATGCCTCCATTTCTGATTCCTCGGTTAAATCCATTGCAAAACCCCCATTTCCTTTACCTGCAATTCTTTTGATTTGGATTCCTGTACCATAATCAGCATAAGTTTCAGTATACAAATTGTCATGTGCCGGAGTTGGTGTTGCTTTGATTACTTGTATAGGTTGTTTTCTACCATCAGTTCTACTTTCAATGTATTGTATTAATTGGGTAGAATCTGGTTTACTTTTATCAAAATTTCTAAAATTATTATAACCGTAAGCAATTGCTACATAATAATAGGTTTTATAGTTTACTAAGTTTTTAGCTGTTCCTGTTGCAAATAAATCCTGGGTTAATTGAAATGAATGGGTAATACCCGTATCAGTACCTGTCATCATTAATTTAGGGATATATTGATCAGCTGAGATAGAAGGGTCAATTTCATAATTTAATATTTCTTTGACACCATTTTGTTTATCACATTGAAACGCCAATCGGGCTTTTTCAGTATTGATTGACCCATCTTTTGATTTGATATCAGACAATGCCACAGATTCGTTTTTCAATTGATATACTAAATACCCTTCAAATTTAAATAAGGTATCATTTGAACCATTTTTTAAAGCTCTGTTCGAAACTTCTCTAAATCTGTCTTCAGATAAATTAGTACCATAACCTTCTTCATAGTTATTAGAAGAAAGTAAATTATCTAAATCAAATACTAATTTTCTGTCTAAAGGTTGTATAGTCACTTTAGGCGCGTCAGGTCCTGAAGGTAATTTAAATGAGTTGTCAAATAAATCCTGGGCTTTATCATCACAAACCTGAATTTTTGAAAAACAAGCTGATTTACCACCACCAACATTTGGCACCCAAACAGCACCAATAGTAATATTATTTGCTGGAGCACCTGCAATTAAGGGAAAAGGACCTGCGGAGTGTATAAATCTTCTATCAGCGGGTGTATTGTTACAAGCAGCTTCATTCCAACCACCTTTACAAGGGTCACCCGTGAAGATAAATCTTGTAGAAGGACCTGCGGCAATCGCATTACAAGCTGTGGTAAATGGAGTTCCATTTTTCCAAGTCCCTGTAATGTAACCATAATAATCATCTTTTGAACTTGGATTACCATAAGCTGTATTGTCATTATTGAAATAGGTAAATACCGTCATTTTCAATTCTGTATCTTTTTGTTTGGCTGCATCATAATATTTAGGTCCCTGAAAATAGTCAACACCCACCATTGGAATTTCGAACCCATAACCAGTAGCACCTTCATCATAACTATCCCCATTATATAAGATACCTAAACCTCTTGAAGTATCGCAACCTACATAATCATCAAAAGCATAACCCAAATCAGCATCACACCATGTTGCCATGTATGTAGAATCTAAATCTGAGGTACTTGAATTATAAACTTTATAGTTGTAAAAAGTTGCTTCATTCAAACAATCGTTGGTAGAAAAAGCAAATGCCGCTGCGTGAATTTCTAAACCAATGGCTTCAGATTGTGTTTCTGTTTTTGAGTTTCCTTTATCGTTAAAAACCCACCAAATGTATTGGTCACCTAATATCGATGGATAGTCACCATTATGCCAATTGTAGCCAGGTTCTCCGTCAATATCAACATAAGGAGCCATATCTCTTTTAGGTGCAGGCAATACATTGCTGCTTGAACCTAAAATCTCTGTATTTCCTTTTGCAGGCCATTCTTTAATGATTTGGGGTACTAAATCAATTTTATCGTTGATGATATCTTTGATTTGTTGTTTATCGGTAATACCAGTGGTAAAGCCTCTAAATTTGTTAATATCAGATGCGTTAATTTTCCAAAATTTATCCCAGTCAGCGCAAGTTTGTGAAGACACGCTAAAGCCATTATCTTCATCAAGCGGACCAGACCAATAATCATTACCACTTTGACGATAGGTTTGACCAGCCACCTTTAATTCATTAGATGATTTATCGATACCTCCTATCCAGATAGACCCTGCAAACAATGCATTTTTATTGCTGTTTTTAGGTACTTCATAGGCAGCACTACCTGTTGGTCTGTCCCACCACATATCGCCACCTGTCATCAAGCGAGCTCTTACATTATTGATATCTAAATCTATTACAGCCGCAGTATTGTCGCATCCCGAGGCCGTTTTATTTAAGCCGTTCGCAGGTGGTCGTTGCCCAACATTGGGTGCAGCGTATAAACCTGTACATACAGCGGTGAAAATAGCTAGTGTTAAAAGTTGTTTTTTCATAAAAAAATTATTTAGCTTATTAAAAGTTAAGTGTAAATCCGACATAAATTCTTCTTGGGTTATTATAATTATTAGGGTTTACTAATCTATAAGTATACAAGTCACTATAAGACTGTGAAAATTGTAAATTCGTTAGCGCTTGTTTACCCTGAGGAGAATTTAAATATCCATCATCATTACCTACCCCTGTATATCTGTAAACAGAAAGTGTGTTTCTTGTATTTAATAAGTTGGTAATATACGTATATACATTCAAGCCAATAGGTCGTCCGTTTTTAATAACTTCTTTGGTTTCTTTATTTACTTTTTTACCTAAGCTTGTAATAAGGAAATCTTTATCGATACGTGTACTTACTTCAAACTGCCAAGGTAGTCTTGAACCATTGATTGTACCCACAATAGGTGAGCTTTGGAAGTCGCCCCCTACTAATGAAGTAGCTAATGAAGAACGAGTATAAGGCTCACCACTTCTTGCTCTCATCAACAAATTGATCCCTGCATTTTTGAATGGATATTTACCATTAAATTCAGGTCCTTTAAACTGTTCGTTGTATCTATAATCGAGTGTATAGTTTAAAATATGTCTTGAATCAAAATCTAAAGGAAACACACTTCTCAAGTTTGGTTGTCCTGTAGCTAATAATGAAGATTGTGTGGTAGTGCTTGAGCCAGTACCCTCTGCAAATTGTAATGTATATGCCAATTGCATTCTTAATGGGCCTGTTCTTCTGTATTCTAAATTAACTTTCACCCCTTTTGTTGAAGAAAAATCTCTGTTGCCAAAAGAAGAATATTGGATTGGGTAAGCCAGGGTAAAATTTTGAATTTGAATTTGATTTTTTCTTTCTCTGTAATAAGCTTCAATGGTCATCCCTGCATTATCTGATATTTTTTGTTGATATCCTAAGGTGTAGTTGATGGCTTTTTCCATTCTCAAATTTGCATTGTTGATGGTTGCTTGTCTTTCAGCTAAAAAGTAATAATCGTCAGGTGTAACAAAGTTGTTTGAACTTGGTGTTTGGGTAATCACATCATAGTTACCATAGAATAATGACTCTTCAGATATTGGGAAAGCAAATTGAATACGTGGAGATAAGGTAACTTGTGGTTTATAATCTTCAAACGAATTATTTGGATTAAATGCACTGCCTTTGATACTGTCATTTTTGTTGATCAACCAAGGTTGAATAGGCAAACCACCAGCATAAAGACCTGACAACACGGTAGGATCTGCAATTTCTTTACCAAATGGATCATACCATGTATCTCCTTTTCTATAACCTACAATAGTTGGTTTAGAAGATTGGTTATTATCGATATAAGGAACATATTCATTGTCAAAAGTACTTGGGTCAGGAGCATTTTGGTCATTATTTGTTTTATCGATGGCTACATTATAAGTACCAGCTTTCAAATCTCCATTTTTACGAACCCCGTACAATGAATATGGATCTTTCAATACATTTTGGTTGGCATCATATCTGTCTACACGCAAACCGATATTAAAACTTAAATCTTTGTATGAAAATTTATCTAAGATATATCCGAACATATAAATTGGTCTGAATGCACCAATAGGTCTTAAATTATCACCTCTTTCGTCTTTTTTAGTCCAGAAATCGTTAAAGCTTGGTTGAGATTTGGTTTTATTTCCTAAGTAATCATAACCGAAATAAGATACGAAATCATTTCCTCTGTTAAACAAATCATCTGCAGAAAACATATCTAATGAAAATGTTTTAGGGTCATAACGATCGATATCAATTAAGTCTCTGTAACTAACGTCAGCACCGCTACCATATAATTTTGTTCTTAATGATTTATCAAAACGTGATTGGTCGCCAGCTACATAAAGTCTGTTATAGTCGATGGTATCGAAAGGACTAAATTGTACCACACCATTGTCTAAATCGTCTTTGGTATATGGTTTACCATCTACCATAAATATTGGGTTTTGTAAGTCAAGATTTTGAATATGTCTGTTGGTAATCAAACGCATCAATGACCATAATCCAGAAGCACCTAATGTATAGCTTCGGCTGGTACGCTGATCATAACCAAGACCAAATTGTATGTTATGTTTAATAGGATCAATACGTTTGGTATTTTTCATTCCTTGAAGGATGTCTAAAGAGGCATCTAAGTTAAGCGAAATCTGATCGGCATCACTATATGCATAACTACCTATTTGTGCGCCCACCCCAGTCCATAAACTATAAGCTGATTGCGGACCATCGCCATTGCGTAAACCGCCATAAGCTTGTAATTGTGAAAGATTAGGTACTTGAAATCGTTTGTCAGCATAGATAGCTTTGGTATAATTTTCGAGCAATGGATTAACACCACCTTCATAGAAAGTAACTGAATCACTAAAGTCGCCCACAAATTTAATACCAAAATAACCGCCCATGGCAGTATCTAACGTATACCCTGGTCTTCTGTGTGTAGTGAAATTGCCTACATATCCATAATCAAAGGTATTACGTTTGTGTTGCGGATTAGCACCATCACTATAATCTTTTTGGTAAGTAAATTGAATAGAGTAATAAGCATTTTGTATGGCAGATTTTTTAGCTCCTTCTTTTTCCTGAGAACCACTTTTACCTAAACGTTGGGTTAAACGTAAAAATCCTCTTGCAGAATATCCCTTTGAAATAGAATTGGCTTCAGGTGCAAACAATGAATTGGTAAATGAATAGCCTCTTCCATAGTTGTATGCAAAATAAGAACCCAAGGTTACGTTGATCGCCTCAGTTGGTTGAAAATCAAGTTTGCCTAAATAGTTAACACCCCAGCTTTCCCCTTTTTCTCTGGCTTTGATTTTTTCAAAGTCATTCATGGTTACCTGCTCAGAAGCATTCACAAAGTTACCAGTTCCGTCAGGATTTGGTACCAATGGTGTTTCTTGTAATTGTTTTAGTTTGTCTGCTTTTATTCTGTTGTATTTATAATAATAAGGATTATTATCTTTATCATAAGTGGCAGAAGCGTTGATCATAAAACCTAAAACAGGTACTTTGCTACCATCTTTCTTTCTGCTTAACAAAGGACCTGATAAATCAAAGGATACTAAGTTATTACTATACCCTTCTACTGAGCGTTGGGCTTGCAAACTACCCGATAATTCCTTTTGAATACCTCTTGTGGTAATCCCTACGATACCCCCTGTGGCATTACCATATTTAGCACTCATCCCGTTACTCATCAATTCAAGACGATCGATTGAGCTAGGTGGGAAATTTACATTTCTGCCACCACGAATAGGCATACCATCTACAATATATACAGTACCAGAACCTCTGTCACCACCGATGCTGATGTTATTATCGCCTTGTTTACGTTGATAAGTACCACCTAACATTGAAGTTAAATCGCCTGTACCTAATGTAGGTGCTTTAGCGATATCGCCTTTGGTCATCACATTTGTACCAGGATCTGAAGGATCTACAAGTGGTTTAACGTATTTTTTAGCTCTTACGATTACTGGCCCTTTAGGTGAAGCTGCTGGTCTTTTTTCCATCTCAACATCTACTTTTCTTCTACCGTCATTTCCCAAAGGGATATCACTGATTTCTTCGGTTTTCATCCCTACATAGGTCACTTTAATCATATAAGTACCCGGAGACAAAGGCTTAATGGAGTAGTTACCATTGATATCTGTTTTGGCACCCCCTTTGAGTATCCCCCCTTCATATGCTTGAACAGTGGCATAATCAAGTGCTTGCTTCTTTTCATCAGTGACTCTACCGTAAATTTCACCTGCCACAGATTGTCCAAAACTGAGGTTGGAAGTGAATATAAGTACTGCTATTAATCGTAATGTCTTCATCATGTTTTAAAAAATTAAATTGGCTTGTAAATATATGTTAAAGATACAAATTATGTTAAGGTTAATCTAAAAAAAAAATATTATTTTGTTAATATGTTATTAATTTATGAAGATTTTGGTAAAATAAAATGACAAGTGGTAAAATGCTGTTGTGAATGTCAAAAATGTAACGGTTAAAATTTTAACGAGCTAAATTCACAGCTCGTTTTTCTCTGATAACAGTTACTTTAATTTGGCCTGGATATTGCATTTCTTTTTGAATTTTGTCGGCAATCTCAAATGAAAGTTTATCACTTTCCGCATCGCTGACTTTATCTGCTTCTACTATTACACGTAGTTCACGACCTGCCTGTATAGCATAAGCTTTTTCGACACCTGTATATGACATCGCAAGGGTTTCCAAATCTTTGATACGCTCCAGGTAACTTTGCATGATTTCTCTACGTGCACCCGGACGAGCACCACTCATGGCATCACATGCCTGTATGATAGGAGCTAAGATAAATTTCATTTCCATTTCATCGTGATGGGCGCCAATAGCGTTTACTACAGATGGATGTTCTCCATATTTTTCAGCAAGTTTTGCACCTAAAAGGGCATGTGATAATTCAGTTTCTTCATCAGGTACTTTACCAATATCGTGCAATAAGCCTGCACGTTTTGCCAGTTTAGGATTTAAGCCTAATTCAGCTGCCATGATACCACATAGGTTGGCAGTTTCGCGGGAGTGCATCAATAAATTTTGACCATACGATGAACGAAAACGCATACGACCTACCATACGAATCAATTCTTTATGAAGACCATGAACACCTAATTCGATAACCGTACGTTCGCCGATTTCCATGACTTGTTCTTCAATTTGTTTTTTGGTTTTTTCTACCACTTCTTCAATTCTTGCAGGGTGCATACGTCCATCTTGAACGAGTCTTTGCAATGAAAGTCGTGCTATTTCTCTTCTTAATGGATCAAAACTGCTTAAAATGATGGCTTCAGGCGTATCGTCTACTACTAAGTCGACACCTGTAGCTGCTTCTAAAGCACGTATATTTCTACCTTCTCTCCCAATGATTTGACCTTTAATATCGTCACTTTCGAGGTTAAAAACAGTGATTGAATTTTCTATCGCTGTTTCTGCAGCAGTACGTTGTATTGTTTGAATAATGATTTTTTTAGCTTCCTTATTGGCTTTCAACTTAGCTTCTTCCATGATTTCCTGCACATGTTGCATGGCATTGGTTTTGGCTTCATTTTTTATGGCTTCTATCAATTCAGCTTTTGCATCTTCGGCTTTTAGGTTAGCGACCTTTTCAAGACGTTTGATATGCTCATCGTGTTGCTTGTTAAGTTCTTCTTGTTTTTTGCTCACGACTTCAAGCTGTCGGTCAAGGGTTGATTTTTTCAAATCATAATCTTGTACTTGTTTTTGAGCCAGTTGGGTTTTATCGTTGAGTTCTTTTTCTTTTTGTTTAATCCGATTTTCGCCATCATTTATCTTTTGATTGCGTTGCAACACTGTTTTTTCGTGCTCTGATTTAAGTTGTAAAAAATGCTCTTTCGCCTCAAGTAATTTCTTTTCTTTGAGTGTTTCGGCCTGATTTTGGGCGTCTTTGAGTATTCTATCTGACTGTTGTTGTGCTTCTTCTACTAATTTTTGGGTGTTTTTGTTAAATAGTACTTTTCCGATGAATAAGCCTATAAGGAGCGCAGCCACTGCTGCTATGACAGTTATTATTATTGGGTCCATTGTGTTTTTTTAAATGATTCATATTAAAAAATGTGTAAGCTGTTTTGATGCCAACATACAACTTCAACAAATTGTTATCAATTTGCGAAGGTAGTATTTTTTTTAATTTTGCGTTAAATAATTTCTAGAAAAGAAATTGTAAAAACTATATTTGTTGAACGAATGGTACAATCGCAACCTATAGGTATATTTGACTCAGGCATTGGTGGTCTCACCGTTGCACGTTCGCTCAAAGAAGCCCTTCCTTTAGAGCAATTTATCTATTTTGGCGATACAGCACATATGCCTTATGGTGACAAATCGCCCGAAGAGATTCTTCAATATTCTAAGAAAATCGTTGAATTTTTAATCGCTAACCATGTCAAACTTATTGTAATCGCCTGCAACTCAGCTTCCTCTATTGCAGCCAGTGCATTGAGAAGTGCCTATTGGAAGCAAGTAGAAATTATGGGTGTGATCAGACCGGTGGTAAACGACATTGTAAAAAATAACATCAAAAAAATTGGCATTATAGGTACGCAGGCTACCATTCAGAGTCAGATTTATCCTCATTTGCTAAATGAAGCAGATGCCCAAATTGAAATTTATCAGTTGGCAACCCCTTTGTTGGCCCCCATGATAGAAGCGGGCAAGGTCAGCCAGTCAGTTTTGTATCAAACCATGGCTGATTATTTATCAGATAAGCATTTTGAAGACAAAGAAGCCATTTTATTAGCCTGTACCCACTATCCTATAATAAAGGATGAGGTGAATACCTTTTTTAAACATCAAAAACGGATTTTTGACAATGCCGCTCCTCTGGCTTTTGAAGTCAAAAAATATTTAACGGATAAAAATTTACTCGCTACTGTCAAAAAAGGAGCGAATCAATTTTATGTAAGTCGGTATAGTGATACCTTCGAAAAAGCAATTTATACTTTTTATGGTAAACAGTTGGAAGTAAAAGAGGTGCATCTGTAAGCAATTCAATTCGGTCTTTCGTTTTTTTTAAAATTAAAAGTGAACCGTGGACGAAAAATGAAAACTGATATTATCACCCCTTTAAAAATGATTGTAAAAAAGCTATATGAAATAAATTATATTTGTCCCATATAGAGCAAATTATGAGCATAATCCCTTACAAACCCAAAATAGGCATAACCACTGGAGATATTAATGGCATTGGTATAGAATTGATAATAAAATCGCTGAGCGAACATCGATTACTTGAAATATGCACTCCTGTAGTGTTTGCTTCAAACAAAGTACTTAATTTTTATAAAAATATTGTTGGCGAACAAAATATCAAATATGCAGGCACCAAAGACATCAATGCCTTAATGCCTAAAGTCATCAATGTGTTTAACTGCTGGGATGAAGAAGTAGCTATGACGCCAGGTCAACTAACCGAAGTAGGTGGTAAATATGGCATACGTTCTTTGATGGTGGCTACCCAATGTCTTAAAGATGGCGAATTAGATGGATTGATTACAAATCCTATTCATAAAAAAAACTCCCAAACAAATGATTTTCAATATACTGGGCATACCCCCTTTTTGAAAGATAAATTTGGGGTAAAAGATGTAGCCATGATGATGTGTACAGATGAATTAAAAATTGCCTTGCTGACAGAACATATACCCATCGCAGAAGTTGCAAAATATGTAACGGTGGATAATATCATTAATAAAACCAAAATCATCGTAGACAGTTTAATACGTGATTTTGGCAAAGACCGACCCAAAATTGCGGTTTTGTCGCTCAACCCTCATGCAAGCGATGATGGATTAATAGGTAATGAAGAACAACAATTTATTGTACCCGCCATTGAAAAATTAAAAAGTGAAGGGTTGCTGGTATATGGCCCGTATGCAGCGGATGCTTTTTTTGCCCGTCAGCACGACAAGCAATTTGACTGTGTTTTGGCAATGTATCACGATCAGGGATTGATTCCTTTTAAAAGTTTTGACAGAGGTATGGGGGTAAATTATACTGCCGGCTTGCCTGTGGTGCGTACTTCACCTGACCATGGCACTGCTTTTGATATTGCTGGTAAAAACAAAGCAGATCAGACATCCTTTTTGGAAGCCTTGTATCTGTGTATTGACATCCTGAATATGCGAAAAGGGTATACCGAAAACACAAAAAACAAATTGCAAAAAGGCATCAACAAGAATCTTCTTAAAAAAACAAAAGAAGATATAGAGGAATAAAGCTACTTGTTGCTATGAACATCCAGGGGTAAAATGTGCCCTCCAAATGATGTTATATATATAAATTGCATTGTATCCTCATTTTATGTACCCAGCAATCGAATCATTTTGCCAGGCATTACCATGAGTATTTGCTGCATTTCTAGGCTCAGCATCGCGCCTGCTACCTGAGAGCTATTTAACTGTGAAAGCATCAACAATTCGTCAATATGGATGGATTCTTTTGTACGCAATAAATCAACAATCTTTCTTTCTTCATCAGACATTTCAATAAACAATTCTTTTTGCACTGCGACAGGTTTAGCACTTGTTTTCCAACCCATTTCAGTGGCAATATCATCGGCACCTGTCACAAGTTGCCCTTTGAGTTTTTTGATCAAAAAATTACAACCAGCGCTTTTGCTGTCAATGGTTCTTCCCGGAAAACAAAAAACTTCTCTATTATATGAAAAAGCGATATCAGCGGTAATCATCGATCCACCTTTCATGTCGGTTTCTACTACAATGGTTGCATCTGAAATACCCGCTACAATTCTGTTCCGTGAAGGAAAATTTCCTTTTTCCAAGGGTGAATTTGAAAAATATTCTGAAAGTATACCACCTTGATGTTGCATTTCTTTTGCAATGGCCATATGAGCACGCGGGTAGATCATATCAAGCCCATGTGCCACGATGCCAAGTGTTGGTATGTCATGTTTTAAACAAGCTTTATGGGCTATGATATCGATACCATAAGCTAATCCGCTTGTAACAACTACATGATAAGGTTTAAGCTGTGCGATTAGTTCTTCACATATTTTTTTGCCATATTCAGTAAACGAACGGGTACCAATGACCGACAATACCCGTTGGGCATTGAGGTTGGCATTGCCTTTTTGAAACAATAAAACGGGACTGTCTAAGCAATTTTTGAGTTTTTGCGGGTAAGTGGCATCATCAAAGCAACGAATGTGAATGCCATGTTTTTCTGTATAATTCAATTCTTTTTCTACACTGTTAAAATCTTTAAATGACTTAATGGCATCGGCATTTGCTTCAGTAAGCAAATCTGTTTTTTTTAAAGATTTGAATGATTGTTTAAATATATTTTCGGCAGTTTGAAAGGTAGCAATGAGTTTTTTGTACTTGACGGGTCCAATACCATTGACCAAATTCAGCGCGAGTCTGTAAAATAATTCTTGGTTTTCCATATGTTTTTCAATCGTAGGGTTGTTTTAAATTTTCATCTAAAACAGACTACAATATTACATTTTTCCCAATATAATTAGGTGAGAAAATAAAAAATGTCTACTAATTTTCCTAAACATTATTTGAATTACCCACTTTTTGATTATATTTGAGATTCTAAAATACTTTGAATGAAAATTTTTACAAAAATTTTAGCGTTGTTTATCATTGTCGTAGCTATTGGTTCTGCCTCATGCAGAAGATCAAACAATAGCAAATATTTTTACGATTCTAAAAAAGATACTTCTGCTCCTAAAATAAATATTAGTGTTCCATTGCAAAATGACAATTATAATTATGGAGAAGACATTCATATAGTGGGGACTGTAACTGATTTACAAACTGTAGGTTTTGGAGGTAAACTACAAACATTAAATATAAAAGTGGAAGAATTAAATGATTTAGATAGCGTTTATATCGCTGATCTTTTAGTAAAAACACCTAATGTAGATGCCAAAGAGGGTTTTACCTTTAATGAGAAAATGCTTTTATTTACAGGTGCCAATCCTACATTTTGCCGGCTTGTTGTAAGTGCTACCGATTACTCGAGCAAAACCACGCGTGATACTGTATACTTTCATATACAATAATATTTTTATCAAGGTTTTAAAATTGAGAACACCTTATACCAACTACATTTAATTAAGTAGTATAAAAAGATTGGTATAATGATTACATATATTAAATATCTCATTATTATAAATGCACTATAATAATATGCCTTTGGTACTGCAAACCGAAAGCATGGGAATTCAGCATAAATAAATGAAATGATGTCATTGCTGTTTTGGAAAATCAAGTGGCACTACAGTGGTGGGTTGCTTCCCCTACGTATAATACTTTTATATCACGATCTATATTTTTTTACGAACAGTAAGTTGCTCTATTCTCTTTTCATAATCTTTTCCCTGAAATATTTTATGAACAAATATACCGGGCGTATGTATTTGATCAGGGTCCAGCTGACCCACTTCAACCAATTCCTCTACTTCGGCAATGGTTATTTTACCTGCCATAGCCATCATCGGATTGAAATTTCGGGCTGTTTCTCTATAAATTAAATTGCCTTGCGCATCCCCTTTCCATGCTTTAACTATAGCATAGTCGCTCTCAAAGGCCCTTTCCATCAAATATTCTTTTTCTTCACCATACATGGTAAAGCGTCTTGTTTCCTTCCCTACAGCCACTTCGGTACCCACCCCAGCAGGTGTATAAATCACTGGCATGCCATAACCCGTAGCCATGCAGCGAGTGGCTAAGGTTCCCTGTGGGATTAACTCTACCTCCAACTCTCCAGACAATAATTGTCTTTCAAACTCTGCATTTTCGCCTACATAAGACGAAATCATTTTTTTTACTTGCTTATGTTGTAACATCAACCCAATACCAAAATCATCCACACCCGCATTGTTAGAAATGCATGTTAAATGTTTTACCCCTTTTCGTACCAACGCAGCAATGGAATTTTCTGGAATCCCACATAACCCAAACCCACCCAGCATTATTGTCATCCCGTCTTGAATATCTTTTACAGCATCATCAGCATGTGCTACTACTTTGTTCAGTCCCATATTTCAATTTTAAAAAACAAATATAATAAAACCATTGGAAGTCAATCAAATATAAGGTGGGAATAGCTCTAAACTAATGTAAATAATTCATTGGGTAAGCTATCAAATAAGGAATAGTTGAATGGGCATTTCACTTATTCGCCTAAAATCAAATATCAATTGGCATTTACGTATTAAAATTTTTATACTATCTGATATCATTTATAAAGCAAATTGATCGTATTTGAAACTGACTTTCCATGTGCAATGGCTTTATAATGATTTTTTTTCTGCATAATCATGCAATGAGGTATTTTAAATACTACATTTCAAAATAACATTTACCTAATCCCCTGCTGACATCTATTTATTACTATCGGCTCTATGACATTAAATTTTTCATTTTGCTAACATACTTTTTAATAGATTTGCTTACTATTTGAGTTACACAAATGAAAAAAAGCATTAAATTTTTATGGATATTTTTATTAGTTAGTGTCCTTGGCTTCAATTTGCTATTGTTTAGTATCAATGCAGGTTGGCTTGGATATATGCCTAAAATGGAGGAACTGGAAAATCCACAATCAGCTACTGCCTCCGAACTGTTTGCAGAAGATGGTAGCAAAATAGGCAAATACTTTTTAGAAAACAGAGACCCTGTAAAATACAGTGAAATTTCAAAAAATATTGTAGATGCTTTAGTGGCCACTGAAGATGAACGTTTTTACAAACACAGCGGTATAGACGCAGAAGCCATTGGAAGAGCCTTATTTGGGGTATTGACCTTTAACCGTAAAGGGGGAGCAAGTACTATCACCCAACAATTGGCAAAACACTTGCTGGAACAAGAACAAAGATCTAAAAATGTTTTTGCTGTAATCATTGAAAAACTTAAAGAACAAATTGTAGCTGTAAAACTTGAAAAAAATCTTACCAAACAAGAAATACTTACCCTTTATCTCAATACAGTACCCTGGGGATATAATTCGTTTGGGATCAAAAGCGCAGCAAAAACTTACTTTAATAAATTACCAAAAGATTTAAATATAGAAGAGTCCGCTTTACTTATTGGCATGCTGAAAGGCTCATCGTTATATAACCCAGTAAAACATCCTGAAAGAGCTATCGAAAGAAGAAACACCGTCATAGATCAGATGGTCAAAAACTTTAAAATATCAGCTTCAGAAGCACAAAACATTAAAGAACATCCGATACATCTGGATTTTTCGCCTACCTCTTCATCACAACACGAAGGCATTGCACCCTATTTTAGACAAGTAGTGGAACAAGACATGAAAGCATGGTGCAAAAAGAATGGACATAATCTTTATAAAGATGGATTAAAAATATATACAAGTTTAGATACGACAATGCAACAGTATGCGGAAGAAGCAGTGATAAAACAAATGTATGGCAAAACCAAATTTGCGAGTGCTTCTAAATGGGCGCAACATCCTAAAACCTTGATGCGTGCAGTAAGAGAGTCAGAACGCTATAAAGGCTTAAAAGCTGAGGGAATGAGCGAGGCCGATATTCTGCAAAACTTCAATACCAAAACAAGTATGAAAGTGTTTGCATGGAATGCCAATCGCGAAAAAGATACGACCCTCACCCCTATGGATAGTATTAAATATATGAAAGGATTTGTGCAAACAGGATTTATGGTAATGGATCCTGCTACAGGTGAAGTCAAAGCTTGGGTGGGTGGCATCAATCATAAATATTTTCAATACGACCATGTTAATATAAATACTAAAAGACAAGTAGGCTCTACCATTAAACCTTTGCTGTATTGCCTTGCTGTTGACAATGGGTATTCACCTTGCCAGTCTGTATCACTGAACCCTGCCTATTTTCCCGGTTTTGCCAAACCCTATGGACCTGATCGAAGCAGAGGCTCCATCGTAATGAAAAATGCCCTCGCCTATTCAAAAAATAATGCGACCGTAAACATTTTAAAACTTGTAGGGATTAATGCATTTGTCGACTTTACAAAAAAACTTGGCATCACAAGTAATATTCATGCTTATCCTTCAGTATGCTTAGGCGCTGATGATATTTCAATCATAGAAATGCTCAGGGCGTATACCATGTTTCCAAATTATGGCATTAATACACAACCCATTTATATCACCCGAATTGAAGATAGAAATGGCAACTTACTTGAAAATTTTGTCCCTGTGCGAAAAGAAGTGATTAATGAAATTACAGCCTTCAAAATGATACGCATGATGATGGGTACTGTGCTCTTTGGAACGGGTAAACGTTTAAAACCCGCATGGAATATCAAAGGGGAATGTGCAGGAAAAACAGGTACTACCAACAGTGAATCAGATGCCTGGTTTATTGGATACACTCCCCAATTACTGGCAGGTGCCTGGGTGGGTTGCGACGATAAGTTTATCGGTGTAGGTCTTGGTGAAGGCGCCCGTGCAGCCATGCCTATTTGGGGCGAATTCTTTAAAAAATTACAAGCAAATGAAAAGTCTGTCTATAATAAAACAGACAAGTTTGTAATGCCTACCATTATGGAAGGCATGGACGAATGTGATGCTGTAGACGAAATTAGTTTGCAACGTGCCAATGCGCAAATGAATGTATCAAGGGGACTTCCACAAGATGATGAACCTGGCGAAACGGGATGGGATGAAGGCAATACAGGAAGTGGTATAGATGATAAAGATTACTAATTTATAGAAATATGCATCAAGCCAGCAATCCATTCAATATTGATCAAATATTTGCCCTTTTCTATCAATGAATGTAGGCGCTATTTTCTTATCTATCTTTAAACCAACGAATCATACTTTTTGGTATAAATCAAAATTTATATGTTGTGTATTGCTTGTTTGTTTTCTATTCATGATTCAAACCTTATATGCCCAAAACTTTCAAACCTGCAACTTGAAAAATACCACCACGTACTCGGGTGAAAAATTGACTTATAAAGTATATTACACTTTCGCAGGTATTTATGTTCCAGCAGGCGAAGCTACTTTTTCAAATACACTGGAAACATATAATCAAAAAAAAGTTTTTCATGTAAAAGGCGAAGGTCATACATACAAAAGTTATGATTGGTTTTATAAAGTACGCGACCTTTATGAAAGCTATATCGATACCATGACATTACTCCCTTTGAAGTTTGTCAGAACGGTATCAGAAGGTGGACACAAAATAAATGACCATGTGGTATTTAATCATCAAACGAATCAGGCTGTTTCTGCAAAGAAAACCGTTAAAACAACGGATTGCATTCAGGATGTATTATCTGCCATTTATTATGCACGCAACATCGATTTTAGCAAATATAAAATCAATGAACTCATTCCATTTGAAATGTATTTAGATGATGAAATATATCCATTGTATATTCGATATTTAGGAAAGTCGACCTTGAAAACAAAATATGGTAGCTATAAAACAATCATGTTTAAACCCAAATTGATTGAAGGTACGCTGTTTAAAGGTGGTGAAGAAATGACCGTTTTTGTTACCGATGATAAATATAAAATACCTGTTTATATCGAAACCCCTATTGTGGTCGGGAAAGTTAAAGTTTATTTACTTCCTAAAGGAGAATAATATATCATAGGATTAAATAATAAATGACGAATCCTATATTGAATGCCTAACTCAATTTAAAATCATTACATCTTTGAATGGTTTCATCCTTGCCAATGATTTCTGCAATTTGAAATACAGCCGGTCCATATTTCCCCCCCACAAGCATTACCCTGAATGGAAGTTGTAATTCGCCTACTTTAATATTTTTAATCAGCGCCAGTTCTTTAAATGCTGTTTCTATATTTACGGCATCCCATACAGTGATGGCATCCAATACATTGCTGAGTTCTTGAAAAAAAAGTTGTTTTTCTTCATTCCATTTTGGCTTCACGGCTTCTGTATCAATGGAAGCGGGTTTTTGAAAGAAATAGCTACCCTGCATGATAAAATCATTCATTAACACACAACGATCTTTGACCAATGAAATGATTTTTAACAATAGATCATCATGTTGTACTGCAATGTTTTCTTTTTCAAACAAGGCTTTTACTTGTGGAAATAATGTTTCTGCTGCACTATGTTTAATCCATTCATGGTTATACCATTTGGCTTTTTCGAAATCAAATTTAGCGCCTGCTTTATGTACCCTCTCAATAGAAAATTTTTCTATCAATTCTTCTTTGGAAAATAGCTCTTTGGCTTCACCACTACTCCATCCTAACACGGCCAGCATATTGATAAATGCTTCGGGTAGAAATCCAATTTCTTTAAACCCTTTGGTTGTTTCCCGGGTTTGTGCATCGGTCCAGTCCATCGCGAATATTGGGAATCCAAGTCGCTCACCATCGCGCTTACTTAGTTTGCCATTGCCATCAGGTTTTAGTATTAAAGGCAAGTGAGCCCATTGGGGCATTGCCTGTTCCCAACCCAATGCTTTCCAAAGTAATATATGTATGGGTGCACTCGGGAGCCATTCTTCACCCCTGAATGCATGAGTGATTTTCATTAAATAATCATCCACTACTACAGCCAAATGGTAGGTAGGCATGCCATCTGCTTTGAGTAATACTTTATCGTCTAGTAAATTGCTGTCGTTACTTATTTCACCCCGAATCATGTCATTAAAAGTTATAAATTCATTCTGAGGCACTTTGTATCTTATGACATAAGGCGTGTTTAAGGCCAATAAGGCATTGACTTCATCAGGTAAAAGGTTTAATGAATTTTTCATTTTCATACGTACCTGATGGTCGTACTGAGGTGAAGGGTTTGATGCCGTTTTGTTGTCATGACGCATACTTTCTAATTCTTCTGGGGTATCAAAGGCATAATAGGCATCACCTTGACTGACTAATTGAAGGGCATACTGTTTGTAGATATCTTTTCTTTCACTTTGTCTGTAAGGCGCATAGGGTCCACCTTGTAAAGGGGATTCATCTGTATTGATTCCGCACCAGGCTAAACAATCGGCAATATACTGTTCGGCCCCGCTTACATATCTGCTTTGATCGGTGTCTTCTACCCTTAAGATAAATTGTCCCTGATGTTTTTTTGCAAATAAATAGCTATACAAGGCAGTTCGAACACCGCCTAAATGAAGGCCTCCTGTAGGGCTTGGTGCAAATCTTGTTCTTACATTACTCGTCATGATACTCTCTCAATTGATGAAATGCAAATTTAGTTTTTTAAACCCAAATTCCGGTGTTGAATTCGTTTTCCTTAGGGTAATATTTTCTTTACTAAAATAATGAGTAGAACGATTGATGATTTCTCATCTTAATTCGAGACTACCTGACGACATTTTCTACAGGACCTATTTAATCTATTGTGCTATCCATTGTTCTGGATTCAATTTAAACGAAGATCCATTGGCACCTATACGCCATACCTGAAAATTGATTTGGGTATTGCCTTCATCATCGGTCATAACAGTGCCGATACTTTGTTTTAAAGCAACACGTGATCCTTTTCTGACACTTACACTGCTGAGTTTTGCATATACTGTAAAGAATGAGCCATGGTTGATGATTACCGTAGTACCAGTACCAGGAATACTGATAATGGAACTGACTTCTCCCGCAAAGATGGCCCTGGCAGATGCTGCTCGACTTGTTTTAATATCAATTCCATAATTTTCGGTATAGATATTAAATAAAGGGTGTTTGTTTTTTCCAAATCGTTCGATGATATACCCTTTTTCAACAGGCCATGGCAGTCTGCCTTTGCTTAATTCAAAATTATTTGAAATTTCACGTTCAAGCGGAGTTAATGAAAATTTATAATCATCATTGGAAAATGATTTTACATTTGATTTTGCCACCGTATTGTTTGTTGAAGGCGACTCTGTTCTTTCTGCATCTTTTTTAGGGCCTCTATAAGCAGGTGTATATTCTTCCGAACTTCCTGTATTGAGTGCTACTTCACCATATTTAGGTTTTTCGGCATTCGGTACATAACGAGGATTATTGTAAGGGGTTTTTGAAGCTAATCTTTCTTGTTCACGTTCTTGACGTCGCTTTTCTTCAGCTAATCTTCGTTGTTCTTCTTCCTGTCTTTGCTTGTCTAATGTCAATTTCCGTTCTCGCTCTTCCTGTTTTTGTTTTTCCAGCGCTAATACACGTGATCTTTCCTCTTGTTTTTGTTTTTCTATAGCTAATTCTCTTTCCTTCTGTATTCTATTTGCTTCGGCCATTTGCGAAGCTTTTCGTTCATCTTCTTCTCGTTTCTTTTTTTCGAGGGCTAAGGCTTTTTCTTTAGCTTCGCGTTCTCTTTGTTCTAAAGCCAATTTACGTTCCAGCTCTTCGCGTTTTTGCTTTTCAAGTAAAGCTTGTTGTTCTTTTTGTTCTTGTGCTTTTTTCTCAATAGCTAATTTGCGGGCTGCTTCTTCTCTTCTTGCTTTTTCGGTGGCTTCCTGCTCTTTAGCTCTTTTATCAGCCAATGCTCTTCGATCTTGCTCTTCTTTTTGTTTGCGTAGTCGGTCTTGTTGCAATTTTTCATCCATGGCTCTTTTGCGAGCCTGATCAATTTCATATTTAATAGCAGCAGAGATGGCTTTGTTTAAATCGTCGGCAGCTTTTTTATTTTTTGCCAGTTCATACAACAATTCTTTTTCTTTGCCTTTGAGCTCAGTCACTACTTTGTCTTTCTCCTGGGTTTCAGATTCCAGTATTTTATTTTGATTTTGTTGAGCAATGAGTACATAATCTTTCTTTTGCTTCTCCATATTCAATACCGTAATCTTATTGGTAAGTTGCTTACTTGCAGAAGTTATTTTCACTGCCTGGTCTGCGCGATAACCACGATATTGTTTTACATAATTTAACCTTCTGATGGCATCATTAAATGAGCTTGATGAAAATAGAAAGACGATCAGGTCAGAAGAGGTACGATTTTTATAGGTATACCTCACCATTTCAGCATATTGCTTTTTTAAGGTATCTAATTTGGTTTTTAAGATATGAACATCGTTGTTGGCGAGATTGATATTGGTTTCTATCAGGCTGATTTCATTATTAATATTTGAAATCAATTTATGACGCGCATCTAATTTTGCTTGTAAAGTTTGTAGCTGAGCCAAGGTGGCTTTTTTATCTTGTCGCAAAGTGGTTAATTCACTTTGGGTTCTTTTTATTTCAGAAAGAATTGACTGTCTTTGGGTTTCTAATTGCTCACGCGAAAGCGATTGCTTTTTCTGAGCAAAGGCTGCGGTTGCAAAAAGCAAACAAATGAGTGTATAGAATATTTTTTTTATCAAAATGATAGGTAGTCCACAAAAATAATTTTTTAATCTAAAGAAGATGCAAAAATTATCCTAAAAGAAAAACAACTTGTGGATTATAATGTTTCTTTGAGCCATTTATAAAACTCTGTTTGCCATACTATACCATTTTGTGCTTTGAGCACCCAATGATTTTCATCTGGAAAATAAAGAAATCTACTTTTTATTCCTTTTAACTGAGCTGCTTGAAAAGCCTGCATTCCTTGTTCGATAGGCACCCTATAATCTTTGCCTCCTTGTATAACCATAATAGGTGTAGTCCAGTTGTCAACAAAATTGCTTGGGCTGTAATTTTTGTAGCTATACTGGGCTTCTTTATTTTCTTTATCCCAGTAAGGTCCACCTATATCCCAATTGGCAAACCATAATTCTTCGGTAGTGCCATACCAACTTTTTAAATCAAATAAGCCATCATGTGCAATGAATGATTTAAAGCGACCTTCATGTATACCTGCAAGCATAAAGATGGAATAACCGCCATAACTAGCACCAACTGCACCCAATCTGTTTTTATCAACGTATGGTTCATTGGCAATATCATCTATAGCCGCTAAATAATCACGCATTGGATTACCACCCCAGTCTTTACTGATATTGGCATTCCACTGAGTACCCCAGCCAGGCATCCCCGTTCTGTTTGGTGCTATCACAATATATCCATTGCTCGCCATGAGTTGAAAATTCCATCTGAAAGAATAAAATTGAGAGAGGGCACTTTGCGGACCTCCTTGACAATAAAGTAACACAGGATATTTCTTTTCGGGATCGAAATTGGGTGGGTAGATTACCCATGAAAATAAATTTTCGTCATTGTCTAATGGGGTATATCGCTCTTTTACATCACACATATGAATGTTGGCATAATTGATATCGTTTGCATGGGTTAATTGTACCATATTACCGGTATTCAAGTCTACATTATACAATTCTGCTGCATGATTCATGTCGGTACGTGACACCGTCATGGTATTGCCATGTTGTACACAGAGGTCGGCAATGTTAAAGGTCCCTTTGGTAATTTGAGTGATTTTTTTAGTATCCAACATTATTTCAAAAAGATGTTCTGTGCCATGAATAGGTGCTGTAAAAAATATTTTTTTATCATCTGAACTCCATACAAAATTATTGACATTATCATCCCAATCAGTAGATAGGTTTTGCTTCTCTTTGGTTTGCCAGTTCATTACCCACAATTCATTCTTATCGCTTTCAAAGCCGTCGGTTTTCATACTCAGCCAGGCTAATTGATTGCCATTGTTGCTAAACACCGGATGTGTATCATAACCCATCATCCCTTCTGTAATGTTTGAAACAGCACCTGTTTCAATTTGATACAAATAAAAGTCGGTATTGGTACTCAATGCATAGGCTTTACCACTTTTCTTTTTGGTGACATACAGAATATTTTTACTATCAGGGGTAAATATTAAATCGTCGTCGCCACCATGTGGTTTTTGGGGACAATCAAACAGTTCGTTAGCCATGATATCTTTTTCACGCAATGCATGGTCAGCCACGTTATCAGCAACAAAAACATGTTCATACGCGCCTTCTTCCCAAGTATCCCAATGTCGTTGATTTAAATCGTTGTAAACATATACATTCGATTTGCTGAGTGAAGGGTAGATATCAGTACTATGCATTTTTTGCATTTTTACTTCCCTTGTAAATATTACTTTTTTCCCATCAGGAGATACTTTTACATTATACCCCCCTTTATCAATAGTAACATTCGTTTGGTTTGGCACTTCGGGTATTTCCACCGCTTTACCACCTTGTAAAGGAATACTGTAAAATTTGGTTTTATTTTTATTTTCATTAATATCAGGTATGGAAACACTATAATAAATTGTGGCTCCATCTTTACTTGCTCCTTGATAGCTTACCCTGCCTAATGACCACAATTTTTCAATAGTTAAATTAAGTTGTGCTTCAACGAATGAGTAATTGGCTAATAAAAGGATTGATAACACCCATTTCTTCATGATAAATATTTTTGTGTGCGCAAAATACATATTTTTCTCAAAAGTACTAAGGTTAAAAAAGGTATTTTAAGACTACAACAGATTATACTTGTTCATTTCATTCCCTATTCTATTTCTACAGGGTATAATCGCTTCAAACAGTGAATTACAGCTAAACCTATATTGAATATTTTTTGTTGTTCAAAGTGATAAACTTTGAATACCTATTGGATGGGTATTAAAAAAAAGCACCCTTCTTTAATTTACAATTCATATACCAGCAATAGAAATTTCTATATGAATTCGATATTTATCGTATTTTTATCTCACTTTCAATTTTATAAACACAATCCTATGTGGAAGATATTTACTTGTTTGTTTACCTTGTTGTTGTTAAAAGAATTACCTGCTTATACACAAAGTATTACCTTTCAGAAACAATATGCTCAACCTGATTCAGCATCCAGCTTTGAAACTTTTGATGCAAAAGCAACTACTGACGGTGGCTACGTAATGACAGGGCTTGCAAGCGATGGCCCGAGCGCCTCCTTGTTTCATCCATTTATTGTAAAAGTCGACTGCAAAGGTGTGCCCCAATGGGAACATTATTTTGGCAATTCGCAAACCATCGGAAATGTAAGCGGCAAAGTCATTGTAACCAAAGATTCAGGCTTTGTAATGATTAATAATTTAGGGGTGTATAACAATTACAATGGCTTTGTGGTGCGTCTCGACA
>OEIV010000071.1_pt1 | contig 62153 bp, 56 predicted proteins | sample 1539231 | NCBI WGS metagenome assembly OEIV01 (sample SAMN03794762, study PRJEB22550) | activated sludge metagenome | feature: wastewater treatment plant; material: activated sludge; isolation source: Wastewater treatment plant of a petroleum refinery complex | place: Argentina: Buenos Aires ...
GTTTTTCTTAACTCTTTGTAATATTCTATTTTAGTAGTGAGTAGGTTTATCTTTTTATCTATGGCTTGGGTTTTAGTATCAAGGAAGGTGGCTATTTGGATTTGTTCGGTGAGAGGTGGAAATGCAAATGCTATATTTTTAGCTTCATCTAAATAGATATTTTTTTGAGTATTTGACTTGCCTAATGCAGAATAAATATTTTCATTCATTAAATAATAAAATAGAAATTCTATATTAAGTTTGGACTTTGTAAAAGGAATAAACCCATCGTGTATACAAACATTTACTTTGTTTATAAAAGGTATTCCAATTGTTGCAGAAGCTGTAATAATAACATTATTTGCATATACCCTTGCACTACGTGTACTACCTAATTTTGATAATCGTAATTTAGCGTCATATAAATATTTATTTCCACCGGTTACATCAGAAATATTTAGATACAACCATTGTCCTTTATCATCAAAATAATTTGGGTCATCAACAGGTCTTAAAATAGCACCTCGTGTAATGTGGGCTATATCTTTAGCTCTCTTTAAAGACCAACTATCAGGTATAAGACCCAACCATTCAATATTTGAATTTTTATATTTTTCGTAATGTTCCATTTTATAAACTTAATTCATTTTCAAGGTTAGCTAATTCGGTTTCTATTATTTTATTGTAAATCATTTTTCGTTTTTTAATTTATAAAGTCAATGGAACAGTTAATATTCATTAATTCATTTAACTGGTAGCCACCTTGCTTAATGTTTCCTAATTTTAATTCGTTGAGTACAAAAAAATCTTCAATAGAAATCTCAATAATATGCGACTTTGAAAAATAATCTATTAACTCATTGAGTATAAAAGTTAAGTAATACCGTAGGTTTGAGGTAATTTGCTCATTATTGGTATTAGTCACTGCATCGTGTATAATTTCATTGCGTAGCCTATAAATACGAGTAAAATGTATTTCTAAATTGGTCTTGTGCATTGTAAGATAATCGGTAGCATTGGGTGCTTTACCTGGCTTAAAAAACCAAGATTTCAATTTCATTGCCCTGTAAGTAATTAAAGGGTAATCATTACCTAAATTAGCTTCAATTGAAGTATAGAAATCCACATCTAATAAATAATCAGTATTAGCATCAGTGTATTTATCTATGGTAGTTTTGGTTGCAGTACTTAATTGGTTAAATGCTTTTTGAAAGCTGTGTACATTTCGCTTTACATAGGCTAATGAATGTGCTGTAATAAAATGATCTTTCAAACGATTAATAGTGCTTTGGCTCTCATAGTTTGAAAAAAGATATTCTAACCCTATCCAATAATTAATAAACTTGTGTTCTACTTCGGTAGATTGATTGCCTAAACGCAAATATCTAACAGCAGATTTTATTTTTTCTTTTGTTTCTGCCGAAATATTTGGGTTATTTATAATCAATGGTATTTTACTGGTAAATTGCTGGTAATGGTCTTTGGCTACTTTATATTTACCATCCAAAAAGTTTATATTACTTTGAAAAGCACCTTTTTCAGGTGACCTGTTATCGATAACTAATACACGGTTGTGTATATCAAGAGTTTCATCTGACAAGCCCAAATTAATAACATCTAAATACTCTGATAATGTTATTCTTGCCCTTTTTAATGCCGATAAATAATCTAAGGCTTCAACTGAACACATAATAAATTTACGAGAAGGTGCAGTTGTATTAAACCTTGTTAACTCAGGTTTGTGGTTTAAGGTAGCTTGAATTGCATTAATATCATCTTGAATAACAAAAGTAGCATTAGTATTAATTGTAGAAATTGCCTCGTACACTTTTTGGGTTGTATCAATTCTGAAAATTACATTGTATGCAGACTTATCATTCTGAATACGAGTTTTAAAATTATCAAAATGGTCAGCAAAGGTTTTTGTATTATCAAGTGTATTTACAAATATACCGTACACCAACTTAAACAAAAAACCTTTAGAAAAACCTTTGGTAATTAGTTCGCTAAAAATGGCATTCAGTGTTCTGTCAATTACTTGAAAATGTTCAATGGTGGTTAAATTAGCATTAATTAAAACTTCAAGCTGTTGAATAGAATTTTGTAAATAATTAGCATTTTCAGTAAGTAATATATCTATACAGGAAACTACCTTTTTATAGTTATCTTCTTTCAAATTATTTAGTAATTGCTTAAAATATTCTTTTGAAAATGAAGTAAAAACTAAGTAGTTAGTATCTGTTTCAATTAAAGAAATTGCTTCATCAACAATGGCTTTGCTCCCTGATTCTTTTGCCTTAATGGTCTGAAAATGCTTAATTCGACCTTTACTAAATTCTTTTAAACAATAATTCAATTCTTCAAGTATAGATTTAGAATTGTTAAGTCTAACTCTATAAGAATCAATAGTTCCAATGTTAAGAAGCTCCAAAGATTTTTCAATAAAAAACTTCTGGCAAATGGTTAATGTTGTATTTTTGTGTGGAATTAGTTGCATATTTAATTAAATAGTATTACTTTTGCGGTCAGAAAATATATCCAACAGGATTAAAGATAAAAAAGGAAGACTGGTGGAAGTGGATCTGGATACAATTCCGCATTTCTTCTCTCCTTCCTTAAATATTACGGGGGCTTTCATTGAAAGCTCCCTTTGTTTTTTATAACAATTCATTTTCTAACAATTTTAATTCTTTTTCTAAATCAGTCAAGTTGGAAGTAATGGCATCAATAGGTCTTAATTTCTCTGCTGTGTAAAACACTTTATTAAAATTGATTTCTACGCCTATTACATTGTCTATATATTCAAATGGTTTGGTAATGTACTTAGCCATAAACGCATCTATATTGCTTTGGTTGGTGGCTTCGTTTGGGTGGTAAGGAATTATCTCATAATCTTTTTGTAGGTCTTTTGTAAGCTCTACAGTAATAGCAATACTTTTTGTAAGTTTAGTTTTGCTGTCCTTTTTTGCACTGGCTTTTATTACTATTTTACCACCACCTAATGCAGTTTGCTTTTTACCTGTTTCTTCAATTATAGTTTCTTTATCGGTATCGTACCAATAGCAATTTTTAGCTGTATATACTTTTAGGTTAGCTTCTTTGTAATCTAATTCTATAATAATAAGTTTGATATAGTTTTCTAAATAATCATCTAAATTGGTGTATTCTGTACCTATAATATCATCGGTTGTATACTCTGTTTTATCAAGCTGTATGGTTTTATCTTCAGTAGTTTGTATTATTTTTTCTATTTCTAATTTGATTGATTTTTCTTCTACAATTTCGCCATCTTTAGTGGTTTTAGTAGGCATTTGTATAAAGTTTCCATCTTCATCAATATTGGTAAGCATTATACTTTGTTTGTTGTAATAGAAGTGCCATTTATCATATACTTTAGCAAAACTGCTGTCCTTAAAATCAGCTAATGTTTTTACAATTTCAGCCCTGTTACTTGGGTTCATTTGCCTACGTTTTTTACCTTTGCTTTTCTTTAGTTGCTCCCAAAGTTCACTGGCATTTATAAGTATTACTTTATCCTTTCTATTGGCTGGTTTGTTTTTATTGAATATCCACAAATAAGTATAGATACCTGTATTGAAAAATTCATCAGTAGGCATTTGTATAATGGCTTCTACATAGTCTTGTTCAAAAAAATGTTTACGGATTGTACTTTCTCCACTACCTGCATCGCCACTAAATAAAGTAGATCCATTATGTACCACAATACTCAAACCATCATCAGCCAACTTGTGTAATATATGTTGGGTAAATAAAAACTGACCATCACTTATTGAAGGCAAGGCTACAAACCTTTCGGTTGTATCGTTTCTAATGTCTTTTTCAAAGCCTTCCCACTTGACACCGTAAGGTGGATTAGCTACTATAATACTAAATGTTTTATCCCAAAATTTACCTATATCTGTTAAGGTATTTCCGTATTCAATTTGAGTATCTTTTCTAAAACGACTTTCAATTTTAGCTAAGGCATATAAAGTACCGTTCCATTCTTGGCCATAAGTGGCAGTAGGTCTGCTTGGGTATAAGTCTTGTATTTTATCTTCTACACCAAATAAAAGGTTACCACCTCCACAAGTAGGGTCGTAAATTGTTATGAATTTCCCGTTATCGTCTATTTTAGAAGCAATGATTTCAGAGATTAAAGAAATAATATCATCGGGTGTATATTGCTCTCCTGCTGTTTCTGCTGATATATCTGCCCATTTACGCTTTATATGTTCTTCAAGAGTGGTAATTTCAGAGTTGCTAAATTCTACTAAGTCTATTTCACTCCACGCCTGTACTGTTTCAAATAAAATTCGCTTCTTTTTGAGCTGACCAGTAACGCCTGAAATATCTAAAAACTTTTCTTCTTCTGTGCCTTTATCTACACCTAAGAGATAACGAGTTTCGGGATCAAAGGCTTTTAGGTAGGAATAAAAATCTACATCAAAAGTTTTATCGTTTTTGCAAATGTCTTTGAGGGATTTATTTTGGCGTATAACAAAATCGTTATAGCCTAATCCTTCTTCTTTAAACAGTTCTATAAAGTCTTCAATATCTAAATCGCTGTGGTCTGCTTTAAGTTTAGCACTTTCTCGTATCAACCTACTTTCTACCATAATCAAAGCGAAATAAGGCATCATAAATTTTGGGAAGTCACTTTCTTTTATTCCTGCACCTCTTAGGAAATCGGCTGTTTTCCAAACATCGCCTTCGTATTTTAATATATTTACACTCATCTACGTTTTATTAATTTAATTCATATTGATTTTAATGTATCCCTTACCTGTGTTTCATTTTGAACTATATTATTCAACTCGTCTTCAGACAAAAACTTTTTCAATTCTTTTATGTTAGATTTGAGTATTTTTACTAAAAATTGGAATAAATGTTTTATTCTCTGTCTATCGTTATTTCTTAATTTGTTTCTAAAATTTATAGTCAGAAGAAATCTTGCTTTAACATTGAAGAAATACAAACTTTGCAATATTTTTTGGATACTAAAATTTTCAATAACCCTTACTATCATCGCTTTTATTATAAACTTGCATAGATTAACAAAATTAGGGAAATTAAAACAAACATCATACCCATTGTGTATAACTTGCAAAGTATTCAAGCATAATCATTTTTGAAGATATTCGACTTGTGGTTTCGTTTGATAATTTCAAACCTCCACTCTTATAAGGTTGCGCTTTCTTAAAGTTATGTTCTTCATCGGTTTCACATATTCACAATTATCATTAGCATGTGCGTTCTGAGAGCAAGTTATACTTAGTTGTAAAAGTTTGATGCCTTTCGCAACCTTAATGAAAGATTTTAACCCAAGATTTTTCGCACTATCAAAATGAAATTGGAAACAAATATTCCTGTTTTAACAAATTTTAGCTGTTTCTAAAATACCTGATTATAAGGTTTTTTTACCTTTTTTTGTTCGATTTATACCAATCTACGGGTTTCCGCCAAAGCGGAGTTATTTTTTTATTTACGTTTGTATCAGATTTTTAAATGTCAAGATGCGCATCTTAAACAACTTAAAATATAGAAAACATTTCATTTCGGAAGTGACTAAAAAAAGTAAAGCAACACTTCGAAAAAATGAAAGTAATATTTAAGTAAAAGACTTTTAAAAATGGAACATACAAAAAACTGAAAAGGCATTTGTAAAAATTTGCATCCATAAGATTTTTGTGCTGTTCACCATATCACCTCTTTTGAAAAACATAAAAAATAAACTACTATGCCATACATTAAAATATTCATCATGATGCTGTTAGGCATTTTTCTATGCCATTATTCCAAAGCCGATAAAATTGATAAAAAAGGAACCCTGCTCAATGCTAAATGCAATCCCATTGGTACCCAATGCAAAACCAGTATTCAAACAGAATTAATTTATACCTATATTTTTAATGAACCTAAAAAGGGAAGTTTTAGTTTAAGTGTGAGTGTTCAAGAACTATTAAAAAACCCCCTCTTACATCAAGCTTTCATGAACAAAAAACAATTTATTTTGGAAGAATCCATGATCATTCCTGATGATGTAATACAAATACTTCGGATGCCTGTTGCCTATACCGTGCAAAAGGGAATCTATCCACTCAATCTGCAAAATGGTATTTACACCATTGTATTTAAAGATTAAAATCGATACTCCACCTAGAAGTTTATACGCCCAATGCAAAGCAACATCAAGCATCAAAAAATTTTAACTACTCTTCATAAAAAAAATCAAATTGGTGCTTTTTAACCCTGGAAAAGTTTACCCTAAACTTATTTTATAAATACCTACTACTTCACCCCCCTCTCTCACGGCAAGTCTTGACACAAGACATGAGAGAGGGGTTTATGGAAATGACCCAAATGAAAATTTTTATCTTCATATTCTGCCTTGGCATGCTGTTTCACAATAAAGATTATGCACAACTTTATCATCAAATGACATATTCTCCTGCAGTACAATGCGCACCAATATGGCCACACATCAGTAACGATATCTACAATAAAGATACCCTGCATGTTTTAACACCTTCCATATTGTTACCATCATTACCTACACCAACCATTACAACATCCCAAACATTATACACATCAACAAACACAGCTAAGCCAAACATTATTGAAAAAAATATTTTAGAAAAATACAGCTATCACTGGGTAATGTATTACGACTATTTCACCACATTGACAGCCACTCATTATATACATAGCTCACTCACAAGTGAAGTAAACCATATTTATTATTATTACAATATTGACATCAAAAACAATATTGAATTTAGAAAAATAAAATGGGATTTGTATTTTTTTAATGATTATGGTGTAAGGTATTTTATGGATAGTTTAACCTTAAAAACACAAGATCAATTTAACCTTAAAAACACCCTTTGTTTGCCTCTTTGGCAAAGTGTACTATCGTTATCTCTATCAGCAAATACCCAAACACAATTGTTCAATACCCATCAATACCGATATGATTCACTCGGTCAATTACAACGATATTTATACGATGGATATATGAGTCCTGGCGTGATTATTTATTCAGGGGGTATCACTTATCAGGACAAACGAAACATTTTACTTAGCCTTGGTTTGGGAAGCAGTAAAGTGACAAAAATTAAAAATCAAAAAATATTTGAAACACGCAATGAAGAAACAATTAGCGGTTTGAGCAAAGGAAAAATAAAAGAATCTATATTTGGTATCACACTCACAGCTACAGTACCTATGCAGCATTTAAACCAAAAAATACATTGGGAGTTTTACGGAAATGCGTTTGCTCCCATGCTACATTTAAAACAATTGAATGAATACACCCTTGAAATCAACAACGTCATTCATCTGTTGGTATTTCGCCGTGGTCGCTTATCACTGCGTACCAAACTGGCTTATAACAAAACAGTGCAACCATGGATGTCTGTCCAAAATCAACTCTCACTTGGTTTTTATCTCAACAATCATATTTAGCCGTTTCTCCTGACGTTTAAAGTCAATAAGATACAAAATCGATTTGAAATGTAGTTTGAAAAAAAATGGATAACATAGCAATAAAAATATAAAACCAGCCGAAACCAAATGAACCATTTTCAAAAAGTTTGAAAGTACAAATACTCAATTGAAAAGAGATTTTGTAAGATCTCATCGATTACAAAAGAGCAATAATTATTTTACAAAAAAGTTTAATCAATGGCTCATACTTCACATTTGTAAAAAAAGAAACCACAATATAAAAACCTTGGTTTTATCTTTGGGGCTGTGAGTACTCCCAAACATCCAATACGCATTCTTGCCATCATACCTTATCAGGTGTTTCCGGCCATCATGGGTGGACAAAAAGGTATTGCTCTTTTTTATAAATACCTTAGCCGATTGGTATCACTGACTGCATTCACGACCCAAAATAATCGGCCTGAACCAGGGTTACAAATCATCAATACCCTTTCAAATGCAGTGTACAGGTATGTAAATCCATTCAATTATTTTACCATTCGTAAGCACGCACGTGAATGTCAGGCTACCCATCTCCTTTTTGAACATCCTTATTTTGCCTGGCTTATCTGGCTTTTTAAAATAGGCTCCCCCTACCACATCATTGTACATTCACACAATATTGAAAGCGAACGGTTTAAAAGCATTGGCAAGTGGTGGTGGAAAATACTTTGGTATTATGAACGTGCTGCCTACAAAAGTGCTCATCAGGTATGGTTCAAAACCCCTGAAGACAAGCAATACGCCACCATCCATTATGGTGTGCGTGAAGAGGCATGTCATATCATTCCTTATGGTATAGAAGCAGTGGCTTTACCAACAAAAGCTGAATTGAACGAAGCACGTGAAACTCTCCTTAGCCAATATGCGATAGCACCCAACGATATCCTGATTCTTTTTAATGGCACCTTGAGTTATAAACCAAATCTCGATGCCCTTAAAGCAATCATCGAAAAAATAAACCCCTATTTATTACAAACACCTTTGTCATATAAAATGCTCATTTGTGGTAAAAATCTGCCAGATACCTTTAATCAACTGCTCGATTATAAACATCAACATATTATTTATTGTGGGTTTGTAGATGACATAGACCTCTACTTTAAAGGTTGTGATGTGTTTTTAAATCCATTGCAAGATGGAGGGGGAATCAAAACAAAATTAGTTGAGGCATTAGGATTTGGGAAGGTTAGTATTTCATCTCAAAATGGTGCAATCGGTGTTGATGTTGCTTACACGGGTGGACGACTTACAATAGTAGCTGACAAAGATTGGCGTGCATATAGTGATGCCATTGTCAAACATCATCAACCCATAAACAATGATAATGCTGCATTTTATAAACATTTTTCGTGGCATTCCATTGCAACCAAAGCTGTGGAAGCAATGATGAATAGCGATGTGAAATAAAGAATAGAAAATGGTGGGATTTAATTAATTGGATTTAACCCAGATTTTATAATTAATGAATCATATCTATTTCACAAGGATATTAATTCGTATCTGTTTTCTTTTTGACAATCCAAATCACTTCGTCGTCAATAGGGAGATATCCATAATCAAAACAATAATAATAATGCCTGCCTTTTTTGTTGTCATAAAAATGAGTATGGTATTTCAATTGAAAGCCCATACCCAATAATCGATCTAAGGTGGCTTTACGAATCATTTTATCACCCAACACATGTTGCAGTATAAGCCTGTTTCGGCGCAGGGCGTTCATGACGTTTCTGACATAATTGGTTTGCTCGGCTTTTAATTGATTATTGTGATTGTTTCTGCATGAGTCATCACAAAATTTTTTATCAATTCGTCCTTTTACAGCTTTGCCACAGGCAAGGCATAGTTTTACTTCGATGGTAGGCATTGTAGGTACTTTTTCAAGATACAAGATAGGCCTTTTATATTAAACAAACAAACAAATGAGCTTCTTTTTTATATAAAAAGGTATCGCCAATTTAACATTGTAAATACCGACAGCCTTGACTTACAAAGGATATGAATAAGGAAATAAAATCGAATATTCAAATGTTTATACATTCGATGAAAAGAGTAAGTGAAATCGTATTTTAGAAAGTCCTTATTTTTCAAATCTCCAAATCAGCATTTTAATTTACCTTTGCACTCTTATGATACTACCAATAGTGGCCTACGGCAATCCGATACTACGAAAAGTATGCAAACCGATAACGGCAGATTATAAAGATCTGGATATACTCATCAGCAATATGTGGGAAACCCTCTACAATTCAAATGGGGTAGGACTTGCAGCGCCCCAAATAAACCATGAAATTCGATTGTTTTTAGTAGATAGTTTACAAATTGTTGAAGGCGCAGACGAGGAAGACAAAGAAACCTACAAAGATGAAAAGCCCATCAAGCAAGTGTTTATCAATCCTACTGTGTTATCGCTCGAAGGTGAAGAATGGAAATACAACGAAGGTTGTCTGAGCATCCCTAAAGTGCGTGAAGACATCTATCGCAATCAACGGGTGACTATTACCTGGCAAGACGAACATTTTGTACCTCATACCCAAACCTTTGACGGCATTACCGCACGTGTGATTCTTCATGAATATGATCATATTGAAGGCAAGTTGTTTATCGACCATATCAAACCATTAAAAAAACGATTGATCAAATCAAAACTTGACAATATTGCCAAAGGCAAAGTGAAAGTAGATTATCGAATGATTTTTTATAAATAGCGTTTGTTAAAAAATGCTTGAAGGCAATGCGTTGCCATGACTAACGCTAAAACCATTTCGGTTTTGAAATAAGGGAATAGCTTTTGGATAAGGTATAGAGATGTATGTAGCCTATTATTTTTTACAAAAGATTAATATGAAAAGGCAACATTGAACCAGCATTATTTTCTAACTGTATCATCAATTCATTCACTAAATAATCCTTTTCATGGGGTTGAAATTCGATTTGATGATTTAAGGTAATATTGACTTCAATGGTTCTTGTATAACCCGTTTTATTATCTAAACCATATTGAACCCCTTTATCAACCGTTACTTTTAATACTTTTTTCCCAAACAACTGATGACATAAAATACGAATATCTTCTGCACTTACAATTCGTTCTTTTACTAATAAATATTTTCTGAATAAATTAATTTTCTCTTCCAGGTTCATCGAGTTTCTGCCACCTAAAGTGGTTGTGAGTAAATAAATTGAATCCGATTTTATCATACTCCCTTTATCCAGAATTAACTTAGTACCTGGTTTAATATCGTTGGCAAGTGTACCATTGGTCGTCCAAAAATCTACATAAATAGTTTCGTTTTCTTTTTGCGACTTTAGCATTAAATAATTTGTAGGACCTTTCTTTTCTACCTTCTTCATTTGGTCTTCAATTCTAGCGATAATCTGATTAAGTTCTTTCATTTTATTGGCAACCATTTCACCACCTATTTCAGAAAATGTAGAGGTTTCATCCCGAATGATTTGCAAAAGATATTCAATCACATCACGAGCCTCACGTGAGTCAAACCTACCGACTCCACTGCTTCTTACGATGGCTTCACCTTCAACCAATTCATTGATGCTCACTAAATTTCTTTTATGGTAATTATACGCATTTGATCCTACTATGGAATGAATATCAAAATAGAAATCATTGGTTTCCATTGGAATCACATTGATAAACTTTTGTGCTTTGTAAATGATTTCATTTTTCTTTTTATTGACAACAGGAAAACTATTGATATTACAAAATACATTATCAAGAATATCTGCTGGCAATGATGCTGGAAATACAAGTTGAATCCATAACAAATTTGGTGTCATGGTATTTAAAAATGAAGGCTCAATGGCATCTGATATTTCAAGAGGTAAACTCTTTTTTTCGTTTAGATAGATAACATCGTCTGTATGTAAATAATTTTTTTTGTAGAGTTGGTAAACATGTTTGTTTATTTTTTGCTCATGTTGAAAAATATTATCCGACATATTTTCGATACTCATATCCATAAAAAAAGATTCTTCGCACATCCCCATTTTTAATGAAACTTTTTCTTGATTGATAAAGCAGGATGCATGTTTGAGTGAACTGAAAAAAAGTTCTTTTTGGTGATCTGCTTTATAATCAAAATAAATATTCAGGCCTTTCAATTGTTTAATCTGAGGGCTCACTTCAATGCCTAATAACAATATATTTTCTGAAAGTCCCTTGCTTGTTGATATGGTATGTACAATTTCTTTTTGCCAGTAATTTCTGGGTTTAAATATTTTATTTTTCGTAGCGAGATAAATGAGTTCGGCATCATATAATTTAAACTGTCCAATAGGGCAATAATAAATTGGTTTTGTAGAAGTATCATTTTGACTGATTCTTTTATCAAATTTAAACTGCACATTGGTGGTCATGTATTCACTATCTGAAGGTTTTGCATGTACAATGGCAGAGGCAGGTCTTATACCGATAACGGCATCGGGCAAAATTACTTCTACAAGTTTTTCAATCATCCTTGATTGTGAAGCTTCCATATCTGCATTAATTTTCTCCAGTTCGTATGAACATGCGTCTATTAAAAGTTTTACGATAGGATCAAAATTTGACTCTATTTCATTTTCATTAATATTCCAAAGCTTCGCAGTTGTCTTAATGAGTCTGTCTTTAATTCTATCTTTTGATTCCATGTAATTAAGAGGATATGTTGATTAGGCGTTCTATTTATCAAAGCCTAAAAGTAAATACTTTTTAAAACCAAATATAAAAAAAAAGGGTAATTAAATTTGGTTAGTTAAATAATAACTATAAATTTGTTATACCAATCAACCAAATTATGAGTTTTAAAGCCAAATTTAATGCCGGCGGTATAGAAGCAAATATACTTTCATGTGCTTACCAATTGTATCAAGAAGTAGATGCCACCGGAAGACCCTCTTCCATCTCAAGAGGTGGCCGAATATCCATTACCATCGAAGGTACTGCAAGTACAGAATTGTTTGAATGGATGTGTAATAGTTTTGAACACAAAGACGGAAGTTTGATTTTTATAAAAAGAGATAGCGATGCTACTTTAAAAGAATTAAAATTTAAAGATGGATATATTATCAATTTTTTTGAAAATTTTCAATCAACATCAGATGAACCACTCAGCGTTGGATTTATGATTTCAGCCCGTGAAATAACGATGGGCTCGAGTACACATATCAATGAATGGGTGTAATTAATTTTTTATAAAACAATCATTATTAACCAAAAACAAAAAACAAATTTATGAGTTTCAAAGCAAAATTTAAAGCTGGAAGTATTGAGGCAAACATACTTTCATGTAGCTATGCACTTTATCAAGAGGTAGATGCTACTGGTCGTCCATCTTCTATTTCGCGTGGTGGTCAAATCACCTTAGAGGTAGAAGGCACTGCAAGTACAGAGCTATTTGAATGGATGTGTAATAGTTTCGAACGTAAAGATGGTAGTGTTATTTACATTAAAAGAGATAGCGATGCCACTTTAAAAGAATTAAAATTTAAAGAAGGGTATTTAATTAACTTTTCTGAAACGTTTTCTTCTACAAGTTCTAACCCATTAAATATCGTCATTACTATTTCAGCTAAAGAAATCACTTTAGGAAATGGTACACATATAAACGAATGGGTATAAAATACTAAATGCATAAGGAGAGATGAAAACAACTATTTTCATCTCTCTTTTTTTTATATAAAAAAATACAAATAAGCTATGGCAACTACTCCATTAACCAGAATCGATGGCGACGCTCATCATAATGTAACAATAAAAGTAGAAGACGTAGCAATCGTTTTTTCGAATCTTTTATTGAATGAGCGTTTAGCAGATACTAATCATTTTAGTTTTACCTGGAAAAATGAAATCAATGATAGCTTTACTGATAATCAAGAAGAATTTATTGAACAGTATTTTGGCAAAAACGTCGTTATTACATTTGATGAACAATATACCTTTAAAGGCATCATACTTGAAATCTCCTTTTTTAAAAATGATGGCCTCACCCAGGAGTTTACTGTTAGTGGTCAAAGCCCTGCGGTGCTTTTAAATGACAAACCCCAGTCAGCTTCTTATTATAAAAAAACACCCAAAGACATCATAGCTGATTCTATTAAAGGGGTGCCTGTCAACCTATTATCATTTGATAATAATCCATCCATCACCTCCGAATTATTTTACATTGTTCAGTACAATGAAACTGATTTTAATTTTATCAAAAACTTAGCGGTCAGAACCGGTGAGTGGTTTTTTTATAATGGCGAAAAGCTGAGATATGGCCCACTTGCAAATGATACAATCAATGTAAGAGTTGGTACTGAATTATTTGATGCAAAAATGGCGTATTCGATTAAACCATTTCAAAATAGTGCGGTGGCTTATGATGGTTATTTAGGCGAAATTATCACAAGCGGTGGGAACAAACCTGCGACAACCGGAATATTAGATATCTTATTAAAGGCTTCTGGACAAACTTTTTCCAGAACTTCTCCAAAACCAACACACAAAGTAGGTGCTCCTACTGCATCTATATTAGAGGCTCAGCTTGATACTGATGCCGAAGGGCGTATTGCTCGTATGTCAACATTTTCTGCAAAAAGTTACAACGCCAAAATAAAATTGGGAACCAAAATAAAAGTACAGGATGGTAATAAAAACATAGAATATATTGTCATTCAAATACAACATTCAGTACCCACAAGAGACTCTTATACAAATTCATTTGTGGCAGTTCCAAGTACCATAAAAGTACCGCCATATACCAATCGAAGCTGGTTTCCGGTTTGTGAAACACAAAGCGCTATGGTAAAAGAAAATGAAGATAAAGACGGATTAGACAGAATAAGGGTACACTTCCCCTGGCAGTCAAAAAACGAAATGACCCCATGGATCAAGATCCAGAGCCCTTATGCTGGTGAAGGCAAAGGGTTTCGTTTTGTACCCGAAAAAATGGAAGAGGTGATGATTGGTTTTGAAGGTGGAAATGCCGAAAGACCTTATGTGATAGGTGCGATGTATAATGGTGCTGCAAAGAGTGCACATAGCCATGAAGGAAATCATATCAAAATTTTTCGTACCGCATCAGGTTGTCGTTTAATGATGAATGACAAAGATGGGTCGGTAAAATTAGTTGACAAAGCAGGTTCATTTATCAAAATGGATGGCAGTGGCAATATTTCAATATCTGCTGGAGGTAATTTAAAAATACAAATAGGTGGCAATAGTGAAATTGAAATAAGTGGAGATAGTAAAAATACAATTGGTAAAAAATTAGAAGAATCGATAGGGGCTGATAAAAAGACAGAAGTAGCTATGAATGAATCAAAGACAATTGGACAAGACTTTTCAATAGCTGCGGGAATGAATCATACAACACAAGCTGGACAAAATATTGAAACAACGGCAGGCATGGAGATGTCACAAACAGCAGGAATGAAAATAGCGGCTACAGCAGGCACTGAATTTGGCATTGAAGCGGGTGCTATGGTTAAAATAAAAGGCGGCGCCACAGCAGAAATTGCCTCACCCATGACCACTGTAAAAGGCGATGCGATGACCGTTATTAAAGGTGGAATGGTAATGATAAATTAAAAATACAAGCATGTTAAAACTGAATGATGTAATCATATTGGGAGGCTTTGTAACAAAGCGAATTTCGATTCAGAATAAAAGTTTAGGCGAAATAGAAAGCATTTTAGGTTATTACAGAGGAAGACTTGCAATGGGAGCTGCCATATTAGTAGCTCAAAAGTTACCAAATATCAATGACTTTTATTTACAAGGAACTACCGAAGTACCAAGCCACAGAGTTTATGACCAACTTGGAAATTTAAATTTCCCTAAAAATCAAAAAGAATCATTACAATATACAAAGTTAAAAATAGCCATTAAATCAGGATGGAGTACATATGGTGACAATAGTTTAGTAAAAGTAATTCCCAACATTGCCCATAACTCAACCCTCATTCCTGACATACAATATCCACCGGGGGGAAGAGTAGAACAATGGGAAATAAATAAAAACGCTCAAATTGAATTTAAAGTTGTGGCTGTTTTTACTGAAAAAGATTATCCCCTTAAACAATTTAACCTAAAGTAACATATTATGGGAAAACCAGCAGCTAGAGTAGGCGACATGCATGTATGTCCATTTGTAACACCGGGTCTTCCACCCATACCCCATGTAGGTGGACCCTTAACAGGGCCTGGTTGCCCAACTGTACTCATCGGCAATATGCCGGCAGCCGTGTTAGGCGATATGTGTACTTGTGTAGGACCTCCTGCCACGGTTGTATTGGGTTCATTTGGCGTGTTCATAGGCGGCAAGCCGGCAGCTCGAATGGGCGATATGACAGCACATGGAGGCATGATAACGGTAGGCTTTCCTACTGTTTTGATTGGCGATATGAGTCCAGGTGCAACCGTAGTTATTCCAAAAATAGTAGCCATTGTAGTAGCTATTTTGAAGAAAGAACTGATCATGGAAAATCCAAAAAGTCAAAAAATGGGTTTATTGGGTGAAATCTCAAAAGGACTAAATAATATTTTAAACCCGGCATATCAAAAATTAGCTTTACTGGAGGCAGCCATTTCAGGTAAACCGTTTTGCGAAATGTGTGAAAAAATGAAAAATCAAAAGTAATTTTATGATTACAGTTTCGAATAAACAAGTAGATAAATTAAATAACCTGATTATTGAAAATCATATAAGCGAAATGATTCGCTTTGTAGAAAAATATTACCCCAATCACTCTAAATTACTTGGAGATAATATAAACAATTACGTAACTCAGGTAATCAATAAAGCATTTGAATATAAATTAACAAGTGAAAAAAATATATATTTATTATTAAATATGTCTTTATTGTTAGGTGCTTATTTTGACGAAAATCCACTGTATGAATGGTGTTCTACTTTTCAGTTAAAAAATACCCCTGATCAAGATTTGGAAAATATAGCTACAATAACCCTAAAAAAAATCCATCAAATTACCGGAAATGATCATCAAAAAATTTATCGACTAATTGTTCTGTTTCAAAAAGAAAAAGACAGTATTTTTTTAAAACTAAAAAAATCAGAAAATATTATTAGTTTTATCAAACAGTTACAAGAAATATATCCATCTAAATTTGAGATTGTAGATCTTGAAAAAATAAAAATACTTCATAATAATAGTAAGAAAATTGGTAAAAAATATTTAATTCTAAAGGAAGAAAACTTATATATCTTAAGCTTTTTGCAATTTTGTATAGGGTACGATTTTGATCGTGATATCCTTTTTCATTTTATGAACAAAATATTTTTATCTAAAATGGATGAAGATAGTAAATGTGAATTATTATATAACGATTCAATAGTCACTCTTGAAAAATTTTTAAACAGGTAAAACAGAATGTATGTATGTGTAAAAGTCAAGAAGCAATAGAAGATGCAATTAAAAGACCTGGATTGGCATGCGACACAAGTATAGCCGAATGCCCTTATGAAAAAGAAACAAAAAGCGAAAGTGATGCTGTAGTCTATTTTAGACCAACTAAAGGCTGGAAAGGTGAATTTGGCATTGATTGGTTTAGAGACGGCAATTGGGCGTTGAGTAACTGTAATAACATTAATGCTAATTTCAATGATAATGTTGGCAAACTATGGATACCAGCTACTGAAGCTGACATTTCAAAACAAAAAGTAAATCCTGATGGTAATTCATACGACGGTACATTTAGGAAGAATGATATAATGATAAAGAATCTTAAAAATGATTATGGTTTTATAGAAATAACTCACTCAGATAAATCAAAAACAGATTCAATCACTTCACATTTAAGTGTTTATATAAATGATTCAGCAAAAGCAAACCCAAAAGATGCATTACCTAAAGTTATAAAAATTGTTGCAGTGATAAAAGTCATTGCAGCACCTGATGAATTTAAATTAATTTTTGACAATTCTTATCTTGATATAACAGCATTACCAGTAGCAAGCGGAGAGCATGAATTAACTATTACCATAAAAAAAGCATTAGAATCAGACCAGGTAGTATTGGTTAAAGCAATTAAAGAGAAATTGCCCGACCAGGTAGTAGGAAAGTTGCATATTAGGGCCAATAGTAAAGCAAAAAGAAAAAAGAAAAAACTGCTTTTAATATCCGTTAAAACCCCAGAAATTTCATCAGGTGCAGGTGAAAAAAAAGGCAATACAAGCGGTAAATTTGAAACTTATAAAAAAATATTAAATCAATCTCTCATTGAACCCACTGAAGAAATCATAGATTTAGATGTTACAAAAGACCCTAACATATTATCTAAATATGTAAAAGACCACAAATTGGTTTTTTATAATTACAAGGATACCACATTGACCGATATGCATACGTATTTATATGAAAAATTAAAAGCCGAATTAAAAGCAAAAAATCCTTCAGATGAAAATAAATATAATAATCATTTTAAAGTTTTTTACTTTAACGAATCAGGAGGATATATAAAATCAGATGGGCTTTATTATGGCTTAAATGGTTATTCACTTGGCAAATTTATAGTAATAACTCCCGATTCGAATGATGGCACAGCCTCACATGAATTGTTACATTCCTTAGGACTTCCTCATACATTTACAGGTGATAAAAATGAAGCAAAATACACTTACAATTATGCTACAACAGAAAATATTATGGATTATACTCATCACAAAGCAGGATCTTCTAATGCAAGATGTGCTACATATAAATGGCAATGGGATATAGCAAATGCGAACGGAGATCCTGACACAGATTAAAATAACATTAATATATGAAATATATAATTCTACTAATATGCTCACAACTTTTATTGTTTTCTCAAAACTGTTTCTCTAAAAAAAATAAAATGACAGAATATACTTTACATGATAAATTAGAAAAAATCCCAGAGATTTATACTAAAGAAGGCATAAATATCTTTAAACTTGAAAACGATTCTACCTTAACTATTGAATCCTTAACCCAAAGCTATGGTTACATAACTAAAGCATATTATTCAGCCTCGCCTTTTGTGTTAGTAAAAAAATACTACCATAATAAAAACATCATGGAAAAAGGATTTATTATCAACTCTGGTAGTTATAAAAAAGGCATTTGGTATTATTATGACAGCTTGGGTAATATAATAAATCAAGTGGTAGAAGATAAGTCAGCAAAATTCAATATTGAACAACTGATGGTATTTTTAAAATCTAAATCTATTCCGGTAACCAACGGATTCATTGAAAATGGGGTTCATACTAAGATCTATTTTGATACAAGTATAAAACCTACAAACTGGGTAGTAGAATATTTATTCACAACAAATAAATTAAAAAAAATAACCATTGATGCACAAACTGGAAAAATTATAAATACAGAACTTATCAATTATATTTTTAATTAATGCCTCGCATACACAATGCCTAACTCAAACACCGACATACAAGAACTTAATAACTTTAAAAGAGAATTGCTCAAAATAGGAATCGTTTCCTATAAAGAACAAGAAACACTTTATCAGATAGCAAAAAGATGTACTAAAATGGGTATACCCATGGCGGGTGCAGGTGCTGTAGTTGGCTCCTCACTTCCAGGCCTTGGTACCGCTGCTGGCGCATTGGCTGGTATGTTAGCGGGTACCCTTTCCTGTACTATGCTCAATGCATCGATGAGAGCCGAATTACGTAAACTTGCCAATGAAGATTAACCAATACAATGTCGCTATTTAAACCCTATATCACCCATTACCTCTTACTCGATGCAGCTCGCATGCTTTCTGAAATGGATACTGCACAAGAAATGAATACTGATTTTGTAAGCTTGTACAAAGGAGGCCCCGAACAACACTTGAGTAGTGTAGCCCCCTACCTTTTTGCCTGTAACAACCATGAAAAATTTGAAAACTGGATAGCCGAAAACGTAGGAAAAAGCTGGGGCATATTTGTTACATGCAACGCAGATATGGAAGACATGTGTTATCATTTTCGAAAATTTTTAAAAGTTAAAACAGAAGATTTACAACAACTCTATTTTCGATTTTATGACCCACGTGTATTACGGATTTTTTTACCAACCTGCGACAGAAAACAAATTGTAGAATTTTTTGGACCCGTCCAGGCTTTTATTTGTGAACAAGATGAAGAAGGCCATTTTAAACGGTATACCCATAACAAAGGAGAACTGATCATAGAAGAAATAGCAAAAAAAAAAATAATTAAAGAACTGAATATTGAACCCCAAAAAATAATAACCCCCATCGAAACAACGCCGGAAACAACAAATACAACCAATACCAAAGGAAGAAAATGGTTATAAAAAAATAACATATGATAGCACGTAGAACAATAACATTGAATGATAGAACATTCGGAGCCACACTTGACAATACAGGTATGGGTCTGCATAATGGCAGTTATGACTTGACAATTATTCTACGTATCCGATTGGTTGAAAATGGCGATATGAATATTAATCCAGGCTCTTGCGAATATTATGCCGATCATTCCCCCTCACAAGATGAACTTCTACTTGAACGTGTAGTTGGTATGCACCCCGATTATGATGGAAGAATTTTTATGCTTGAAAACTGGGACCAACGTGAATGGAGAGGTTTTTGCGACTTTTTTGCCAATGAGTCAACGGCTTTTTGGACAAACAGATTTACACTTAGCTCTTCGCATGCAATTACTGTAGGTGATCAAGAACGTACGGATAGCTATTGGGCAAGCGGCTTTGACAGAAGACATTCACAACCACCAGTTACCACCATCAATTGCAAGTTTTTATTGGAACTAACCACGAATCCTGCTTTTGCCCATAAAACAATCAGTGTATATAAAGTGTCTCAACTTGAAACCACATCTGTATTCAGATCAGACGATGCCCATTATACATCAGGCGACTTAGAAAGTCAGTATAGAACCATCGTTGACCCAAATCCCGCTTTGTGTGGGCAATTTTCAAGTCAACGTACATTTATACATGAAGTAGGTCATGCCATTGGTCTGCCTCATGTGGGTATTTCAGCACGTATTCCTGGATGCACGCAAAACGATAATGGTACTAAAATTTGTTATGGTAATACCCTCGAAACATCCCTCAATGTAATGGGCCGTGGCGAAGAACTCAGCTGGCGCGAAGCATTACCATGGCGAACCGCTATTGCTGAAATGACCCATACATCTGCCGATAGTTGGCAAGTGCAAAATACGCCTCATTTACAAGTCGCAATTGGAGATATTACTATTTATTAATCATTTTTTTCAACTTCAATTGTAGTTCATGTCGTTTTTAAAAAAATAAGAATAGTCTATAATTATTTATTATTTTTGTTTACTAATCAAAATCAAACAACTATGTCATTTAGGGGAACACTTCAAATTGGAATAGGAGGAAGGGAAAATTATAATATTTTAAAGTTTTCATTTTCATTGTTTCAACAAGTAGACGGTGCAGGTAGGCCAACATCCATCCCTAAAGGAGGGGTCCTGCATTTTACACTCGAATCAAGCAGCGATATAAAAGTCATTGAATGGATGCTATCACCCACCATGACCAAATCAGGCAGTATGATATTTTCAAAAAGAGAAAGCGAAGGAGGTTCCATGCGTTCTATGTATTTCAACGATGCCTATTGTGTAAATTATCATGAAGTATTTGATGCTGTCAATAGCCAACCCATGTACTTTGAAATCACCCTTTCAGCCCGTTTAATCAATTTCGGTGGTTCATTACAATTAGAAAATCAGTGGCCTGGTGAATATGATGCTTTTCAAAAAGATGGCAGAGGGCCAGAGCCAGATGACGATCGCGCTGTTGCAAGCCCAAGTGCTACCTATTAATTCATGTCAAGACTAAGCTTAAGCATCTATGAATACAAGCAATGATTCAAAAAAAGGAATTTCATCCAGTTGGATATATTTAGGTATTATTATTATTTTAATTGCCGGTGGCATCTATCTGATGCTTACCAAAAACATGTCTGATGAAGAAAATATTGAATTGGCCAATCAAGTAGAGCAAGTAAATACTGATAAAAATACCCTTGAACAAGAGTACAATGCTGCATTGGCAAAACTCGATGACCTAAAAACCAAAGGTCAACAAATGGAAACCATCTTAGCGCAAAAAAATGCCGAAGTTGAAAACTTAAAAAATCAAATAAAAAATATTTTAGGCAAAAAAAATGCCTCTGATATGGAATTAATGCAAGCCAATAAACTCATTGCAACACTCAATGATAAGCTGAATAATTATGCCAGCCAAAACCAGCAAATACAAGCCAGCAATGATAAGCTCACAGCCGAAAACCAACAATATGCTGCCCAAAAATCACAATTTGATGGACAAGTGGAAAATCTCAATACAGAAAAAAAAGAGCTGGAAGAAAAAATTGAAAAAGGTTCCGTATTGGTAGCTTCAGGTTTTAAAATACAAGCTTACAACAAAAAAAAGAAGTTTTTGGTGATGGGTAAACAAGTGAATAAAGAAACAGGAAAAGCAAAAAAAGCTGACGTGTTGAATATCACTTTTGACATTGACGCAAATAGGGTGTCTGAATCGGGCAATAAAACTATCTATGTTTGCTTAACACAACCCGATGGAAATTTAGCTTTTATCAACGGTGATAAAAATCAACAGTTAAAATTGATGGATGGCAGCGAAAAAAAATATTCAGGGGTTAAAAATATTGCCTATCAAAAGGGCGAACGTCAGCAAGCGCTTTCAATTGATTGGGAATCACAGACTGATTTTTTAAAAGGAAATTATATAATTGAATTATACGAAATGGGTTATAAAATAGGCCAGGCTACTCTCAACTTAAAATAATAGAACCCATGCAAATAAATCATGAAGAGCTGATACAAAGCATCAATCAAATAGGTATCGATATCAAACCCGAAGTGGTAGTGGCCGATCTGATCAATCACGATGTACCCAGAGAAATGATTTGTGTAAAAAATGAAAGTGTATTTAAACGCCCCTATAGAAAAGAAATTACAGGTGCCCATTTGAGAAATGTCAGTGATGCGGATGAAATCATTGAGATATCAATCTCAAGAGATGGTATTTACGACTTACTCCCCGAAGGTCTTTTTCATCAGTCTTTGACCGGTGCTTCTAAATCAGTAACTTCAATGGTGCTTGAACATAAACGATTTAAAGAAGAAGAAAACGAAGCAAGAAAATTTTTTCAACCATTAGAAAATGAATTCTTTCATCAAAAAGTCAATATTGAATTAATAGAAAGACATTTTTTTGAAACCATCAATAAAGAAAAAGATTTGCACCTGGCAAGCTTTTGGCAACTCGACGATTCATTGCCAACTAAACCCATGCAAAAAATAGTAGAATTACTCCCTCAAAGCAAATTGATATGTGGAAACCATGCTATGATGCAATCATCCCTGTCGATTATACTCGATGAAAAAGTTGAATTAGTAATCAGCAGCAAAAAAGCAAACTTACAAACTGATCAAAACGAGCATACTACTCACATGATTTTAGGTCTCGATAGCGTATTGGGAAATCAATTTGAAGAAGAAATGATACAATATGAATTTAAAATTGGCCCCTTGTTAAATACCTCCATCGAAGACTACTTAACAAACAAACCCTTCTATAAAATATTACATACTTTCTATGACTGCTTTACACCAATAGAACCAGAAATTATTACTACATTTGTCTCTGACAAAAATGATTTGCAAAGGAACAAAGACTTATTTTTGGGACTCAACATGCAATTGTAAATAATGGATTTAATTAGAATATGAGTTTAAATATTTTTATAATGATATTTGGAAGTATGCTGGGCATCGGCACTGGCGTATTTATTACATTATCAAAAATAGTGGCTAATTTTAAAAGATACGGCAAAGCCCCTTTTCTATACATGATGGGAATGTCATTGTTGACGGGTGCTGGCCTTTTTTTAATTTCTTATGTAACTGAAAACTATTTTAATATCTATATCCTTTTTTTGCTCATATTTTTAGTCATGGGTATCATACACACCATTGTGATGTTGAAAAACTTTTGGTCTAAAAAAGACGAAAATACCTTGTTGAGTGAAATGTTATTCATCGTTTCAATCTTATTATTCTCTTGTGTTGTTTTTGCCGTTATGGAATATTTCATTACCGCTAAAAACTTTATGTATTATCCGATGCTTTTGTCTTCTATAGGTTTTGCGATACCCACATTTGTATACTATACCTTCGAAAAGTCGATCGCATTGCCCGAACGTGAATACATCAAATGGTATTACCCAATCAACTCACCATTGCCCGAACCTGATGATGATGATATGCGCGATTTGATTGTCATTGGTTTTGAAATGGAAAAAACATTGAAAGATACAGTAAGAACCTATTTTAGAGCGAGGGCTCCAATTAGAATGGATTTGTCCACCTTATTTTATCATTTTATCAATGATTATAACGATACCCATTCAGAAACACAAATTGAATTGACCAATGATTATGGTGAACCCTTTGGCTGGATATTTTACAAAAAAGGTAAATGGTATCAACGCGAAATAGTATATGATCCTCAAGCACCCATATTGGTAAATGGCATTAAAGAAAATACAGTGATTATTTGTAAACGATTTATTGAAAATAATAATGAAGAATAATGCAACATAAAATAAACTTTCAACCTGTCAATTGGGCTGATGGTATGAAGATTAATAAAAGTCATTTTATCGCATCTCAACATGCCATGATTGACTCGGTAAGAGATACCGAACAACATCTTTTGACCCCATTCTCATATGGCCTTATCGCTAGTGATGATGCCTATCCTATAGATATCTCCATTACAATAGATAACCAGAATTTTGTCAAAGTAAAATTATTACGATGCAATGCCATAAGCATTGGCGGTGCAAGAATACATATTGAAAAAGAACTTATTGAAAAAGGATTTGTTCAAACAGCCATTACCCAACAAATTTCTACACAAGAATCAAGTATTTTTTGGATATCTGTTTCTGTAAATCTTTTTGATCGTACGCCTTACGGCATTCCAGATACTGCTGAGTCGCCTACACGTATTCCTTTTACATTACCAAGCTATCAACTGCATATCACCGCCGATAACCAAATAAAACAAGTATTATCAAATCCAAATCACTTTATCGTAGGTAAAGTATTGCTCAATGGTTCACAATCAAGCGTAGACGAAGAGTATATTCCTGCATGCACCAAAGTGAGTGCACATGCCGACTTATTGTCATTTCATGCCGAAGTCGATAGTTTTTTAGGTAAGCTTGAATTGAAAAGTTCACTCATCGTTCAAAAAATTCTTAAAAAAAATCAACAAAACGAATTGTCAGAACTCGTGATGTTTTTATGTGATAGAATGGTTTTGACCTTAGGACAAACAATCACCCATTTTAGATGGATTACACCTGAACAATCGCCTGTACAAATGATTGCTTACACCGTTGGGTTGGCAAGAATAATTAAAAATACGATTGACTTACGGATAGGATCTGGTAAAGAAGAATTACTTAACTACCTTGCCGAATGGTGCGATGTAAACCAGGGTGAGCTCGAAACCCTTTTGACAAGTATCGCCAATATGCAATACACCCATCATGATATAAACCAAAATCTGATTAAAATTATCAAATTTGTGAAAGTGGTCGGTAAACTTTTTGACACACTAAGTAATCTTGAATTTATCGGAAAGAAAAAAGAAAGTAATATATTTGTGAAAGAAGAACAAATGAATACCCAGGCAGACGATATCAATAAACCCAAACCTAAAAGAAGATTTTTTGCTGACTAAACTAAAAATAAATTAATCAATGGAAGCCCTCAATAAAAAAGAAAGAAGCGATGCGTTTGCTTCATTTCTTGTATTTTTTCTCATATCCGTTTCACTATTGCTCCTGGCTGTTTTTTTTGCCTATCGAGTACCCGATAAAGAAAATGATTTATTGCGTAAGAAATTAAAAAAATACGAACGCGATTTCTCTTTTATGAATAGCTACTCACAAGAATTAGATGAAACCAAAGTACTTTTAGATAGCATGTCATTTGCTGGTATTGGTGCTACTTCATTTAAATCAAGAATTGATTATAAAATTGGCAACCTGGAAAAAAGATTATTGACTGATAGCTTAATGGATAAAAAGCTTTACCAAACCATTAATCAAACTTTACGTTCAAATTTAGCAGCTACTTCCATAGCCACCAATAGCACTTCTACCGAAGAGTTGGTCAATAAACTGCAACAACAACTCACCGCTGCACAAACCGAATTGAATATGTACCGTCAGCAAGCAACACAAAATTACCCTAGATAGTTTTTTTATGGCAAACGATAGAAATGAATTTAGGGTAACACAAAAAAGCTTTGTTGTAAAAATGGATCGAAAAATCATTTTTACATTTATCGTTATATCAATATTGAGCATATTGTTGCTTGCCCTAAAATTAGCCACTTATCAGGAATGTCATATCATCAATATGAGCATCAAATCAAGTGAAACCAATCAGGAAAATACACAACACCAATTTTTAACAGACGAGTCAATCTTATTTACGGCCAATACTTTAAAAGGAAAAGATTATGTATGGGATTTTGGAGATGGAACCCCTAAAATGAAAACACAATCTACTTCGCACTTTTATCACAAACCTGGTATTTACCAAGTGAAGGTATTAGTAAACGGAAGATGTGATGAATACCTCGAAATTACAATTCTTAGCGCCTCACTCAAAGATGATGAACTTAAAAATGCCATCAAAAATAACAAACCCTATATTGATGGTCCTACTACCGTACAAGCAAATCAACCAGTCAGCTTTTCTGATCCTACAAGCTCTGTAAGCTGGGAATGGACCGTATTAGGTGCCAATGTCGCCCCACAAACTGGACAAACGGCTACATTTACATTTCCTGTTCCTGGTGAAAAAATCATAACCCTCAAAACAAACGGAGATATAAACCGAACAGCCCAAAAAACAATTTTGGTGACACCCAATACTGCTGACCAGATAGACAATAGCACATTTCAAAATGCAGCACCCCCCCCTCAGATGATGCCAAGGCAACTACCTGCTCAGGCACCACCGCCTTCGTTTAACAATCCTATGCAAGAACCTGCTCCTCGTATGCCAGAACCTGAGCCTGTTGCAGAAAAACCAATCATCAAATTTTATACAGATAATGACTTTAAAGACATATTGGAAGATATTGCCTTTGGAGATGCTAAAACAGATGAACTCATTCCAAAACTGTGTTTAGGTAAAGAAACAAAACTGTATATAAACGGCTCATTAATTTCGTGGGGTTCTTTCTTCGATCAAATAAAAGGCAAGGAAATTACAAAACTGGAAGTCGTTCGTAATTTTAAAAACAAAAATTGTGTACAAGCTTTTAAAATTACTTTGTAATTACACATGAAAGAATACTATCAAATTCCCCTGAACTTTAAAGAACTTTTTAAGAAAAAAGATCATGCCTATTGTTCATTTGAAAATAGTATCCGACAACATTTACAGCTTTTAATCACTACTACCTGGGGCGAGTGCAAATTGGATGCTGAGTATGGTTCCTTTTTTTGGGACAACGATTTTGATATTTTATCAACCAATGCAAAGCGTAAGGAAATGATTACCCATTCCATACAATATGCAGTGCAACAATATGAAAAAAGAATTCACAAAGTACGGGTTGATGTAGAAATCATGCAGGCAGAAGTGAGGAACGAACAAGAAGGTGTACACTTAAAACGAAAAGTGAGTATACAAATCAATGGGGTGATGCATAAAAACAATCAACCAATCCGATACAATGCCAGTTTCTTTGTAGGTCCTTTTGCGAAAGAATAATCCTTAGATATTATTCATACTCTTTTTTATACCAATAGGTCATATCTCCTTGCTTGAGTATCATCTCGCGACCTTCGCATTTTAACACTTTAATTTTTAGTTTGAGTCCCAGTGGTGTCACATCTTCGGTGTCTTCTTCAGTGATGATAAATTCATTTTTTTCTGGTCTGGGTACGATCGTTACATCGCATGGATGTTGGCCCTGGTTAACACTCACAAATTGTGCTTTTCCTAAATACCTGTTGGTAGCCAACGAATATTCAACAGTCAAATGAAATATACTCCAACTATCCTTGTCAGTAGTGATGGTAGGCTCTGTTTTGTATCTTCTCCATGAGCCTTGCATCGTAGATAAGTTGATTTGTACATCCCCTGATTTATCGTTATTGGTTACTTTTTTGATGGTTTTAAAGGTAAAATTTTCCACTTTTTTAAGTACAATCACTGTATCCTCACTGTATAATATAAACGTTTGATCATTGATGGCAAATGAGCTGTATTTTTTTTCTAAAACATACTGAGTAGAATTGACATCCTGACAGAAGAAAGATATTTTTTTATTCTTAACACGAATATTTCCTGGTATGATGCGTCCATCATCATAAAATCTTTTAAAGATCCCTTCTTCCGTAAATTCATATATCAAGCTATTGGCAGCATTGGTTTCGGTTTGCTTCTTTTTTTTCTTGCCATAGGTTCGGCTCTCCTCTTGCCATTTGCCCACAAACTTTTGGTATTCAATACTTGCAAATATTTTTGTAGACAATAATAAAATACAAATCAGTAAGATGTTTTTCATAGAATAGAATTAATTGGTTTGGGGTGTTTTATTGCAAATTTCGAGTAGTGACTGTGATTAAAATATCCATGTTTTTGGTTAATTCATTTTTGGCTATGCCTTTTTCGCCACTTAAATCAACCACTTCATAAGCGGGGCCATACCCTAAGTCGATAAATAAACGGTCGTCAATAAAATAACCAGCATTGCCAATAATTTCATTTTTTTGAATAAACCCAATATTGGTTGAAATAGATTCCTGCAATTCAATACTTACTAAATTGCCATCTTCAAAATTTTTAAAATCAGTAATAATTCTTGCGGCAAAATGATGGGCTATTTTTTCTTCCACAACCTTCTTGCGAATATCCTTTTTCCATTTGGTATTGTCAAAGGCAAAATCCATTTGGTCATTGCTGGGTGCTATTTGTCTATTTCTATTGGCTTCACTAAAAATATTAAATCCAAAATCTTTCATATAGTATTCAGGATGTTCAAACAACTCTTTGACCGCTACAATTCGATAAACATATTCAGCCGTTTCTTTATTCAATTGTAGATTAAAGTAATTGGTGGTTTTTGAATTAAATACACTTTTTTTAATATTACCAGGACCATTATTATAAGAGGCTGCGGTGAGTATCCATGATCGTGTTTTTGTAAGATTATATACAATTTTATAATAATCTCTTAATATTCGGGCTGCCGCATCAGTCGATTTGTTAAGATCTTCCCTTTCATCATAACCTGGGGTGATGTTAAGTTTATAGTCTTTGGCAGTACCCGGCATTATTTGCCAAAAGCCATGTGCACCCGCATGTGAATGAGCGTCATGCTTGAGTAAACTCTCAATTACGGCTAAGTATTTAAAGTCGCGAGGTACTCCATAAGCAGCAAGATAATAATCAAAAATGTGAAAATATTTATTGGCTCTTTGTCTTAGTTCATAGCCCCCCACAGTACGTATCCAATTTTTAATCACATTCATTAATTTTTTCGATACATCTTCCTGCTCTATCGGTACATACTCTCCACAAAAAGTTACATAATGTGCTTTTGTATTTAAATGTATACCTATTAAACAACCACAAAGCATCAATATTTTAATATATAATTTCATGGTTTATTGTTTCTCGTAGGCTTCTAATTTCTTTCTATACACTTCAAATGGGAATCCCAATTCAATATTCCATTTTGCTTTTCGATCTTTTACTTTAATGTATAAATCTGATTCATCGCGCATCCACAATTTTTGTGGTGCTACGTATATAAAATCTTTTACATCTGCTTTGCCCCCAGATTTTGGAAACAAGATAGGAAAATTCATATATCGCGGTCTGATTTTATCATAAACGCCCTGTTGACCCGAAGCAAATTCACCTGATAACAAGGTAACCCCTGTTTGAAATTCGTAAGGACAAGCATTTTCTATACTGAATCTGAAGTAGCTTGCATCTGCATCAAAATAAATATTTTTCAACGTCAGTGTCATACAATCCTGTGTAATACTATATTTTGACAATGAAAAATCTTCTTCCCCTGAAAGTTCTAAATATTTTGCTTTTACACTATATTCTTCTTTTAAATATTGCCCCTCATAACCTAATGGTAACTCTCTCAATTCACTGTTATAAGTTGCTTTGCCTTCACTCCGTTTAATATCTTCGTCACTTGTAATGCTAAATTTCTTAGTGGCTTCTTTTACAAATTCTTCTTTTTGTTTATAGTCTTCCAACAATTTTTCTGTTTGTATTTTCAAGGCATTTACCTGATCGGCTAACTTTTGATTTTCTGCTTTTTGCGATTCAAGCTGAGCCTTCAGGGTTACGGTTTCTTTGGTTAAATTTTCATTCTCACTTTTTAGGTCATTGATCTCGTCTACAAAATCTGCAATTTTTCGTTGTTCGTTTCCAATTCTTGAGTTTAAAGAAGCCATATAAGTACGCATTGAATCTAAACGTTTTTCATTCAGTTGATTTTCTTCTTCAATACGTTTTTTTTCTTTTTTCGATTTCTCTTCCTTGTTACTGCTTATTTTTTCATTTTCTTTTCTAAGCTCTTCTATTTGATTATTTAACTCGCTTACCTGTTTGTTTAATTGTTTCACTTCTGCATCCGCCTGGTTTTTCTTTTTTTCTGCATCGGCTATTTTTTTCTCTTTCTCTTTTTGCTCCTTCTCTTTTTCTTTTTGCGATTCCATTTCCTCTTTTTTCTTCTTTTCTTCTTTGGCTACTCTTTCCTTTTCAATTTCTTTATTCTTTTTTTCGAGGGCCTTAATCTTTTCCTGGTTTTCCTTTATTTCATCAAGGGTATTTTCTTGCACCTTTTTTGCCAATACTAATTCTTCTTTAGATTGAATATTTTCAATATTAAAATTATTCAGTTTTTTAATCAAGTCGCATTTGTTGTATTCAGAACCATATCTTATCTGTAATTCAGTGATTGAAATATCTTTATAAACACAATATATTTCGGCACTGTAATCTTTATCGTTGTAAACAAATTCCATTTCAAACAAGGTAAAAGGCAACTTAAAAGGTTTATCGCAAGTATTATCTAATTTAACTTTTACTTTATTGTTGCGCACATTTATCTTTTGCAAAATACATTCAGTAGTATAACGAGGGGAGAAATATGATTTTCGCAATGAAGACACAGGCACATCAATGGTCATCGTAGCTGTCTCAATATTGAAATAAACGGTATCCTTAATCAATAGGTCTTGCGCACTTGCCTTTGTAAAAAATAAGGCAATGATGAGAATAGCATAAATAAAAGGGTTGATCATACGCATGGCTATGTAATTTGGTGAAGGGCTGAAAGGTTGAAACCCAATTGAGCAAATTTAAATTAAAAAGTGTAGAAATTATAATTATTCAAGGAATCTCAAATTGGTATAGGATTTTGACTATCTGATATCTATATTTGTTTTACATTAATCAAAACCAATATCCTAAAATGAATCCAAGCAACTTAAATGCAATGACCGATGAAATAAAACAAGTGGTCCATATTGCTCAACGATTAGCCAAAGAGAATATGCATTCTACTTATTCTCCTGCACATCTATTAAAAGCAATTTTACATAAAGACTTTCCCTTATTAAAAAAACTTGAATCATTAGGGATTGATGTATATTATATAGAAGAATGGGCAGAAATACGTATTGAAACCTATCCACGCAGTAGCGGCATGAGCGACAACCCACAACCTGATAAAGATGCCAAAGCTGTTTTTGAAGAAGCCGATAATATTCGATTGAAAATCAATAGAGATGTTGTGGATCTTGATTCGCTGATTATATCATGTGTTACACCAGGGGTGGGCTTTAATTACGAACAATTAAAAACACTCCCCATTACCCCATTTATTTTATTAGAAAAACTACAAAGTAATATACCCATCCAAACAAGCGACAGCCAAGAAAAAGGCAATGCTTCAGGCAATACTTCATTAGATGCACTTCACAAATATTGTTATCATAAAACCGAGCAGGCTCGAGAAGACAAACTACAAAATATCATAGGACGTGATAAAGAAATCAGACAAATGTCTGAAATTTTAAGCCGCAAAACAAAATCAAACGTGATATTAATGGGAGAGCCCGGGGTCGGTAAAAGTGCTTTGCTCGATGGATTTGCATTGGCAGTAGTCAATAATAAAGTACCCCTCAACCTGCGAAGTGCAGAAATATATGAAATCGACAACAGCGCCTTAATTGCAGGGGCTCAATATAAAGGGGAAATAGAAGACCGCTTACGAAAAATCATCAAAGAAATTACTTCCCTTGAAAATGGCATCTTGTTTATTGATGAGCTTCATACTTTAATTGACAAACACAACGCCAATGCCGGTGCAGTAAGTGTATTAAAACCTGAATTAAGTAAAGGTTTGCTCACCATGGTGGGTACTACCACCGTTGAAGAATACAGAAAATCTATTGAAAAAGATGAAGCCTTTAACAGACGATTTGAAACAATACTCGTTGATGAACCCAATGTAGAAATAGCCGAAAAAATGGTCAATGGCTTGTTAGATAGCTATATCAAACATCATCAACTTGAAGTAGATGAAAAAGTAATCCCTGAAGCCATCAGACTCGCAAAAAGATTTATCAAAGAAAGAAGACTGCCTGATGCCGCAATCGATTTATTAGACCGAACAATGGCCGTTACAAAAATGATGGTTGATACCGGCAAAAATGATGTCGCTGATTTACAAACAAGGTTTTCAACACTTAGGGAAAATGCAAATGACGATGAGTTAAATTGGTTTTACTTGGAAATTCAAAATACCTTAAGTCCCGTATTGCTTTCCCGAATTAATGAAGAAACCGAATTTAAAAAACTCCAAAGTAACGAACAAAGGAAACAACAAATTGAAACCATATTAACTGATTTGCACGCTTCCGCATCAGAAGACAAAGTATCGGTAGAGCTCGCTGATTTAGTGGCTGTGGTGGCTAACAAAACAGGAATACCTATTGGCAAAGTACAAACCAAAGAAAAAGAAAGGCTGATCAATATGGAAGTACAATTGGCTGAAAGAGTTATTGGACAAGATCATGCTTTAAAAACAGTTTCTGATGCCATACTCGAATCGCGATCTGGTCTCAATAAGTCAGGACAACCCATTGCCTCTTTTTTCTTTTTAGGCCCAACAGGTACAGGCAAAACAGAACTTGCCAAATCATTGGCAGAATTTTTGTTTCAAGATGAAAACTCCATTATTCGTTTTGATATGAGCGAATTTAAAGAAGAACATTCAGCAGCCTTATTATATGGTGCTCCTCCCGGATATGTAGGTTATGAAGAAGGAGGTATGCTTGTAAACAAAATCAGACAACAACCTTATGCTATTGTACTGTTTGATGAAATTGAAAAAGCACATCCTAGCGTGTTCGACATTTTTTTACAAGTACTAGATGAAGGTAAAATGCATGATCGACTCGGCAAAGAAGGCGATTTTTCAAATGCAGTGATTCTCTTCACTTCTAATATTGGAGCTGAACAAATTATAGAATCATTTGGTAAAGGTGAAATTCCAAAATCGGACGATCTGCTTGAAAAAATGGCCAATTTTTTCAGACCTGAATTTTTAGCAAGGATTACAGAAATCATTCCATTTGCCCCTATCAGTGATAAAAATGTGGTGAAAATATTTAATATTCATTCAGCCCATTTATACAAATTATTAGAGCAACAAGGTATCACCTTAACCATCACCGATAAAGCAAAAGATGTTATTGCCATGATGGGATTTACCCCAAAATATGGCGCAAGACCCTTGAAAGGCATCATTCGAACAAAACTGAGAAAACCACTTTCACGTATGATTATAAACGGTGAAATAGGCAAAGGATCAAAAGTACATGTAGACGTAAATGAATTGCAAGAGCTCGTTTGGGAAAAATCATAAACACTATAATATTTTTAAAAAAAAAACTATATTTACATTTATAACAAAATCAAAAAAAATAGACTATGGACAATTACGGAATTGGTGGTAATGAAGTGAAGTCAGATGCTAGTGAAGCATTTGCCGACATTCCCCAAAACAGAACCCTTATGATGGAGAAACTGACTAAAGACACTCCAGTAAAGCCACAAATCACACATGGCTTACAAACCATCGAACAAGTATTCGAAAATTACAAACCAGAAGTGGAAGTTGAGTTTACCGACGCCAATGGAAGCCCTATCAAAGAGCAACTTAAATTTGCCAACTTAGGCGATTTTGGTGTCAAAGGCATTACTGAGCAAAGTAATTATTTAAAAGACATTACGACGCAAAAAGACCAATACCAAAAGATCGTCAAACAACTTAAAACAAATAAAATTTTAAAAACAGCCCTTGAAAACCCTGAAGCGAAGCAAGCAATGATTGACTCAATTCATGCACTAATACAAGAACTGAATAATAATAAATAAATAAAACCAACCCCAACAATATGAGCGATAATATGCAACAAGAACAAGCACCCGAACAACAAGGTGCACAGTATGCAGGCGTCCCCACCATAGCCAATCCTACAGAAACCCTCAAACAGAACAGCGAAAAACTCGCTAAATTTGGTGGTTTTGATTTGATTGAAGCTTGTGTAGAAGGTGCCCAAAATTTAAATCCAGAACGAAAAGCCCGAAAAAATATATTCTTAGGTGAAAGTGGTAAAAAAGGTGAACGCGAAACCTTAAAAAGAACCTTAGAACTTTGGTCAGAAGTTTTACAATCCAATAGCGCCATCTCAGACATGGTTAATTCATGCGACAAAAAAAGTGAAGAATGTACCGAATTACTTAAAAACAATTTGGCCAAAGCCGTAGAAGAAACCAAAGATCTTGAGCGTAGTTACCGTTCGGTAGGATTATTTTTTAAAAATACAGAAGGAGATAAACTTAAAAATGTTTCCTTTATGAACTGTGAACTTGATCAACTTAAAGACTTAGACAATACCAGATTTATAGATGCTGTAAGCGAAGAATTAAAAATGAGCTATGACCGCTTAGATTTAAGAAACAACTACAGTATCATGTGCTTGCCTGGCTATTTAGGATCAAACAAAGTAGTAGAAAAGTGGGCAAAAATAGCCCATGAAAATAAAGTGATGCTTGTCACCGATTTCGAAAACTTAGACGCACCCGATGATGTCATGGAATTATTTGAAATGGCTAATTTAACCGGTGGTGATAAGTATAAAAGTAATGTGATGATGACAGCCAACTGGTTAGTTGGTCGTGAAAAATTTGCAGAATTAGGTGAAGAAGACGATTTGTATGTACCCCCAAGCGGAGCCTTAGCAGGTAAGATTTATAAAACTTTGATGAGTCAGGTAACTGCCGGTAAAAAATTTGGTAGTATGAACGAAGTAGATGGGGTAAAATTTGATTTGAAAAAAAGTGAAATTGCCAATATCGAAAAAATGGGATTAGTACCCATGGTAAAAGAATATGGCAAGGTGATGGCTTTTTCAGCTAAAACATTATTCAATGGTGATAATCTTGGGTTACAAACCTATTCGGTAGTTCGTGTATTTGACTATGTTACAAAAGTGCTGATGGACTTTTTAAACAGAAGAGCTTTCGAAAACTTTAATGCCAATACCCGAAAAGACCTCATGAGTCAAATTGTGAAATTTCTTGATCAAATTACAGGTCCAGACAAATTAATTGAAGATTTTACCATTCGTAGATTTGAACAAGATCCCAATCAAAAAGATAAGATTCATTTAGATATTCATATGAAACCTTATTTCCCAGCCAAAAACTTCCTCATAAAAATGGATGGACAAAAAGGCGATGATGGTACCGAATGGAATAGTGAGTACAATCAGGAAAAATAAATTACAAATTAATATTGTAAAAAATCCAGGTGTTCAACCTGGATTTTTTTATGCCCATTTTCACCCCCCTAATTTATAATACATCACCGTACCCCATCGTTGGGGAAGCCAGCGGATTACACCAGAAGAGATTTTGGCCCATGTACCAGGTACAATGATCATACGCCCTTTTAATGTTTTTGAAACCGCAATTTCACCCACCCGATATACAGGCACAGCCAATTGTTCACCAAACCATCCGAGTTTTTCTTTCGTGTCTTTTTCAATGGAAGGTTTGGTAAATACAGGCCCCGGGCATAAACAACTCACGCTAATATGTTTGTCCTTGAGCTGATAACGCAAACTATAACTAAATGACACCACTGCTGACTTTGAAGCACTGTACACATTTTTGACAGGGATGGGTGCAAAGCCAGCCATACTAGCTACATTAAGAATATAAGCAGGGGTATTTTGCTCAAGTAAGGGTAATAAACTCATACTCAAGGCAACAGTTGATTCAAGATTGAGCCTGATCATATATCGTAATGAATCAAGCGGTAATGTTAGAAAATCATGCGTACCCCCAAATCCTGCTACATTGCAAAGCATTTTTAAGGGTATCTTTTTTTCTATGCACCAATGGGTAATCTCTTGCGCAGTATTTTCAAAACTTAAATCTTTTACAAGTATCTCAACATGAATGGGATACTTTTTTTCTAATTGCTGCTTAGCCACTTTCAAACTTGATTCGTGTCGGGCAATAAGAATAAGATTATAATTTCTTTTGGCCAAAGCTTCTGCTATTGCATAACCAATACCCTTACTACCCCCTGCTATCAAGGCATAGGGAAAATCATTGATGGGTGCTTTTGTTGGTGATGCATAGGTTACAAAATGACATCCTGTAACTAAAATCATGCATATGATTTGTATCTTTTTATACATACTGAATATCATTTTGTTGATTGATTTATACTAAACTAGATTGCTTCACGACCTTTCTCCAACACTATTTGTTCTATTTTTACGGCATAGTCACTTGGAAGTATTTTGCTGCCAAATAAATGAGCATACGATTTGGTAAACTCTGCCCCAAAATATAAAATGATAGAAGAATAATAAGTCCATACTAAAAACACAACCAATGAACCTGCTGCACCAAAAGTACTTCCAATGTTGGTACGTGAGATGTAAAAAGAAATGGCAAACTTGCCTAATAAAAATAAAATAGCCGTTACCAAAGACCCTGCAAATATATCTTTCCAGGTAATTTTCGCATCGGGTAATACTTTAAAAATGGTTCCAAAGATGAGGGTACTGATAAAAATGGTCAGAATCAAATTGACAATATAAAATACAATGATAGTGATATCAGGAAAATAACCGATTAATTTATCACTGACCGCTTCTACAAAGGTTGATATGAGTAAAGATACAAGAAGTAAAAAGCCTAGACTGACAATAACAGAAAAAGATAAAAATCGATTTTTAAAAAAATGAACCCAGTTTTTTTTCGGTGTTGCTTTTAGTCCCCAAATACTGTTGATTGAATCTTGAATTTCGGCAAACACACTCGTGGCACCTAACAATAACATCACAAGCCCTACCACAATGGCCACATAACTTTGGTTACCCACCGCTACGTTTTTTATCATATCTTGTAATTGTAAAGCGGTATCGTTGCCCATAAAGTTAATCAACAAGGTATACACTTTACCCTCAATAGCCTCACGTGAAAAAAACAACCCTGTCAACGAAATGATGACAAGTAATAAAGGCCCCATCGAAAAAATGGTATAATAGGCTAGTGCAGCACTTAACTTGGTGATTTTGTCATCTGAAAAAGCTTTGAAAGTCATCACAAATAACTCAATAAGTGGTTTAAAAGAAAATGTAAATTCTCTTCGCTTGGGCTTTTTCATGAATATTTATTAAACAATCGTATGGGATAAAATTAGACAATTATCTGCTGATTCATTCAATAATATTAAAATTATATAATATTGAAAAATTATTGTGTAAGACCTTAAGGGGAGTCGCTTAATACCTTTGTATAAATATATAATTTGTATTTTAAACAATTATATCAATAAAAGATTTACTTTGGTATATCAAAAGTGATATTCTTAAATACAAAAAAATAGTTTAGTTATGCAGATTAATATTCACCCCAATCGTATCAGACAAATATTGTTTTTGTCATTGATTCTTTTACTTGGTATTGTCATTTTTAAAGAACTTTATTTTATGCTGAGCGCCTTATTAGGTGCCATTACTTTATATGTGATAATGCGTAATTGGATGATTCACTTGGTTACCAAATACAAAATGAAACGCTGGCTTGCAGCTTTGTCACTCATATTACTTTCATTTGTTGTATTAGTGATCCCTATTGCATGGATGGGCTCAGTGGCATTTAATAAAGTAAAACCCATTTTTCAAAATCCCGAAATTATCAATACCGTTTTTGAGCAAATACACCAATACTTGATTGTGAATTTCAATATCGATATTTTAAATAAGGAGAATGTTGCAAAACTAACCAATCAAATTATGCCAATGGCCCAAAAAACAATTGGCGGTACTTTGTCTACAGTGGGTAACTTATTGATTATGTATGTGGTATTGTATTTTTTATTGGTTCAAATATCCCAAGTTGAATTGTGGATACGTAGAAATTTACCTTTCAATCATCAAAATTCGCAATTTTTTATTGTTGAATTTAAAAACTTAGTTTACAGCAATGCCATTGGTATTCCCATTGTTGCAGTCATTCAAGGATTTGCATCCCTCATTGGTTATTGGATATTTGGGGTTGATAGCTTCATCTTGATGGCCATCTTTACTGCAGTTTGTTCTGTAATTCCATTAGTAGGTCCCTCAATAGTTTGGGTACCTCTGTCAATTTATATGCTGGCACAGGGTGAGCAGTGGCAAGGGATTGGTGTGGCATTATGGGGATTTATCGTGATTGGTTCGGTAGACAATATCGCAAGATTTGTATTACAAAAAAAATTGTCAGATGTACATCCCTTAATCACCATTTTAGGTGTTATTATAGGCATTAGTTTATTCGGATTTTTAGGTATCATTTTTGGACCATTATTAATTTCTATGTTTATTTTATTAGTTAACATTTATAATGATGAATTTGGCAAATCAAATGAATCAACTACAAACCTTGAAGTAGAATTAACCCCCACAGAAAATAGTCAGGAGGAAAGCACTTAAGCTCCATGACTCATATAAACTATAAACAACTATTGAAGAAAGGAATTAAATTAATGATTTATATCCTGATTTCAATAGTTATACTAATTGCAATCCTCTTTTTCTATTTGAATACAAAGTCAGGTAAACAATTTTTAAAAAAACAAGCCACATCTTTTTTAACTAAAAAACTAAACACGAAACTTTCCATCGAAAGTATTGATTTTAGATTACCCAATTATTTTGAATTGAATCAAGTAATGATTGAAGATCAGCAACATGATTCATTATTTTATGGCGAACAATTAACCGTCAACCTGGCCTTGTTTAAATTAATTCAAGGCGAAACAGACATTAAAAAGATAGCCCTATCAAATGCTGCCATTCATATTGAACGAACCGAAAATGATTCTGTCTTTAATTATCAATTTGTGATTGATGCCTTTGCTGGAAATAAAACACCCCAAACAATAAAAGACACCGCTGCATTAAAACTGATGTTGCGTCAGGTAAATTTAAATCAGGTTACGCTCAAATTTAATGATCAATATGCGGGTTCCAACATGTACGCTTTTATACAAACGCTTGATGTAAAACTTAATACCTTTCAAACAGATCGATTCATATTTGGCATCGATAACCTGCAAGCAAAAGGCATTCGATTTACTATGCTAACCAGCGAAAACAAACATCTTCAACCCAAATCAACCACATCAGGCAATCCATTGATATTGACCGCAAAAAACATCCAAATACAAGATGTAAGGACGGATATCGAGAATCAAGTAAACGGCTTTAGCAATCATAATTACATTCAAGATTTAAATATAAAAAAGCTTGACTTCAATTTAATCAATGAAAACATTGAAATTGAAGATTTGCTGATGTCACAAAGTAAAATACAAGTTGTTACCACCACCTCACAAAAAGAAATACCACTTGAAACCGACTCCAACAAAGCCTCGAATTGGCTTGTAAAAATCAACAAGATAACACTTGACAGCAATACCATCAGTTATGATAAAAAAGATCAAGCCCAAAGCAATGACTTTAATCCAAACCACCTGACCTTATCGCCACTCACCTTGCATGCCAATAACTTATATTATACTGCCGACAGCATCAGTACAATGATTAATCAATTGAATGTACATGATCGAAGCGGCTTGTCGATAGATACCTTACATGCCCTGTTGGTATATACCAAGCAACAAATGAGCGCTACTGAATTGTTTTTAAAAACACCCCAAAGTGAACTTAAAAATGCATTACATATCTCATTCGATAGTATACAATCCATCACCACCCATCCTGAAAATACATCCATTCAAATTAAACTCAATGAAAGTCGAATCGCCATGAATGAGTTGTTTAAATGGGTACCTGTTTTAAAAAAGAAAATCAACGCTTCTGCATTTTACAATCAATCCTTACGGATCAATACCCTCATCACAGGAACGTTAGAAAAAATCAATATCCCCCTTTTGCAACTCACAGGGCTCGAAGGTTCGGCCATCAATGCTCGTGCAACATTGTACCATGTGACCAATGCAAAGAAAATGATGCTTGACATCACCTTATTATCAAGTAATATATCAAAAAGAGATATTGCAAAGTTTGTAAAACTGAGTCCTGCTGCATTCGCACAATTGCCTGCCATGTTGCATCTGAAAGCTACTGCAGTAGGAAGTCTCAACCAAATGCAAACAGATATTTATTTAGTTGGCACTCAATTGCTTTTGGATGCTAAAGCCTCTTTGAAAAACCTAAACAATATGAAATTGTTTACCTACGATGTAAACATTCGAAAAAGTCATTTCCAAAAAAACCTTTTGCTTTCCTTTATTCCAAAAGAAAAAATTCCGACCTCTATTGAGCTCCCTCAAGACATCATATTATCAGGTACCTTGAAAGGAGATACCAACAATATACTTACCAATCTGAAATTAGATGGTAGCTATGGGGTCGCAACCATTAAAGGATATGTCAACCATTTTACCAACAAAGAAAAGGCCTCTTATGATTTGCATATGACCACACAAACTTTTAAAATAGGAAAATTATTAAAAAAAGATTCCCTTTTATCTACAGTGACAATGCAGACAGCTATAAAAGGAAGGGGTTTTAATCCCAAAAGCATGCAAAGCCAAATAGTGACCGAAATCAATGCCATCGGCTTTAAAAATTACGATTATAAAAACATCTCAATAGAAGCAGATGCCAATCAAGGGTTTATCAAAAGCAATGGCCGAGTAAATGATCCAAACCTAACACTCCAATATCATGGTACTACCACTTTAAATGGACCTTCACCTGCTGCAGAAGTATGGTTGCATCTGGATACTGCCAGATTACATGCTTTACAACTTAGCAAAGACACCATCAACATTGCAATGAATTCGCATTTAAAAGCCGACAATCTTACACTCGATCAGCTCAATGCCACCTTGCAAATAGATTCCCTTAAATTAAAAATCAATCAGCAACAAATGTTTATCGATAGTGTGCATGCTGTAGCGTTGAGTAAAGAAGGTAAAAAAGAAATTTCATTTTATTCACCCATGGCAGAATTGTACGCCAATGGCAACTTTCAGTATGATAAAATTATACCTTCTATCATGCGGTATATCAACAATTATTACCCAATAAATGATGACAGTTCAATCGTAGTTTCTTCGCCCCAAAATATTTCATTGAATGGACTTATTCGTGAACATCCATTGATTAAAAGCTTTATCAAAGGACTTAGCAAATATGAAACCATCACCTTTAACGGCGCATACGCATCACAAGCAACTGACAGTGCCTTGCAATTTAATTTGTTATTACCCAGCGCCCTATACCAGGGCAATCAATTGTACAATGGACATATTGAAGTAAGTGCAGCCAATGAACAAATGCGTTATGCAATCACAGCAGATACCGTACATACCATAGATACAAAATTATATGGAAGCTCCCTTACTGGATATCTGGCACATGATAGCTTAATAGCAGATGCAGTGACTAAAGATGCGAATGGTAATAAGCGTTATTTATTGGGTGTTACAGCCTCTGTTAAAGACAAGGAATATAGATTTCGATTAAAAGATAATTTATTACTTAATTTTAAACCATGGACTATTGATCCAGCCAATGAAGTGTTTTACGCTCCAGCAGGTATCCACGTAAATCATTTTAATTTAGCCTATAAACAATCAGGCTTAGCAATACAAAGCGAAACTCCGCAACCCAATAGTCCAATCAATATCAACATCAATCAGTTTCTAATAAGTGATATTACTTCATTACTCAATAAAGATACTTTACTCGCTAAGGGTATCATCAATGGCAAAGTAAAAATCAGCGAATTTGATAAAGTGATGCCTTCGTTTGTGGGCGATATCACCATGGATAGCCTTTATTATAAAAATCAGGCAATAGGTAATCTGGGCATTCATACCCAAAAAGAAAATGAAAATACCATTTCGGGAAATGTAAGTTTAACCGGGAATGAAAACAATGTGACCCTAAAAGGCAATTATTATTTAAACAATCTTGATAAACAATTTGATGCAGATTTAAACATCGTTCATTTCAATATAGCAAGTCTTCAAGGTTTTTCCAATGGAAATATTTCAAATGCCCAAGGGGGTATAGATGGAAAACTTGCCTTGAATGGAAAATTTGCAAATCCTGAATGGATGGGCTCTATTCATACTAAAAATACCACTTTTAGGTTACCCAAATTTGGCACTGTATATACCATCAACAATCAATTCATCGCATTTGATTATCCGATGATTACCCTCAAACAATTTACCATTAAAGATTCAGCCGATAATGCTTTAAAAATAGATGGTCAACTAAAAGCCAATTCATTCACTTCTTATGGATTAAATCTGAAACTCGATTCAAAAGATTTTATTGTGGTACATACTGAAAAGGCCACCAACGATTTAATTTATGGTTATGCTGCAATCAATACTGATGTAAATATTACAGGTAGTACATCGGCACCTAATATTCAAGGCGCTTTAAGTCTCAATGATTTTTCGGATGCTACCCTTGTGCTACCCGAAAAAAATGTCAATAAAGATGCGGCAAGATCTGTGGTTCGGTTTATTGACAAAGACACCTTTGAATTGCCCGAAAAAATACTCTTTGTAACTGCAGCGCCAGAAAAACCTTCTATTACCACCTTCTTAAATTATAATTTAAACATCACCCTTTCACCCAAAGCAAGCCTCACAGTAATCATAGACCCTTCTACTGGCGACGAGCTTAAAGTAAAAGGAGATGCCAAATTAAATGTAGGCGTTGACCCTGGAGGCAATATATTATTGGCTGGCAATTTTGATTTACATGAAGGGCACTACATGTTGCATTATCAGTTTCTTGCGCGTAAATTTAATTTATTGAGTGGTAGTACCATTGCTTTTGGTGGCGCACCCTTAGATGCACAAGTAAATATTCAAGCCGAATACATTGCCAATACCAATGCCATCGATTTAGTAGGTAATGAGTTGGGTGATGTAGATAATAAAACCGTAAATACCTTTAACCAAAAAATTCCGTTTCGGGTATTGCTCTTTATTAAAGGCACCTTGAGTAAACTCCAAATTTCATTTGATATACAGCTGCCAAACGAAAATAATGGCATCAGTAATGTAATTATCACCACGGTAGAAAATAAATTAACCCAATTACGTAATGACCCCGCTGCCATCAACAAGCAGGTTTTTTCATTGCTGGTATTGAATCGATTTGTAGGTGAACAAAGCAATGATTTCTTTAAAGGCAATGGAGATGGACTGAGCGATATGGCACGACAAAGTGTAAGCAAATTTTTGTCGGCAGCCTTAGATCAAATTGCCTCCGACCTCATCAAAGGGGTTGATATCGATTTAAATTTAAATTCATATAAAGATTACAGCACAGGTGATGAACAACAACGCACTGATTTGAATATTGGTGTGAGCAAACGCTTTATGGATGATCGATTGTCAATCAGTGTCGGAAAAAATTTAGGTATTGAAGGGCAAGATAAAAGCGCTAAGGCACGACAACAAAACACAGCCTCCTATATGCCTGATGCTACCGTGAGTTACAAATTAACCAAAGATGGTAGATATATGTTGCGAGCTTATTCAAAAAATAAATTTGAAGTGATATTAGATGGTTATATCGTAGAGACTGGTCTTTCCTTTATCGTATCGATGGATTATGAAAAGTTTAATGAATTGTTTAAAAAGAAGAAAAAGAAATAAAGGATGAAGAAAGGTGGTTACATATTATTTTTTGCTATTTGCCTGTTACAGGCATGTGGTGTAAAAAGATTTATACCCGCAGATGAAAAACTGTATAAAGGCGCTACCATTAAAATTGAGAAAGCAAAAGGTGTGAAGACATCGGTGAGTAAACTGAGAAAAAAAATTAAAATTGCTTCCAGACCAAAAAGGAATAAATTCATTTTAGGGCAACCCTATAAAGTATGGTGGTGGTTTGTGATTGGCGAGCCAAAAAAGAAAAAAGGGTTTAGAACTTTTTTGCGAGATAAATTAGGCGAACCGCCTGTATTGAGTAACAAACTAAATCCTAAATTAACTGCCGAAAACATGCAATCGGTACTTGAAAACAATGGCTATTTTCATTCTGTGGTAAAAGGGGATAGTGCATCGAAAGGCTACTTAATCAAAGCGCATTATCATGCAAAAGTATTGCCACAATATGATGTCAAAGAAATCACATGGGTATCAGACAAATCGCCTTTGTTGCTATTATTAGAAAAAGAACAACAAAGGGAAAGTTTATTAAGTGTTGGCAAATCCTATAACCTGGAAGATATTACTGCAGAGCGCTCACGATTAGATATGAAGTTGAAAACACAAGGGTATTACTTTTTTAACCCCGATTTTTTAATGGCTTATGCCGATAGTACCATTGGCAATCATGGCGTACATCTTTACCTCAACTTAAAACAAGAAACCCCTGTACAAGCCAAACATCCTTATACCATTGACAATATCACCTTGTATCCAAATTACAATTTATTAAGTCAGGATAAAGATACCATCAATGATGAGATGATTACTTTTGATAGCTTAAGGATTAAACAAAATAAGAAGTTTAACCCCAAGCTCTTTAAACGGGTGGTTACCTTTCGACCAGGTTCTATCTATAGCAGCATTGAACAAAATAAAACACTCAATCGTTTTATCAATTTAGGAACATTTAAATTTGTCAAAAACCAGTTTACCCCCCTCACCGATACAAATACGCAAACCTATACCTTGGGTGTTACGTATTATCTTACTCCAACTAAACGAAAATCATTTCAAGCACAATTAGACGCTTTTTCAAAAGAAAATAGGTATATCGGTTCTCAATTAAGTCTCAACTGGCGAAATAGAAATACGTTTAAAAATGCAGAACTCTTAACCTTTAAAACCTATGGCGGTCTTGAAATATCTTTTGATGATTCCTTAAAAAAGAATAATAATTATCGTGTAGGTGCCGAATTGGCTTTAACATTTCCACGATTTATCATTCCATTTATAAAATTTAAAGAAAGCAATTTTTATACCCCTCATACCCGATTATTGCTGGGGTATGAATGGTTTCGTAAACAAGGTTTTTATACTAAAAATGTTTTCCGATTGCAACATGAATATAACTGGAAAGAAACAAGTAATAAAGAACATACACTTGCGCCCGTTGCCATCAGCTATATTCGTGCTTCCAATGTATCACCCGATTTTTATGCCGAAGCAGCAGGTAATCCTACCATTCTTACAAATGTGTATTCAGAAGCCATTCTGGGTTCTTTTTATAGCTATACCCTCAATACCCTCAATCCATTAAAAAAAGATTTATGGTACCTAAATGCCAGTGTTGATTTAAGTGGCAATATTGCAGGACTCATCACAGGGGCAAAAAATGTAAGGGAAAAAATGATATTCAATACTCCGTTCGCACAGTATGCAAAAGGAGACCTTGAAATCAGATATCAGAAAAAATTGAATGCGGGTATTAGCTGGGCCAATAGAATACAAATAGGAATCAGTCTGCCTTACAATAATTCAAATATTCTCCCTTTTTCAAAACAATATGTAGTAGGAGGATCCAATTCGATTCGTGGTTTTAGGATAAAACAACTAGGCCCCGGCTCATACTTACCCACTGCTGACGATCAACGATATTTTCTGATTATTGGTGGTGATTATAAATTTTTATTAAACAGCGAAATCAGAATACCGCTCATTGGTAGTTTGGGAAGTGCCGTATTTATTGATGCCGGAAATATGTGGACCAAAGATACTTTTCTGTTTGGCAAAGCGGGTCAATTGAAAAAAAGTAGTTTAAGTGAATTAGCTGTTGCCACAGGCTTCGGTTTGCGCTATGATTTAAAAGTATTATTAATCCGACTCGACTTAGGAATGCCTTTGCGAAAACCCTTTTATCCTGAAAAAGAACGATGGGTGTTAAACAGTATTGATGTATTGAGCGGAAAATGGCGTCGTGAAAATCTGATATTAAATATCGCCATTGGATATCCATTTTAAAAAAAATAAAAAATCAAACTATGAAAAAAAAGATTTTAGCTATTGTATTAGTCACGTTATTATTAGCCGCGGCTGGGGTGTACTGGTATTTGCAAGTCAATAAAAAAGGACTTGTAAAACATTTTATTCAACAAACCATCAGCGATAAAACAGATAGTTTATATTACCTCAAATATGACAGTTCGATGATTGATGAAGTGAACGGGAATGCCTATTTTAGAAATATTTATTTACAATCAGATTCAGAACAAGCAGCACTCTTAAAAAGTACCGACAGTTTGCCCAATGTATTGATTAATATTTTTATAAAGTCGGTAAGTGCTTCAGGTATTGATATGCAAGCATACTTAGAAAATAAAGTAGTCCATGCAAAAAGTATAATCATAGATGGACCTATCATTCAAATAATCAACACAGGTGCCAATCAATTAAAGCTTGAAGACACCCTGGCCATTTATAAAAAAATGGTTGGCGAATTTAGTTCCGTCAAGGCTGACCATATTGAGATTAGGGCTTGTACATTTATCAGCAAAAATAAAAATGGCGTTATACAAACACGTATGAGCAATGCGAATATACTCCTGACACAATTTAAAGTAGATAGTACCAAAGATTATAGCAATATTCTCAGTTATTTTATCGACAATATATCAGCCACTGTTGACAGTATTTACTTTAAAGGTAAACAGCAATATGAAAAAATTTATTTAAAAAAGGTAGACTATAATTCCAGCAATAAAAGCCTCGACATCGCACAAATTGTATCTTTTACCAATGACAATAATATACCCACTTCGAAATTAAATACCCTTCATTTTAATAACTTAAATGTGAATGCATTTATTACACAACATAAATTACAAACGGGTAAAGTATCAAGTGCAGGTGGTTTAGTAACAATATACATAGCTAAAAAAAGTGAAGCCAATAGTAAAATAAAAACGAAGCCCTTTGAATTTCCAGAAGCTTTTTTTGATGAAGTGGAAATTGGATCTTTACAACTTGGAAATACCACATTGATCATCAAAGACAAACAACATCCTGAGAAAGCAGCTATCACTGTCACCAATGTGAAATTTTCAGTAAGCAATGAAATCAATGTGTTAGAAGGAAATAATTTGAAAAATATTATTGATCGGGCTGACTGGAAATTAAGTACCGATGGATTTTCACTTTTAACCAAAGACAATATGTATACCATTGCCATCAAGGGTATTGAACTAGATAGAAAAAACCAATCGGCTAGTATCAAACAAGTGAATGTAACACCACGAATAACAGAAAGCGAATTTGTACGTAAATCTGTGAAGCAAGGCGATTTTTATAATATTCAAATTTCAAATATTAAACTCAATGGGTTAAACATCAATAAAGCCATAAATGAATCAATCATAGACATACAACAAGCGGCCTTAAGCTTGAGTCTTAAAGTGTATAATGATCGTACCTTACCCGTTAATCATGAGAGCAAAGTAGGTAAGTATCCCCATCAAATGTTACTAAAACTTCAAGTGCCTGTATATATTAAAAAAGCAATCATTCAAAACAGCTATATATCATACAGAGAACGTGCTGAAGCAAGCAAAGAAGTAGGTAATGTATTATTTACAGGAGTCAATGCCACCATTGAAAATATCACCAATATACCTGAACGAATCAAGCAACAATCTGTATTGAGAATGAAGGCAATTGGTACATTTTTAAATAAAGGTCAGGCAAGTACCCAATGGAATTTACAACTTGGGGCCAACAATGGCGCCTTTGATATGACAGGTCAAATAACCCAGATGGATGCTGCTGCTTTCAATGCCATATCACTTCCTTTAGGTATGACAAGCGTAAGTGGACAAATCAACCGATTAAATTTTTCTATGACAGGCAACGATCTTCAGGCGCAGGGCAAGTTGACCTTGCTTTACCAAAATTTAAATATTGAAACGTTTAAAAAAGACATGGAAGGCGACTCCTTAAAAGCAAAAAAATGGGCCAATAAATTGAGCAATGCATTAATCAAAAATGATAACCCTAGCAAAGGCGTAGTAAGAGATGCAGATTTTACCTATAATCGAGAATTGAATAAATCTTTTTTTAACCTCATTTGGAAAAGTATTTTTGAAGGCGTACAAAAAACGGTCATGAGCAAAAATGCCTTGAACCTGCAAAAAAACTTAAAGCAGTTGAAGAAAGGAAACAAGAAGAAGAAAAAATAAATCTTATGCATTTTAAGGCATAGTGTTTTTTTAAATGGAAGTACATCTCAAAGCCAAATTTTTAGCATAAAAATCATTCTATATTGTTTAATAAATATATGAATGAATTGCATGATTCAATAGACTTATTGTATCTAATTGTATGTATCAGTATACTTCTCATCAGCATTTGTTTATCATTTTAAGATTCATAAAAATGATAACATTTTTTTGTATCTTTATAGAAACAATACATTATAAATAGTTGATTTATGAATACGATGATTTATATAAGTAAGTATGATACCTGATTTAACTTTGAGCATTCGCTTTGTGTGATTATATAATGTATTGCGCACGATGGTTTTTAATATTTCATAAGTCTTTGGTTTGGCGTTGTATGATGTGGTAAAATGAAATCTGAAGTATAATACAACAAACAGAATAAAACAATTATGTAAATTTTATCAATCACCATGTAACAATAGTCTTTATGATAAATTTTATTTTTGCAAATACAAGCAAGCGCTTTTTTTAAAACAACATTTTCAACTTTTAAAACAATCAATCATGGGAAACATCCTTTATTTAATCGCAGTGGTACTCATCATCTTATGGGCAATCGGATACTTTGGCTATAGTGCTGGTTCGGTAATCCATATTTTATTAGTCATCGCACTCGTTTCTGTTTTGCTTAATATCATCAGAAGCAATAAATAGTTCAACAATTTTTTTTATCATTTTTAAAACTTACATATCATGAAACCATCAAAATTATTAACAGGCATATTAGTAGGCGCAGCAGCCGGAGCTATTGTCGGTATTCTAGTTGCTCCTGACAAAGGATCAAAAACAAGAGGTAAAATTCTTAAGAAAAAAGAAGATTATACTGGGTTTGTCAAAGACAAATTAAATGAATTGCTTAGCGGATTACGCGAAAAATATCAAATAACTTCAGAAGAAGCTGAATCATTTTTAGAAAAAGGTAGTGAGAAATTTACTGAATTAAAAAATGAAATGAAAGATGTAAAGAAAACCCTTACAAATTAATTTCATACTTTTGAGTATTCTAATCGAATAAATATTTTTAAAATGAATCCTGAAGAATCCCCTTTAGAATCGCTTTTACATAAGGCTACAGATTATGGCAAATCATCTATAGAGTTGATAAAACTTAAAAGTATAGATAAAACTGCTGACTTTGTTTCATCTTTTCTATCAAGATTGACGATTATTTTAGTACTGACTATTTTTACATTTTTTATCAATATAGGTTTGGCTGTCTGGATAGGTGACATGTTGGGCAAAATATATTACGGATTTTTTATTGTCGGTTCTTTTTATGCCCTCATTGCATTGATTTTATATTTATTTCGTCACCAATTATTGAAACATCCTATTTGTAACTATATCATTAAACAACTTTTAAAATTTTAATAATTATTATGAATAGTACATCATTATTAAAAGAAAGGATACAACAATTAGAATATCAACAGACTGAAGCGTTGTCTGAAATTAAACTTGAGTTTTCAAATATTTACGAAAGTGTGAAACCGATGAATATCATCAAAAACACACTCGAGTCATCTTTGAATATGCCAGAAATTAAAGACAAACTGATCGATTCTTTATTGGGTTTGGCCACTGGTTTTGTAACAAAGAAAATATTAGTAAAAAATGGCGACACGGCAATGGGTAAAGTATTAGGTACAGTTGTGCAATTTGCGGTGGCTGCTTTGGTAGCGAAAAATTCAGATAAACTCAAAGAAGTATCAAGAAACATCCTTCAATATGGACTCAATCTGATTGAAAACCATGATGAAGTAACACCAAGTGAAGAAAAATAAAAATTTGTTAGGATTTATCCTAGCAAATTTTTTATCGCATCATCTATATTTTTATAATGAAAGCTAAATCCTTGTTCCCTAATTTTCAAATTACTCACATGAGCACTTTTTAATATCTCTGTACTCATTTCGCCCAACATTAGCTTGATCACCCAGGTTGGGATATGTACTTTAATCCCCTTTTTATATTTTAAAAGTTCCACAAATAACTCATTAGTTGACACAGGTATATCAGCCACTGCATTGTAAATACCCTGGGTAGGAGTATCTAACAAATACAACAATAATCTACAAATATCTTCAATATGTACCCAGCTCACCATTTGTTTACCATCACCCGGTATGCCGGCCACCCCAAAATTAAAGGAATTTAAAAAGGCTTTCAATGCGCCACCGTCTTGACTCAACACAATGCCGATACGCGCAATGGCTGTTTGTACTTGCAATGCTTGCAATTTTAACGCCTCTTGCTCCCACAATACACATGTTTCAGATAAAAAATGTTGATCAGCCGGGGCTGTCTCATGCAAAATACACATACTTGGCGCATAATAACCAATGGCAGAAGCAGATACCACCTTATTGGCTTTAATTTGTTTTGTAGCAATAGCCTGGTATAAGGTTTGTAAACTCATCACTCTGCTGTCTCGTATTTCTATTTTTCTTGCGGGGCTCCATCGTTTATCGGCCACCCCTGCACCGGCTAAATTGATGATACTGCATGAGTCAATACCAAAATTTAGATCAGTCAATTGCTGGCTGGGTTGCCAATATACATACTGTATCTGAGCATTGGGGTGACTCAGCTTCTTTTGAGTAGTCAGGATGATGATTTTATCGCCTCTGTCAATAAGCATCTTACTAAGTAATGTGCCAACCATGCCTGTCCCGCCTGTGATAATAACTGTAGCCATATCTATGTACTTGTTGTTGAATTTTTTATAGTCACACGTCCTTTTATTGCTTACTTTTGTGCAAGTTATGTTGTCTATGCTCAAAATAAGAAAGTTATTCTTTATTGTACTTTGTTGCAGTCTATTTATAGCCGCAGATGCGCAAAAACTATATTTGTCTGAAAAAGAAGATTTTAATATTCGAGTCGATGACTTCGCTGTTATCGGTAAGTATCAACAGTCTATGGTGGTATATCGTAAACGAAACCCCAATGCTGAAATCCTGTTTTATACAGACAAAATGGTTAAAGAAAAATCGCTTCCACTTGATTTTTTACCCGAACAATACACTAATATTCGATTTGTTTGCAACCAACAAAAATTACTCGTTTTTTATGAAATCAAAGAATCAAAAAAACAACATTTGTATGCAAGCCAGCTATTGGAAAATGGTAGCTGGCAATCACCGGTATTGCTCAATACCAAACCTATTGGCTTTCTCAAAGATTATGTTCCATATAAGTATTCTGTAAGCGAAAACAAACAAAGAATCTTATTTTACAATGCATATTATTTATCGGGCAACAATACCATTCAGGCTGTGATTGTGGACGATGAGTTAAACATTTTAAAACAAATCAATCAATTTTATTCAGACAAAGAATACTTTTTTTCTGATAAATCAGCCATTTCTAACAAAGGCTTGCCCTATTTACTGGCTACTGACCGACCAAACAATAGAGGACATGTGGAAGAGCTTAAAATACTGAGCTTATCTGATTTTTCGAAAGATTTACTGGTATTTCCTAGTAATTTAGAAAAGCACTTTATAAGTGATTTACAACTCGCTGTCGATAACAAAAATGGTAATATTTACATAGCCTCTTTTTTTTCAGATGGAAAATACAGCAATCCAAGAGGCATCTATTTTTCTATATTCGATGAGGAAAAACAAGCCACTACCACCAGTCATTTTGTACCTATAGCCTTGCAAATATCGAAAAGCAATGCTGATTTGAAAGATATAAAAATGCGACACCTGTTTTTAAAAAACGATGGTGGGCTTGAATTGGTTGGAGAAAAATACTACCAAAATATTCGTACGATTAGTTCCATCAATCCCATCGTAGGCAATTCGTTTGTTTCGGTACCGGACAATGCTCGAACTGTGACAGAGTATTATTACGATGAAATTTATATCTTCAGTTTTAAAAATGAAGGCTCCCTTTCATGGAGTCAAACCATTCTTAAAGAACAATTGAGTACCGACGATGGCGGATTATTCTCCTCTTTTACGCCTTTACAACATCCGCTTGGCAATGCTTTTATCTTTAATGATTTAAGTTCAAAAAACACCCGACTCCTGGCTTGTTATGTCTCCTCAAAAGGCGAAATGAATATGAAAGAAATTCAAACCAATGAGCAAATCGATGAATGGAATTTGTTGCCCCGCTCAGCCATGCAGATTTCAAAATCGGAACTTTTGATACCCTGTATGATGAAAAACAATGTTTGTTTTTTAAAACTCACTTTTTAACACCCAATCATTTTGTTACAAGTATTTAAACGCAACGATATTTCTGCTTATACCGCTTTGCTTTTTATTGCCCTATTGTGTAAAATGAAGTATTTGCTTCATCCTTCTTTGATGATTACTGATACGGATGCTTTTGATACTTTTTTCTTCCATATCAATGCATGGAGAACCTTTTTAGTAAACAACCCACTTTTCTATACCTTTTTATCTATTACGGTACAATTTATTTTCGCCCTTTATGTCAATCATGTTTTGAATGTGCAAAAGATGCATGCCCAAAAAAATCATTTTGCGACCTTGTCTTTTATACTCGTCACTTCCTTTTTCCCACAATTCAACGTGCTGGGAAGTGCTTTTATGGCCAATATGTTTTTGTTTATCGCTTTTAGTTATGTGTTGAAATTAAGCAGTACCCCACAACCCCGTAAGTGGTGCTTTAATGTAGGACTGATGTTAAGTGTTGCCGTAATGTTTTATTTTCCTGTCATCCTTTTTCTACCCCTTTTCATGTTGTTTTTCTGGATTTTCAGACCATTCGCACTCCAAGAAAATGTGGCTTGTATATTGGGTTTTTTAACGCCAGTGTATCTGATGCTTGCTGTTTTTTATTTACAAGGTCGTCTGCCCCAGGCCCTTGCAAGCCTCAACAATCATATACAATATCCCTCCAAAATACTTCAACCGATACCTGTATTCATCTTTATAGGGATTTGCATCCTTTTAATGCTTATCAGTGTATTTGTTTCGAATCAAAACGCCTTTAAAAATGCAATACTCACTCGAAAAAAATGGCGAATTGTCAACGTCTATCTTTTTTTCGCATTGATCATTGCTTTGCTTTCTACGCAGTTTCCTTCCTCCTATTTTATACTTGCATTAACCCCTTTTAGCATATTATTAAGTCAATCTTTTCAAAATCGTAAAGAAAAATGGAATATATTTACCTTCTTTTTTCTCATGATATCCGTGCTGAGTATGCAATGGGTGTTTTTAAAATAAGTATTTAACATGAAATTTGGTATAGTCGTATTTCCGGGTTCAAATTGCGATAGAGACATGCAACATGCCCTTGAGCAGGATGTAAAACAAGAAGTAGTCATGCTTTGGCATAAAGACCAAGCATTGCCAGGCTTCAGCACCGAAGATTGTATTGTGCTCCCAGGTGGTTTTTCGTATGGCGACTACTTGCGATGTGGTGCTTTAGCTCGTTTTAGCCCGATGATGGAGAGCGTAATTGCCCATGCAAACAATGGCGGTAAAGTACTTGGCGTATGTAATGGGTTTCAAATACTTTGCGAAGCGGGCTTATTGCCTGGAGCCTTATTGCAAAACGATCATCAAAAATTTATTTGTAAAAACACCTGGATTAAAAGCGAAAACGACCAATCTGCCATTACCAAACAGGTAAAAGGATTACCCCTCAATATTCCCATCGCTCATGGTGAAGGAAGGTATTATGCAGAAGCAAGTATCATACGCGCTTTGGAAGACAATCAACAAGTGATTTTTAAATATTGCGATATGCAGGGTGATACAAGCCTGGGTAACCCTAATGGTTCAACCAATAATATAGCGGGTATCTGCAATGAGGGTAGAAATGTATTTGGTATGATGCCACATCCTGAAAGGGCTTGCAGTAGCATACTCGGCAATGTAGACGGACTTAAAATTTTTAATAGCCTTATCAATAATTAAACCTTTCCAATCATGAAATACATCTTTTTATGCCTCGCGCTTATTGCTGGATTTTCAGCTTCAGCCCAATTTTCAGTAGGGGGTAGACACAATACCTTTGATGAAACCCATATAAAATGGGATTTTACTGTCAGCCAGGTTGAAAATAAATATACAATAGAAGCTACAGCCGCTTTAGAAAATGGCTGGCATATATTTTCTGCAAACCCCGGTGGTGATGGTAGCTTAACACCTACACAAATAGAAGTAAACGAAATTGCTTCTTTAAAAATACCGGTGGAATTTAAAGAATCAGGTAGCCTCGTTGAAAAAAACTTAGAAGGCATAGGCGAAGTGAAATATTATGAGCACAAAGCCACCTTTAAAATTACCTTTGTTGTATCGGCCGATATAAAATCATTTACAGGCAATATCGCTTACCAAATTTGTAACGATGTGATGTGCATGGCCCCTACTACAAAGTCTTTTAGTGTCAATGTAAAATAGATAGTATGAAAAAAATCATTTCGTTAGTCGTTATCGTCTTGTTGACTATACAAGGCCTATTTGCCCAAATATTTGAAGATCCTACCACATGGAGTTTTAAAGTTAAAAAAGTACAAGCGAATGATTACGAACTTACGATACATTGTACGCTGAAACCAGAATGGCATCTTTGGAGTATAGATCCTGGCGGCGATGGTTTATTGATCCCCCCTTCGTTTACCTTCAATAAAAATAGTGATATTGAAATAGTTGGGAAAATCAAAGAAAAAGGAAAAAGAATCGATCAGGAATTTCCCGGAACAGATGGTGTGACCCATTTTTATGAAAATGAGATTACTTATACCCAAAAGTTTAAAGCCAAAAAAAATACAGTATTGAAAGGGACTGTCAAATACCAATCATGCGATCATACCCAATGTCTGAAGCCTGAACAAAAACCCTTTGAAGTAAGTATAACGGATGTTGAAGTAGCGAGTATTGACAGCACAAACGTCACTACCACAATTGATACCACAGCACAAGCGATTCCTGCAACAGCACAAGGAAGTGATACGCCCCAGGTGAGCAAATCCACAACCCCCATCACCCCTGTAAAAGACCCTAAAACGTCCGAAGTTTCTTCAGGAAGTAGCAATGCCTATTTATTATTTAGCGGTTTAGGATATGGCCTCATTTCTGTTTTTACACCATGTGTATTTGCCATGCTACCCATGACCGTTAGTTTCTTTTTAAAACGAAGCAAAGACCGAAAAACAGGGATCAAAAATGCTTTGACTTACTCTTTGTCCATTATTTTGATATTCACCATTTTAGGGGCCCTCATTTCATTTACTTTAGGTGGCAATGCCCTCAACTCAATTGCGACGAATTGGGTTGTCAATATTGTATTCTTTTTGGTATTTATGTTGTTTGGTATATCGTTTTTAGGAGCCTTTGAAATCACCCTTCCTTCGTCATGGAGCACAGTAACCGATAAAAATGCCAATTCGAATAGTTTTATGGGCATCTTTTTTATGGCACTTACCTTGGTGATTGTTTCTTTTTCATGTACGGGTCCTTTTATTGGCAACCTGGTGGTGGAAATTTCTAAAGGTGGAAAAATGGGTGCTTTATTTGGATTTTTAGGTTTTTCTATAGGCATGGCATTGCCATTTTCTTTATTTGCGATGTTTCCTTCATGGCTCAATAAATTATCGCAATCTGGTGGTTGGCTCAATGCCGTAAAGGTTACATTTGGTATTGTAGAAATCGCTTTAGCATTAAAATTCCTTTCAAATGCCGACTTGGCTAATGGCTGGAGGCTTCTTGACCGCGAAATTTTTATTGCTATTTGGATTGTTTTGTCTTTAATACTCACCTTTTATCTATTAGGATTTATACGGTTTTCGCATGATACTGAATTACCCAAAAACGATTGGGGGTTAACCTATTTAAGCATCCCACGTTTATTTTTTGCCATTACCGCTTTTTCTTTTGCGGTGTATTTAGTACCTGGTTTGTGGGGTGCACCTCTCAAAGGAATGAGTGCAATGATACCTCCGATGGGAACCCAGGATTTTGTATTGGGTTCGCAGATGGGCGGTGGTGGAGAACACAGTGCATCTACGACTCCGCAACATAAGTATGCCGACAAACTTCATATATATGAGCCTGAGGTAGCCAAAAAATTTGGGTTAGAAACTTATTATGATTATGATGAAGCGCTGGCAGCAAGCAAAAGAGAAAAAAAGCCCATCTTCCTCGACTTTACAGGTGTCAATTGTGTAAACTGTCGTAAAATGGAAGCACAAGTATGGAGCGACCCTGAAGTGATGAAACGCATGAAAGAACGTTTTATTGTAGCATCTTTATTTGCCGATGTCGACAATATCTATTTGCCTGAAAGCGAACAATATGATTCAAAGTTTTTAGGTTCGAAAGTGAAAACGATTGGCGATAAAAACGAAGATATACAAGCCACTAAATTTAATTCTAACTCACAACCTTATTATTTTTTCATTGATGAAAATGAAAATAAGCTTGCGGAAAAAGGTTATGGTTATGATCCAGATGCTTCGAAGTTTGTTCAACATTTAGATGCGGTACTTGCTCAATTTGAAGCAAATAATAAACAATAATAAAAGCCTTATACCCATTTAGTATTGACTAGATCGGTAGAATAATCACCCGTTTTCTTTAATGATAAAATTAAAGAATCGAGAATCAAGTTGTTTGATTTGCTCTTTAAAACAGTATTATTTTTTGGGCAAATTACTAAAGGTACATACAAGGGTGTTGATCGTGCCTCCACTAACGGCTACTGTACAATTGCCCGACAATTTATCACTTGCAAAAGCAGTTACATTTAAGGTTTGAACTGAAGGATTGGTATAGGTACTAGCACCTTGCAAAAATGTAAAATCACTTCCTACAGTTAAGGTTTTTGCCCCAACAGAGGTATTGTTTTGGGTGGCCCAATTGATTTCAAAATAATTGGAGAACCCAGCCCCTTTAAAAGCCCTGATGCCAGTGCCCCAAGCCCCTGTGGTCCAGTAAGCTGAATCAGCGGTGATAACGGCCCCTCCATTTTCGGTCCAGGTAAAACCAGTAATATTGTTATTGGTTTGTGGTGCTGGTTCGGTTGTTGTTTTTTTACAAGCAATCATAGCCATCATCATAAGCGCGCAAGCAAGCAAAGTGTATTTCATATAAATATGTTTATTTAAATACAAATGTAACCTTTCGATAAGGGTATTTGCTACCCTTTAAAGGGTATTTAAAGTATGCGTATAAATGATTGAGGGGAAATGATATTAATTAAAATTCCATATACGTCGAATTGCAGTAATAAAAAAAGTAACATTTCAATCGAATTTAATATTGTCACAATATGTTTACAAGAATGACTGCGAATTTTCTAATTCTTCAGTCTGATATCTTTGGTAATGCCTTTATATAAGGATATGCAAGAACCGTTTTTAATTTGATTTTGTCGTCAATCCGTAGTTTAGATTAAAATAAGTGGTGAGATTTTTTAGAAGATTCCATTTTTATAGAAAAGCATGTTACTCAAAATACTTTGAATATTTATTCTCATTAACGGTTCATAATAAATGTAGTAAATAAAATCGTTTTATGTTTTTTTTCAAAAGCACTTTTCGCTGAATCTGTTTCCACTGTATTAATATGATAAGATGCTCGAAGTTCATTTACACGGGTTCTATATTCTTGTGAAATATCGAAAAATAAAATATTATTCCCTTCTGAAATATCTTTTCCAAATGGGCTGTTTTTTTTCCCTCTTTCATAGGCTCGAATATAAAACTTACTTAAATATAAATCATGTAATGTTGCTAGTTCCCTTGGATGCATTAACCCTTTTGAAATAAGCATTTTAGCATGTTTTTTTAAGTAAACATATGCAGAATCACAATGATACAAGGGAACATAAGCTAACCTAGACAAAAACTCCGTTTCATCAAGATCAAAAAGCGATTGGTATGTTTTTGCTCCACTTTTGTCTTTGAGTATAAAGTACCAATCATTTAAATCAAAGTAATTTTTACCTGTTTCTTTAAAAATATTAACTTGGTCAACGCCTACAATTTTTTCAGAAGGGTAAAGTCCTTGATTTAAAAGCGAGTCAATAACTTTAAAATTTTTTTCAAATAAGGAGTTTTTAAAATAAGGATAGGGATTATTTTTAAAAGCTCTGTCTATTGCGGCAACCTTTGTAATGATATTTAAAACATTCATATTAATTCTTTTTAAAAATTTTGCACGAGCCTTAGGGTATGCATTTTTCAAATTTGCATATAATGTAAGCGTGCTATCTATTTCATCAAATGGGGAATTATCACCTGCTAAATTTCCTATATCATATAGCTTACTAATTTTAAAACCATTTTCAAATGCTTTTTTTAAATATTCAAATACATACTTATCTGATTTGTGTATTATAGCAATTTGAGCAGCTTCCATACAATCTTTAACAAACACAAAATCATATGTTTTAAAAGCTTTATTAAAATAATAATAAGCAGAATCTACATTTTTATCCAGAAAATAAGACTTTTCAGCTTTATTGATTAAGTCAAAATATAAATTATAATTATCATTCATTTGTGCATTTGAAAAAAATGGAATAAACAATAATAAATATTTTATGTACATAATTTCTAGAGTATATTTTTATAACTTAATAAATAACGATTTCAATATTGTTACTTATTACAACTTTATAGGGTAACCTGAATGAGAATGTTTCTCCTCTATTAAAAACATCTGTAGTTCAAAACAATTTCCTCTTTAAAAATGCTGAATCTCCTATTTCAATTATATGTTCGTTTATAAATGGTATTCATTTTTAAATGGTAAATATTTCAATTCTTAAAAATAATTTGTTTGATCTCTCTCAATAATTCCAAACTAAGCTATTCATCATCATGTTATTGGTATCTGCAATACCAGTCGTAACAACTAAGAAAATACCCCTTTTAAAAAAATTGAAAATTCTATTTTTTAATTTTTAGGCCTTATAACTATTTGGCCATTTTCTTTTGGTTGTTAGTAAATCAAAGATAAATATTAATTCCTATTAATAGAAACGAATGATTCTTTATATAAATCAAACATGAATGAATTAATAAATTAAAACTTATAGGGTTGTAAACATTTTCAAATAAAACATTCGATACATTCTTATTCGTTTAAATTTGATATTCATATAAAATTTATTTTTCATTACCCCCTTCATTTAAACGAACCATCATTGTTTAATGGTATTTGTGCATGTGTTATGATCCGTGATGACACATACCAATAGATCCTTATTTAGATATCCTCTTTACAAAACCCATCCTGCTTAATCTTTGTTTTTCACATGTATTAACTGCTTCAAACAATTCAAGTATTTATTCCCTTTTCGATAGTACATTCGGTCACTAAACTACAAGCAATGAAATCTATTTTTTTAAAACATACCTTATGGATAGGTGCTATATTGTTGATGACAAATTGTACTGAGGTAGAAACTTCCACCACAAGTAAACAAACAAATGCTACATCAGGCCAAATTGCTGACAACAGCAAAGATTCCGTAGCCGTAGTGGACCTCGTTAGAAAAATGTATCAATGGTATGAAAAATTACCTGTACAAGGCGAATTTGAAGGTAAGACAAATAAGGCGTCAGATACCATGTATAGCAGTTTAGACATTGATTTGCATCAAAAAAGACTGCAGGCATTGGAAACAAGTGATTGCTTTGCATCAGAATTTATAGACAATTACAAAAAAATTGGACAAAACATTGATCAAGCATTGAAATCGGGTAAAACAATATGGCTGGTAGGTGATATGTCACCCTTTGGCGACGGTGCCGACCCTTGGTGTGCATGTCAGGACCGACCTGATGCGTTTTCAAATTTACTTATTATTAAAAATATGGAGATTAATGAAAATAAGGCCTCTTGTACCTGGACACTTGATGAACAAAATCCATATCAAGTACGTGCTGTCAAAGAAAATGGACAATGGAAAATCGCCTATCTGCAAGGATTTGATTTTGAACAATATCTACATCAATCCGCGCCATAGGTAGGCTGATAAGCATCCCTCTTTTATAAATACACACTGCTGTTTGTACAGAAATCAATGTTTGTATATGAAAAAATTCATTTTTTTTTCGAAGACACAGTATAGCTTTTATCTATAGGATTTGTTTATTAGATAGTTTTCTTAATCAGCCTTAAAGAGTTACCTTTGTAAAAAATAAAATTCAAATGGCAGGGAATAAAAACGAATGGCCCCTTTGGGAAATTTTTATTAGAAGTAAAGCAGGTCTCGATCATAAACATGTAGGTAGCTTACATGCTGCCGATGCGCAAATGGCTATTGAAATGGCACGTGATGTGTATACCCGTCGTCAGGAAGGCATTAGCATTTGGGCAGTAGAAAGCGTTCATATTCATGCTTCGAATCCTGATGAGGCTGCTTGCTTTTACGAACCAATGAATGATAAGGTATATCGTCACCCGACATTTTATGAATTGCCCGACGAAATCACCCATATGTAATATTTACAATTGAAACGAATATACTCAACCCATCAATGAATCCATCTTTTTTAAAATATATACTCCAACTGGCCGATAATTGCCTCATACAGGGTCATCGCTTGAGCGAATGGTGCGGACATGCCCCTATCCTTGAAGTAGACATAGCCTTGTCAAACATGGCCCTTGATAATATTGGCGCAGCAAGAAGTTTTTATCAATATGCTGCCTTACTGGAAGGTAATGGCAAAACAGAAAATAGTTACCCCTATCATAGAGATGTACGTTCATTTTACAATGCTTTGTTGCTTGAGATGCCAAAGGGAAATTTCGCTGAAACCATTGTAAAATCGCTCTTTTTTGATGCTTTTCAATATCATTTTTATACCGCATTACAAGCAAGTAGCGACAAGCAACTGGCTGCTATCGCAGAAAAATCACTCAAAGAAGTGAGCTATCATTTAAAATTTAGTAGTGAATGGGCGGTCAGACTGGGTGATGGTACCCAGGAAAGTAAAGAAAAAATACAAGAAGCGATTTATACATATTGGGATTATTGTGGCGAGCTATTTGACCCCTGTGAATCCGAAAAAGAAATGATTGCTTCTGGAGTGGCAGTAGATATCTCCTTGTTAAAACCCCTATGGGAAAAAACAATTGCTGATACCTTACAAGAAGCAACTTTAGCCTATCCTTTGTCAAAAGAAAATGCCTGGTTTCATAAGGGGGGCAAAAATGGCATTCATACCGAACATCTTGGATATATATTGGCTGAAATGCAATATTTACAAAAGTCGTACCCAGGTGCCTCCTGGTAAGGCTATTTAATATTAATTGATGATTACGAAAGAATCCATTTTATCTATTTTAGCACAAGTATCAGATCCTGAAGTTCCTGTACTCTCTATTTTAGATCTTGGTATCGTACGCGACATTCAGATACATGATGATGATAAGGTTGATATTGGTATCACCCCTACTTATAGTGGATGTCCTGCCATGAGTATGATTGCTGTGAATATAAAAATGGAATTACTGGCCCATGGGTTGAAACAAGTAAATATACATGAGGTATTATCACCCGCATGGACAACCGACTGGATGACTGAAGAAGGAAAACAAAAACTCAATGCTTATGGCATTGCGCCCCCACAATATAACACGGCTAATAATCCTCATGAGAGAGATGCTGTAGTGCCTTGTCCTTTATGTGAAAGTAAAGACACGGTATTGGTCAGTCAGTTTGGATCTACAGCATGTAAAGCGCTTTATAAATGCAATAGTTGCTTAGAGCCTTTTGATTATTTTAAATGCCATTAAT
>OEIV010000072.1_pt1 | contig 62024 bp, 50 predicted proteins | sample 1539231 | NCBI WGS metagenome assembly OEIV01 (sample SAMN03794762, study PRJEB22550) | activated sludge metagenome | feature: wastewater treatment plant; material: activated sludge; isolation source: Wastewater treatment plant of a petroleum refinery complex | place: Argentina: Buenos Aires ...
TTAAAGTTAATAATTTGTCTACTTTTAAAACGTACTATTTTTGGGGGAGCTTACATTCTTCCTTAAATGTCGGAATGACATAAATCAGACTTTGACCTTGTTTTTGGATACAAAAATAACTCCCTGTTTTATCATTAATGGACAGCAAATCACCAATGTTTGTATTGTCATTAAATTTGAGTTTGAAAGTTCCTATTTCTCTCATTCTGATTTTGATATTTAGTTTTCCATTATTTGTTTAATATCAAAATTAGAAACTTCTTGCTTCTTTGCTATTTCAGCTAATAGCTTTGCTTGCCTTTGGGAATTCTTGCTTATTCGTTCTAATAGAATAATTACATACACAATAACTATTAAAGTGATTAAGGCTGATAGGATGGCTATTATTTTCATTTTTTTGATTGATTTTTTTAAACTATTTTTAAATACATTTCATAAACGTGCCACCCAACAAAAGAAAGCATACCTAAATAGAACATCCATAATTGCCAAGTAATAGCTATATTAATCCTTCTGCTTAGGATATTGATATTTTCCATAAGTACTTGGTAGCCTATTTGCTTTTTCTCTGGATGTGTTCCTGCAAGTTCATCAGTACCTATTTGAACTTTAATAAGTCTATGATTTATTAAAAGAATTTGTATTCTATATCTAAGCACTTTTAATCCCAAGTAAACACTTAAACTCCAACAAAGAACAGATGCCCCCAATGGAATTTGCGATTGCTTCATTGATTGACCTAATGTATTATAAACAGCAAATCCAATTGCGGTCACACACAGGGCAATTACATAGTATGTAAATTTATCAGATTGCTCTCTATGAGTAGTTTCTAAATTTTGTAATTGTTCCATTTTGCTTTTTCACAAGATAATAAAACTAAAAGAAAAAATGGCAATGAGCCAGCTATTAAATGGTTTGAGAAATCTTATTTACTTAGAAATACGTAAACATTTAAGTATTTATATGCTGTACTTATACAGCCACCACCCAATTTTTTTGCCCCAAAACCCGCGATGATTGTTCTCCAAAATTGATTCATCCTTTCATTTATTTTACCCAAATGTAGTGTTTGAAATGCACATAAACACCTATTGAATATTTCTAATGATAATCCGTAAAAGTATCCATAAATTTATTTAAGTATTCAAGTAAGCTATTCACATAGGTCCATTTATCTTCTATGAATTATTTTTCGAGAATGTTGATTGAACGCCCTTAGAAAAATGGCGTTAAGAAATGTGACAAAAAAGTCGCAAAAAGCAATTTCCTAGCAGGATGATGACTTGATTAAGTTGGCCAAAAGTCCTGAACACGCTTGGTTCTATTTTCAAGATGTGACTCAACTGCGAAGCATTCACTGATTCCATTAAAAAGAAATAAAAAGGTTGAAGTAATTGCTTTCGACTTTTTTGACACATTTTAGCTATTTTTCGACAGGCTTGATTTTTTGCTCAACTTTTGCATCAAGGCAAAAGTGGAAAACAAATTAGTAAATAAACAGACCATGTTTGAATTTCGGTAGCTTGGCGGATAATCATAAGATTTCTTCATTCAAAACAATACCTTAAATGAAGGTTGTTATTCAAGATATAAAGGCATACTGCCCATTTTAAATCAAACTAAATATATCCTCGTACAATGAATATCAATGTATTAGCTATACATTTCAGCTCGTAACTCTTTTACCCGATCGTTTTCGAGATATTCCTCATAGTTGCAAAGACGATCGATGACCCCTTTAGGGGTAAGTTCAATGATACGGTTACATACCGAATCGGCAAAAGCCTGATCATGTGTTGCCATTAATACAACGCCAGGAAAATCAATAACCCCATTGTTAAAAGCGGTAATGCTTTCTAAGTCGAGGTGATTGGTTGGCTCATCCAATATAATCACATTGGGATTTTGCAACATCATACGACTCAGCATACAACGTACTTTTTCGCCTCCACTCAGTACTTTGGTTTTCTTACTCAATTCATCACCGGCAAACAACATTTTACCAAAAAATCCTCTTAGAAAATCTTCATCCGCATCGGTAATATGTGGTGGAACAAACTGACGAAGCCAATCCATTAAATTGTAGTTGCTTTCAAAATATTCCTGATTGTTGTTGGGTAAATAAGCTTTGGTGATGGTGGTTCCCCATTCATAAGTGCCACTTGTGGCTTTTGCTTCCCCATTGATGATATTGAAAAAAGTAGTAATTGCCAACTGATTTTTGCTGACAATGAGTACCTTATCATTTTTACCAATTTCAAAACTTACATCATCAAATAAAGTCACCCCTTCCAGATGAGCTGCTAATTTTTCTGTTTTTAAAATGTCATTACCCACTGATCTTTCAGGTTTAAATATAATACCTGGGTAACGTCTATTACTTGGTTTGATATCTTCGATAACCAATTTTTCAAGGGCCTTTTTACGCGAAGTGGCTTGTTTACTTTTACTGGCGTTTGCACTAAAGCGGGCAATAAAATCAAGTAAATCTTTGCGTTTTTCTTCCATTTTCTTGTTCTTATCTCCCTGTTGACGCGAAGCCAATTGACTACTTTCATACCAAAATGAATAGTTACCTGTGTAAATCGTGATTTTGCTTTTGTCAACATCGGCAACATGGGTACATACGGTATCAAGAAAGTGCCTATCGTGACTTACAACGATGGCGGTGTTTTCGTAATCGGCCAGAAAATTTTCGAGCCAACGGATGGTTTCAATATCCAAATCGTTGGTAGGCTCATCAAGCAACAAAACATCTGGATTGCCAAAGAGTGCTTGTGCAAGTAAAACACGCACTTTTTGGGTACCTGTCACATCTTTCATTAATTTATGATGGGCATCTTCTTTAATCCCCAGGTTGGCAAGCAATTGTGCAGCATCACTTTCAGAGGTATAGCCACCCATTTCGCCAAATTCTGCTTCTAATTCGCCTGCTTTGATACCATCAGCTTCGGTAAAATCTTCTTTCATATACAACGCATCTTTCTGTTGTTGTATATCCCACATTTTTTTATTCCCGATGAGTACTGTATTCAATACCGTAAATTCATTATACTCATGTTGATTTTGTTTCAACATACTTAATCTTTCATTCGGAGAAAGACTGACAATACCTTTATTAGGCTCAATTTCACCGCTCAGTATTTTTAAAAAAGTACTTTTACCAGCACCATTGGCACCAATAATACCATAGCAGTTGCCTTTGGTAAAATTAATACTGACTTCGTCAAATAAGACTCTTTTACCATACGAAAGGGAAATGTTTTGTGTAGATAACATGTTTGGATGTGTTTGCTTTACAGTTTTTAAAAAGGGCGCAAAGATAATTTTTAATTATGGAATTAACATGAGGAATTTGACAAACCCTGCATGAATCCCTAAGATATTTGATAAATGATCATTGGCATTACGTTATTGTTTGCAATAATACCTTGAAACATTTTCAATAATCGAATGATCGCTGGCAAACAAGAGAAGTGGCTATTACAATCCTATTTTCAATACTTAGTGATTTAAATAGTATATTGAACAAGGTTTATAAACGTTTATGGGCAGACTTTAATCTGTTATACCAACAACACCTTAAAGATCGTCATTTGTTATGAGCTTAAATGTTATGTGTGAGGGCATTATCACTAACGTTTTCAGCCTTCTTATTAAATACATTTGGTATTACTATGAACATTTTAGATACCAATTGTAGATACCACCCCATATTTCTTTTTTAATAGGCAAAAAAAAAACCACATTCTGTGAAGAATATAGTTTGTTTGGATAATGAAAAAAAACACTACTAAATTTTCATTGATTTGTAAAAAAAGTTCACAGGTTGAGTTGGCTATTTTTACAGAGTTGATTTGAATCAGACTACAAATATAGCCTCACTTCAATGCGTTCAAGCTAACAATGAGTAAATGGTAGTATCTTTTGAGTAAATGGCAAATTACATGTTGTAACATTTTTTAAATAATTGCCCTATCGTTATTACACACTCACACTCTTTGAAGGCTGCGCCTTCGTAAGCATTATGTTCTTGATAGCCTGTGGCCATTTTTATTTAAACTTCCTTTAGTGATCAATGAAAAGAATATTTTCAGATTTTGACGAGCTCTTCGAAGGCTGCGCCTTCGTAAGCATTATGTTCTTGATAGCCTGTGGCTATTTTTATTTAAACATCCTTTAGTTTTTAACGAAAAATATTTCCAAATTTGGATGTATTAAATGTATACAAAGGAATTGGTAAGGGGAAATTTATAAATAGGTGTGTTCACACAGTTGTATTTGTTTTTTTATCAGTGTATTAATATTAAAATATAGGTGAAACCTTTAAACTTGCCTGTGGCAAACAGGGAACATAGGACTTACGAAGGCGCAGCCTTCGAAGAGTGGCGTTTGGATGTATTAAATGTATACAAAGGAATTGGTAAGGGCAAAATTATAAATAGGTGAGTTCACACAGTTGTATTTGTTTTTTATCAATGTATTAATATATAGGTGAAACCTATAAACTTGCCTGTGGCAAACAGGGAACATAAGACTTACGAAGGCGCAGCCTTCGAAGAGTGGCGATGTATTAAATGTATACAAAGGAATTGGTAAGGGAAAAATTATAAATAGGTGTGTTTACACAGTTGTATTTGTTTTTTATCAGTGTATTAATATTAATATATAGGTGAAACCTATAAACTTGCCTGTGGCAAACAGGGAACATAAGACTTACGAAGGCGCAGCCTTCGAAGAGTGGCGCGGACATTCAAGGAATAAATTTATATTACCCTATTTATTCAATAATCGTTGGTATTAATTTAATCATTGATACAGAATTAAGGATTTGATTTGTACTTTTAAGCCCTCAACAAAACATTGACATGATTGCAGAATTATTAAATTATACCTCTCCACTTCGACATAATGATATTGATTTTCACGAATACCTGCCTACACAACTAGGCAGTCAGGTGAACTTTATTACAGAAGATAACGCAGACATTGAGTCTCTTGATTTGATTATCATCGGTTGTGGCGAAATGAGGGGTCAATTGCGCTCAAGCAGCTACTCAAATGGCCCCGATATCATAAGGGACGAACTATACAAAATGCACTTTTGGCACCAAGATTTAAAAATTGGTGATATGGGCAATATCATAGAAGGCTCTAGCATCAATGATACACGAGCAGCCTTAAAAACCTTACTCACAGAGCTTCATATGATGAATAAAAAGGTTTTATTGATTGGAGGCTCTCACGACCTGACCCTTCAACAATATGAAGTGTTTAAAAGCCGCGAAGAAGTGATTGATTTTACCATCATCGATATGCTGGCCGATTTAAATGATACACCTGGGATGTGTTATGACAATTACTTGTTAGAAGCATTGACGTCTTCGCCTAATTTTATCAGAAATTTTAACCTCATTGGCTTTCAAAGCTATTATGTAAATCCACATGTGATTGAAACGTTTGACAAACTTAAATTTGACTGTGTACGATTAGGGAAGGCCCGTGAAGATATCGAACAGCTTGAACCTATGCTTCGTAGTTCACATATCGGTAGTGTAGACATCAACTGCGTAAAGTACAGTGACGCCCCCGCCAATAAACATGCTTCCCCCAATGGTTTTTTTGGAGATGAAATCTGTAAAATTACCCGCTTTGCAGGTATGAGCGAAAAAATGACCTCATTTGGTATTTATGGATATATACCCGAAAACGACACACACAATATCACTGCAAAACTCATTTCACAAATGATTTGGTATTATATCGATGGGTTGTATGTACAAAAAGAAGAAGCCCCTATCAACGATAAAAATCAGTTTCTAACCTATCATATTACCTTTACCGATAACGATACCATTTTTTACAAAAGCAAAAAAACGAATCGTTGGTGGATGCAATTGCAAAATAATATCCTTATTCCATGTTCTTACCAAGATTATATCACTGCATGCAACAATGAAATACCCGAAAGATGGCTTCGGGAAATGGAAAGAGGGGTATAACTGAATTCAACAAACGTATTATATTTGTAAAAATTATATGAATACAATGAAGAAGTATGTGATTATATGGATGGGTTGTTTGGCCATTATAGGTATCTCATCTTGCGCAAGTACAAAGAAGCATCAAGAGGGAAGCACAAAAGAGGCAAGAAAAAAAGAAAAGAAAGAGGCTCAATTGGCCAAAGAAAAAGAAAATAATAAACCGCCAGTGCAGGAGAAGAGCAAAGGGCCTGTTGAAAATAAAAATCGAGATGCCGCTCCAAGACTGCTAGAAAACAAATAATGATATGGGTAAAAAAAATCAACAAAAAAATCAAGCACAAGCACAAGCTCCAATAGCCCCCAAAGCAAAGCCAACACCTGCAATGCAAGTGCCCAAAGCATCCTCAACTATGGTAAGTTCCAAATATACCCCTTGGGTGTATGCCCTGGTGTTGTTTATCGTCGCTTTTGCAATCAATAGCAATACCTTTAAAAATAATTTTGTATTAGATGATCATGGTATTATTAAAAACAATAAAATTACCAAAGCCCCTGTTAGTTGGGCAAATACCAAAACCATTTTTTCAACCCCTTTACGTAAAGGTGATTTTTCAGACTTAGAAAACTCTTTGTATCGTCCGTTTACCAAATTTTTATTTAATATCGAATGGAATGTGTTTGGTGGAGATCCTCATAAATTTCATATTGTCAACGTGCTTCTGTATGGGTTAACAGGCATCTTTATCTTTTTTATTTTTTACGACATCATGAAAAAAAAGTGGGTAATCCCTTTTTTAATTTCATTGCTTTTTATTGTACATCCTATACATACCGAAGTAGTTGCCAATATCAAAAGCGGTGATGAAGTATTGAGTTTACTGGGTAGTGTAATCGCCCTCAGGTGTGTGCAGCTTTACCTCCAACAGCATAAAATGAGTTATCTCATCCTAGGTGTGTTAGGTTATTTAATGGGTTCATTTTCAAAAGAATCTACCGTGTTAATGATGTTTATGGTTCCGCTTTTCATTTATTATTTCACCGAAACCGATCTCAAAAAAAATATCCTCATCTCATCGATATTTGCTGTTTGCTCAGCCTTCTTTTTGTTTTGTAGACATCTGTCGCTTAGTGGTTATCCCCCTTCCTCAAAACTAAGTGCCCTCGACAATTATTTAGTATTAAGCAATGACAATATACCCATACGTGTAGCCTCAGCTATCAACACCTTAGGCTTGTATTTAAAAACATTTTTTATTCCTCATCCCCTCTCTTGCGATTATTCATACTCATCGTTAGAACCGGTAAAAAGCTTAGGTGAACCCACGTTTTTATTATCACTCCTTATCTTTTCGGCCCTTTTTGTGTATGGCGTTTGGAATTTAATTCAGTCTTTTTCTGGCAAAAAAGAAAAGAGTATTACAGCCTTTGGATTGCTTTGGTTTTTTGTAACCGTTTCCATTGCAAGTAATGTCTTTTTTCTGATAGGTACTTCCTTTGGTGAACGTTTGTTTTTTGTTCCTTCACTGGGTTTATGTATTGCTGTTGTTTATTTTCTTTCTACTTATTTATATAAAAACAAAGAACAGGGAGATGGAGCTTTTGCCAAAGCATTTTCTACTTCACCGATATTGTTTGCGTTGGTATTGATTGTATCAGCATTGTACAGTTATAAAACCTATGCAAGAAACGCCGATTGGAAAACCGATTTTGCCTTGTTTTCACGCGATATCGAATATTATCCTAACTCAACACACTTATTATTTTATTTAGGTAATCACTTGTCAAGCAATGAATATGCTGAAGACAAAACACCTGAACAAAAACGACAAGCATCGTATGATGCCATTGCCAAACTTACCAAGTCGATGAGTATATACCCAGCCTTACCAAGTGATGGGTATAACCAATTGGGGAAAGCATATTTCAATATTGGCAATTATGACAGTGCACAAAAATATTATTTAAAAGCATTTTCAGAAGATAGTACCAATGCCATCTTTATCAATAACCTGGGCACTATTTATTACAATACTTCTGACCAGTTTACCAATAAAGGAAACGCTTATATGCAAGCAGGAAGACCTGATAGCGCTAATTATTATTACTATTTAGGTAAAAACAGGTTGCTTGAAGCTCAACCATACTTTTTGCTGGCCCATAGCAGAGACACTACCGAACCTGATTTTATGAACAATATCGGTTGCATTTATGGGGCTACCCAACGTCCTGATAGTGCCATTTATTGGTTCGAAAAAGCTCATCTGTCTGACGACTTGGATATTACTTCGCTTAACTTTTTAGAAATCACTTATCGCGCAATTGGCAATATCCAAAAAGCAGATTACTACAAAGCATTGTTGGTAGAAACCAAAGCCAGAAGAATTGCAGAAAGAAGTTAAGATTCTCTCACTTCTGCACTTTCACCAATAACGGTATCCTGATATTTCAAGGAGGGAGAATCAATCAGTGTGCCTAATCCTAAGCTTGCCCATTTTTTATCGATAGCAAGTATAGTCGCTTTATCAGAAACAATGGCATTGGGCCAATCGCGTTGAAACAAATCATGTTGTTTTGTTTTTCGGGTACCATCGATATAAATCGTTGCAAATGATTGATGCGTTTGGTTAAAGGTCTTCAATACTTTGGCATCACGCTTGGGGTCAAAATTGTTGCAAACACGCCACAAACAACTTGATATATCATTTACATCTGAACTTGCATCTACAATCAGTACCATTTTAATCCCCTTCATCAGTTGATCAGCATGCAAAGCTTCTGTAAGCTTTTGCACATGATGTGTTTGTTGTTTTTGCACACTGATGATCACACACGCGATGTCTTTTGCTAACAAGGTGGTGTTGACACCCTTCACCTCTGGATACTTCGACTGGATAGCCGCAATCGAAACATGCATTTCTTCCTGATACGTTTCTTCTGAAATTTCTTCTTCATGTTTGATGGTGCCATCAATACACATTTTGCCGCCAAATCCCATTTTGCTACAGCTATGATCAAGCACATCCATGGGTCCTTGACTAAAATAAATATCGGTGGCTGCATTTAAATGTTTAAATACATGTTTGGCAACCGCTTCATAATCGTTTAAGTCGGCTGATTCGTCGGTGATAACCAATATTTTATTAAACATCATTTGTCCTGCGCCCCACATGGCATTCATCACTTTTTGGGCTTGCCCTGCAAATGATTTTTCGATTTTGGTCAACACCAAATTATGAAACACGCCTTCTACAGGCATATTCATATCGAGTATTTCGGGAACCATCGTCATTTTGATGGGGGCAAGAAAAATTCGCTCTGTTGCTTTTCCTATCCATGCATCTTCCTGTGGCGGTATACCCACAATGGTACTTGGGTATACTGCATGTGTACGATGGGTAATACAGGTAACATGAAAGATAGGATACAAATCAGGCAATGAATAAAACCCTGTATGATCGCCAAAAGGGCCTTCAATTCGTAAGTCTTCTGTAGGATCAATATAACCTTCGATAATAAAGTCAGCATCTTCGGGCACTTCAATTTCGGGTTGGGTAATACAACGTACCAAGGTCACTTTTTTCTTTCTTAAAAAACCCGCTAACATATATTCATCTACATTTTCGGGTAGAGGCGCTGTAGCAGCATAAGTATATACAGGATCGCCCCCCAGTGCAACAGCAACGGGCATACGTTTACCCAATTTTTTATATTCATTAAAATGTTTGGCACTTACTTTATGTTTATGCCAATGCATACCTGTAGTTTTTTCATCGTAAATCTGCATTCTATACATCCCTACATTGCGAATGCCATTATGAGGGTCTTTGGTATGAATGACGGGCAAAGTGATAAATTTACCCCCATCAAATGGCCAACAAAACATCACTGGGAGTTTATGCAAATCGGGGTTCATCATTATCACTTCCTGACAAGTGCCCTTGCCACTCACTACTTTAGGCATCCAACTCGCAAATTGCGACAATTTAGGCAACATCGAGAGTTTGTCTAAAATGTTTTCTTTGGGTTTTGTCAACATTTTAAAAAGCGATTCAATCTCTTTCATGATATCATCGAGATGCGCCACACCTAAAGCCAAACACATTCTTTTTTCACTCCCCATACTATTGATGAGAATGGGAAAGTCGGTGCCTGTATTTTCAAAGAGCAGGGCTTTGTTATTCGATGATTTTGAAATGCGGTCTACCACTTCGGTGATTTCAAGATGTGGATTTACATATTCTTTGATGCGAATCAATTCATGATGCTTTTCGAGTACTTCTATAAATGCCTGGAGATTTTTATATGCCATGTTGCAAAAGTACAACGCAAAAGCACTAAGTAATTTATTCCGGTACTGATATTCCTTATTGGGTATTTTATTATTGAATAGATTCAAAAATGAAAATATCCTTTCTGCTGTTGTAAAATAGGTCAAAGATTCATGCTCACAACGGTATATTAAACAAGAAATCCTTATAATTGGTATTATTTACCAGGCTATTACACAGGCAGGTTAGCAATGACACTTAACATTTGTTCGTGTATTTTGCCATTGGTGGCAAGTGTTTCTTTATCGTATACACTATAGGGCTCGCCTTTAAAATTGCTGATTCTTCCCCCTGCTTCTTCTATGATGAGGTACCCGGCTGCAATGTCCCAAGGGTTTAGATTGTATTCCCAAAAACCATCAAAACGACCAGCGGCTACCCAACATAAATCGATGGCAGCACTCCCCAATCGGCGTACGGGCAAGCCTTTGCGAATAAATCGTTCAAATACAGATATAGGATCTGCCTCTACGGTAGCCCATTTATATGGAAATCCGGTAACCAAACAAGCACTTTCAAGCTGGTCATTGATCGATACACTTAAGGGTTTATTATTTAAAAAAGCCCCTTTCCCTTTTTCGGCAAAAAATAATTCGTTCATAAATGGATTAAAAACAGCACCCATAATCATTTGACCATCTAATTCCAAACCAATACTGATGCAACAAATGGGAATCCCATGGGCAAAATTTACAGTGCCGTCAATAGGGTCTATAATCCATTTATAATTTGATTCGGTACTCATTTCACCTGCTTCTTCACTCAATATAAAATGAGCGGGAAACTCACCACGTATCACATCTATGATGGCATCTTCTGCTTTTTTATCTACTTCAGTTACTAAGTTGTTGAGTGTATCCTTACTTTTGATTTCAAAAGTACCTTCAAAGTAATGACGAAGAATCGCAGCGCCTTCGTGTATCGCTCTCAGCAAGGTATTTTTAAGTAAATCATTCATTTTATCTAAATTATTCGGTTATTTTTGAAGTCTTACAAATATACTTTCTTTTTTTTCTTACATGCAATTAAGCGTCATTATTGTCAACTATAACGTAAAATATTTCCTCGAGCATTGCTTGCTTTCCGTCATGCGTGCGAGTGAAGGTTTGGAGGTTGAAGTATTTGTGGTTGATAATACATCTACGGATGGCAGTGTGGCCATGGTAAGAAATAAATTTCCTTCTGTACAACTGATTGACAATGCTGTGAATGTAGGTTTTGCAAAAGCCAATAACCAGGCCGTGGCCAAAGCCCGTGGTCAATACCTTTTATACTTAAATCCCGATACCATTGTAGCTGAAGATTGCTTTTCTTCATGCATTGCTTATATGGATGCTCATGAAAAAGTGGGTGCTTTGGGGTGCCGATTGATTGATGGGCAAGGACAGTTTTTACCTGAATCGAAAAGAGGATTTCCCAATGCGAAGGTGGCATTTTTTAAAATCAGTGGCATTTCATCTTTGTTTAAAAAATCAAAATTATTTAATCAATATCATCTGGGTTATTTACCCGAAAATGAAACCAATGAAGTAGATGTGCTGGTGGGTTGTTTTATGTTTTGCAGAAAAACAGTGATCGATCAGGTGGGTAGTTTTGATGAAGATTATTTTATGTATGGCGAAGATATTGACTTGAGTTATAAAATAAAAAAAGCTGGATTTCAAAATGTCTATTTCCCTCATACTACAGTCATTCACTACAAAGGAGAAAGCACCAAAAAAGGCAGTTTAAATTATGTAAAAATGTTTTATCAGGCGATGATTATTTTCGCTGAAAAGCATTTTCAAACATCAAAAAAAGGCTTGTATGTATTGTTAATACGTAGTGCTATTTATTTCAGGGCCATATTAGCTTTTGTAGAAAGAATATTTACCATTGTAAAAATGCCTCTCATCGATACTTTATTATTATTGATATCCTTATTGGTGATGAAGTACTTATGGATTAAAAATATTAAGGTAGATACTCATTATTCCCCCTCATTGCTTGCGGCATTTTTTACCACCTATATCATCATATGGTTAGCAAGTTTATATTTTAGTGGCGCTTATGACAAGCCATACAAACCAGGTAGGGTGATGCGTGGGATGTTTATTGGTGGTATCATTACGCTTGCCATGTATGGATTACTCAATGAAGAATTTCGCTTTTCAAGGGGTATTACAGTATTGGGAGCTTTAACAGGTACATTGCTTATTTTGGGTTCCCGAAAAGTATTACAAGCACTGAATATCAAAAGTGTAGAGCCCGAACAAAACCATAAACATGTGATAATTGTAGGCACGAGTGCTGAAGAGCAGGAAATTCGACATCTTTTAGCCACTGCTTATATCGAAAAAAACATCATTGGGTCTATCAGTCCTTTTGAAGAAAAAGAATCCCAACAACTTGGTATTTTTAGTCAAACCACTGCATTGACAAAGCTATACAAAGCCACTGAAATAATCTATGCTCAACAGCATGTTACCTTTAAGCAAATCATAGAAAATATGCAAGCCTGTGGCAGCTCTATCGAATATAAAATACATAGTGTGGGTACGGATAGTATCATAGGGAGCAATAGTAAAAACACTGCAGGTGATTTATATACTACCGAACTTGTATATCAAATCACCACGCAAACTGCGATACGCAACAAACGGATGGTTGATATTTTATTTTCCTTGTTTTTTATCCTCCTGTTTCCTTTATTTATTTGGTTTGTAAAAAATAAAAAATATTTCTTACTGAATATGTTTCTCGTTCTTGAAGGCGATAAAACATTTGTAGGGTATATAGATTCCCAGTTTCCAAAACTAAAATCACCGCTGTTGGATGTATATCCGGTGATTAAAAATTTTGATATCCCGGCCGAAAACAAAGAACATTTAAATTGGCTATATGCCAAAAACTATGACGCCTGGGATGATGTAAAAATAATAGGAGAAAAATGGCGCTTATTATAAGATAAACGATTTAGCTTAATTCATCGTACGAACCACTAATAATATTTACAATCCCGTATTTCGTTTATACAAATCAAACATCTCTAAATCCATTTCCATTTTCAACAAATGATTCGGCAATCCTATACTGTCATATTTCATGGTTAAAAAATATTGATTTGTATCTGCTTTATTTAAACTGATATTATAATAGCGAACAAAATAACAAGCGATTTCCCATCGTTCATAGATATCCTTTTTGCAACCCATTGCGGTAAAGGCGGGTATATTTTTACCAATCAGATGTACATCATGCACTATGGACTTGTCTCTTACAGTTCCCCCAATTTTTGAAAATGAAAAAAACAATACAGCTAACAAAAGCAACACAGTCCCCATCAAAAGATTTTTAGATACGGATGCTTTGATATTGGAAATAAAAATATAAAGACTATGCACATTGAGCAAAGCAAAGGCAATAGCAAAATAGGGTAAGGCACCTACCATATAAAATCCATTCTGTACCTTGGTGAGCATAAGCGGAAGTGAGCCACACAAGCCTAAAGCAAAAAATAAAAGGGTTGTTTTATTAAACCCGCTCAACATAAATTTGATTTTTTGACTTCTTGCAATCAGGTACACCACAATGGTAAAACACAATTGTGGTAATAACTCTGAAAACAATCGAAAGACAATAAAAAATCGACTGTCTACCGAATGGGCTCCTTGAATACGAGCAAAAGCACGTTTAAATAAATAGATAGATAAACTATCATGCGAAGGTGTATATAGGTATAAGGCAACACCCACAACCACAAGTGTTGCGATAAGCAATAGGGTTTGAAATAACATTTTTCGAAAGGTACTTTCATGAGTGATTGCCCAATATAAAAAGGGAAAACTTAAAGGAAACAAGCCCGGAAACCCTTTGGTAAGCGCTGCCAATCCAAGCAAAAGTCCAGCAAGTACCCAGTAAGCAACCATAAGTTGTTCGCGTTTCAAAGCCTTATACATCACAAGACAAGCCCCTAAAATAAAAACCCCCATGGTATTTTCGTGCATATTATTAGTATATGACCAAAAGCAAACAGGAATGCTAATCCATAATAACCAGGACAGCCAACCCATTGCTTGGTATTCGGTTTTCTGACAAAAAATTTCATTCCATATTTTTTTGATTAAAAATGCAGAAAGGGCTAACATCAGGAGGGTATAAATGCGTTCAGTATACATGCTATCGCCCAGTAACCTAAAAAAAAGCGATTGGATGCCAAATGCCAAAGGTGGCTGTTCATGAAATGAATTCAGTCCAATGATATTGTAAGGATCAAAATAAGGAAACCAAAAAGAACCCATACCATGAGCCAGATTGCGTGAAACTGAGGTATACAATAAGGCATCGTTAAACATACCATCTTGTATCAGCGAAGGCAAGGTGAGTACCAGCATTAATGCGAGGGTAAAAATCCAAAAGGGCAAGAAAGGTTTAGCTATTAATTTCATTGATAAATAAAGGACATTACGAATGTAGTATTGTAAATTTACAAATTCAAAATTCATTTTTTAAACAATCGTCATGCTGATTGATCAACATCAAAGAGTGCACAATTACCTCCGTATTTCGCTTACGGATGCATGCAATTTTCGATGTTTTTATTGTATGCCAAATGAAGAAGTAGAAGTGAGCCCCATGAGTAAACTCATGAGTAAAGATGAAATAGTCGCTTTTGCTACTTTATTTGTTTCGCTTGGGGTAGACAAAATCAGACTCACTGGCGGTGAGCCCCTGGTACGAAAAGATTTTGCAGAAATTATACTTGCCTTATCTGCCTTACCTGTTACCCTAAGTATTACCACCAACGGTGTACTTGTACATAAGTATATCGAAGTGTTTAAACAAGCTCAATTACGATCAATCAATGTTAGCTTAGACACTTTAAATGCCGCCACTTTTTTAGCTTTAACCAAACGTGATCAATTTCAACAGGTAAAAGACAATATTGAATTATTGATTGCACACAACTTTTCGGTTAAAATAAATGTAGTGACCATGAATGGCATCAATCATCAGGAAATCAATTCGTTTGTACGCTGGACCCAAGCGGAACCCATCCATGTTCGTTTTATTGAGTTTATGCCCTTTTCACAAAACCAATGGATGAGTCAAAAAGTGTTTACCTATCAACAGATATTACAAACCATCGGTCATGAATTTTCGTATATCAAAATCAAAGATGGTAAAAATGATACCACTAAAAAATACAAGGTGCTCAACCATGCTGGCACATTTGCCATCATAAGTACCATGACGGCTCCATTTTGTGGCAATTGCAATCGACTGCGACTAACTGCTGATGGCAAAATGAAAAATTGTTTGTTTTCAAAAACAGAAACCGATTTACTCACGCTGATGCGGAGTGGTATGAATATGATAGATGCGATTACCCAAAATGTATTGTTGAAAGAAAAAGCATTAGGCGGTCAGTTATTGACTGATTTTACCCAAATAGAAACGCAAGAACTTGAAAACAGAAGTATGATAGCGATTGGTGGTTAATCTAACATGGGTTCTGCTCATAAACGATTTCATAGGTTTCGTTCATATTTCATTTTAATTAAAGGGGTTCTTATAAATGCAAGCCTAATCTATCAGAAACTTCTTTTTTCTTGGGTAATGAAATTGGAATTTCAATATCATTTATCATCAACAAGGTGCCATATCTACCTTTGAGGTATTTTACGATATGATGAATATTTACAATATAGCTATTATGCGTTCTTAAAAAAACGTGAGGGGGTAATTGCTTTTCATAAAATTTAAGTGATTTGGAAGAGGTATATATTTTATGGGGTATGATATGTATTTGGGTACAACCACCGATAGATTCCAGTTGTATGATATCCTCAAGCTTTACAATCTCAATATGATCTTTATGATGAATACTGATAAAATCGGTGTACAAAGTGGGATCTTCTTTAACTTGATTTTGCGCAAGTTTTTGCTGTATTTGTGCGATACATTTGTTGGTCGCCTCTATCAAATCATTGATTTGAACGGGTTTGAGTATATAATCACTCACCCCTGATTTTATAGCTTGTATGGCATATTTTTCATAACCCGTTACCATAATGACACACATATTGCTTGTATCTACACACTTGAGCAAATCAAATCCTGTTTTACCATGAATTTCAATATCCAGATATAATAGGGCTGGCTTATGTTGTAAAATGGCTTCTATACCATTTTCAAAATTGCTGGCGGTAGCTACAATTTCAATATCCGGGCAACATCGATTAATTAATTTTGAAAGCAAATTGATATTGATTTTTTCATCATCAATAATGATTGCTGTGTAGGTAACTTTCATTTTCAAAGTTTAAAATTGGAAATATAAAAATAGTTTCTGCCCCAATAATTTCTTGTGCTTCGTTATATCGGTTATGAAATTCAAAAATGAATTTCTTTTTTAATAATCTTTCTACAATAGAGAGTTTGTGTTTAAGTAGTTTAATTCCTTTTGATACTTCGTTCTTGGTATTTGATTCTTGAAATCCAATTCCATTATCTTGTATAGTACAGGTAATATTTTTTTCATCGTATGCAAAAATAACTTTTATAAACCCGCCCAGTTGATCTTTGATACCATGTTTGAGAGAGTTTTCAATGATTGATTGTATAATCAGGGAGGGGATATAGTAGCTTAATAATTTTTCATCGGTGGTGGTGATTTCATATTCAAAACGATTATCTCTTTTAATCACTTCTAAGGATAAATAATTTTTCAGGTATTTAATTTCTTCGTCAATGGTGAGAAATAATTTACCACTATTTTCAATTGTTTTACGCAATATATCAGAAAATTCCTGGGTGTATCTATTGGCTTTATCGATGTCGTTGTTTAAAAACAATCCCTGTAAATTGTTTAATGAATTAAAAATAAAATGGGGATTAATCGCTGACTTCCATGCAGCCAGTTCTAAGTTTCTTACTTTATTATTCAATTCATTTTTTCGTTTTTCTTTTTTGCGGGTGCGAGCAATCATCCATAAGGTAAACACATAGATCAAGATAAAATAAACAATGATAATGAATATTTTAAACCAGGAAGTTTGGTAAAAATATGGCTTCACTGTAAAAGGTATATTCAAGGTATTGCTGACGATTCCTTCACTATTTTCGGCATAAGCTGTGAAGGTATAATTACCATGATTTAAATTATTAATTTGTATATGTTGGTCTAATCCTGTTTTATAGTTGGTATCGCTATTGATAATTTTGTAATGATATCTCACAGGTGTTTTGGTACCATATGACAATCCATTCAATACAAGTGTCATCTCCTGATCGGTATACATGCCAAGTTGGGCTGGAAGATCATAAAAGGTATCACGGCCTGCGACAATGGGAGTAGCCAACAAGGGAAAAGATTTAAAATGTGGAATGGCTGTTAAAGGTATCACAGATAAACCCGCTTCTGTAGCTGCATAAATGGTATCGTTAAACACTTTCAAATCAAATACGGTATTGGAAGGCAGTCCATCCGATTCGAATAAATGATATAATGAGTCGGTAGTAAAATTGTACACATTAATGCCTTTGTTTGTTGCTGTATATAATGCGTCATTGTAGATGACCGATTTATAACAAGTATTTGAACTTAGCCCATTGCTATTGTTTATGTTTTTAACCACCTTATGATCATTGATAAAGAAAACCCCTTTTTCGGCTGTGGTTGCAATCAGCAATGAATCTTTGACAAGCAAATCAACGGCTCTAAAATTGAAATGAATATCAAGTGGATATGGTTTAAAAACTTTATCGATATAATACAATGAATCCTGACTACCCACTACTTTTTTGTCTTTGTATTCACAGTAGGAGTAGAAACGTTTGTAAACTAGTATAGAATCGTTCTGAGAAAATGTATTTTTATTATAGTATCTGATACCATCATTATCTAATATAATTAAGCTATCATTTCTTAAATAAACATTTTTAATTGCTGCATGATATAAAGGTAATTTTTTTACTAGATTTGACTTTAAGTCATATTCAATCACCCCTCTATCTGTAGTAATTATGAATTTTTTATTAACATTTGTGATATTAAGTATTCTGAAACTTGTCAATGAATAAAATTTTAAAGCAACATGATTAATTACTTTTTTTGTTTCCTTGTCTAATATATAAACGTCTCCAAAATTATTACCAACTATAATGTTTTTTGCATTAACATAGACACTTATTATCGAATTTTGTATATAATTGGAAATAATATTAGTATTTTTTACTTTTAATGAATTTAGTTTAAAAAGGCCGCTATTCAATGTTGCAAGCCAAACATGTTTATTTTTATCATAATGAAAAAAAGAAGTTGAATATCCATTTAAAAATATTTGTGGAGAATAGATATTATTTAAATTAAAAACTTTAAATCCTTTTTGACTCATTACCCAAATTGTTGAATCTTGTAAAGGCAAATTCCAATTGAGTGATTTACCAGTAAAATACCCTTTTTTTAAATAGTTTGTATCTAAGACTGAAACTTCATTTTTACTATTAATAAAATAGCATTTCCCATTTTTTAAAAACAAACCATCAATAACGATACTTTTTTCAGGAATAACATGATTAAATGATTTTAATGTTTTGTCATAACATAACGTAGAAAAAGAACCTATAAAATATATTGTGTTATTTAATTCTGTAATATTACAGCCTGTTTTAATATTATAATTATTTGGATATTTAATAATTTCACTTTGAGGTGTTATTTTAAAAAGATTTAATGGTACTGTCCTAATCCAAATATTTCTGTCATTATCTTCATATATACGTGGGAATGCATTTTTGTTATCAATTTCATCAATAAGTTTATTATTATATTTTGTATTAACTTTTTCATTTTGAATAAAAGTAATGTCACTTTTAAATGTTGTAAGCCAAAGTCGATTTTTACTATCACATACAATTTCAAAAACATCATTGCTTGGGAGCCCATCATCTGTATTAAAAACCTTGACATTGTAACCATCAAACCTTACCACACCTGCATCAGTTCCTAACCAAAGAATGCCATTTTTATCGGAGGTTACACAATAAATGGTATTGCTCGGCAAACCATCATTTTTTGTATATTGGGTATAGGAATAATCCCATTCTTGCGCCACCGAAACAAGAGAGCAGCACAAGAAGCAAGTTATTATTAAATATCTTATAAACAAAGGAGTAGATTATGAAAACAAACTTAATAAAATAATTGTTTATTCTATAATTATTTAAACTCCTTTTCTTATCTCAATAAGGTAATATCGCCTTTCTTGAAAATTTTACCACAAGAGGTTTCTGCCTTTAGAAAATAGCCATAGGTCCCCATTTCAGCGGGTTGGTTTTTATGCTCCCCATTCCAGCAAGCATTAGGGTCATCGGTTTCAAATACTTTTTCACCCCATCGATTATAAATAGTAAAATAATAATCGGTAAATCGAGCATTTTGAATCACTTTTAAACAATCATTTAAACCATCATTATTGGGAGAAAAAACATTCGGTATGATAATACCCGTTTCGTCATTGTTGAAATAATATACGGTAATGGAATCGATGTCTACACAAGAACCTGTATTGCCCGTAACATAAAAAGTGGTTGTTTGCAATACAGTGGCATTGACTAATGAGCCCGTAGGAGTATTGACCAAATTTGCTGGCGACCATGTATAGTTTTGTGCTCCGCTTGCCTGTAGTTGTACAATATTGATATTGCATTCAGCATCTTTATTTTTTGTAACCTGCACATCAATACCTGAGGATATAGATATAAAAACTGAGGAAGTTCCAGTACAGCCGTTTGCGTCTGTACCCGTAACAGTATAAGTACTACTAAGTACAGGATAAGCCCAAACGCTAGAACCAGTATAGGTATTTAAACCAGGTGTATTGGCCCATGTATAGTTTAAAGCCCCAGATGCAGTAAGTTGTACACTATCACCTATACATATTAAAGGGTCAGTAGGTATTATTGTAATGGGAATATTTTGATTCAATGTAACCGTTACTGAACTTGTATTTGTACATCCATTCGCATCTGTACCCGTAACAGTGTATGACGAATTGCCTAAAGGAATAAATGGAACTCCGTTTGTAATACCACCTGACCAAACATAAGTAACTCCTCCTGAGCCAGTTAAAACTGTACTATTTCCTGGACAAACAGAGGGTGGATTTGCAGATGCTATAATTACTGGTAAAGGATTCACTGTAACTGTTACTGTTGCTGTATTGTTACATCCATTTGCGTCTGTACCTGTAAGAGTATAAACTGAAGAAACTATTGGTATGAAGGGTAACCCATTAGTAATACCACCTGACCATAAATAAGAAACGCCACCTGAACCAGAGAGTGTTGTCTGTATACCCATGCAAACAGAAGGTGGCGATGCAATCGCTGAAATGTTTGGTGCTGGATAAACAACAACAGTAACAGGAATGTTAATTGGTATATTTCCAACATTACACGATGAGGGGTTTAAATTAGAAATATATAAAATTGTATATATTGTATTAATATTAGGGTTAGCATTAAGTGTAAAAGGTACATTGTCTGTAACATTGTTTACAATATACGTATTCACTCCATCTGTAATTGTGACAGAAAAAGTACCTAAAAAATTTGGAGAAATATCTAAAGTCAAAATAGGATTCTGACCACTACAGATTGTGTCACCAATTACTGTAGCTGTATACGGTATTGAAGTTGAAAAATAATATTTACCTACAAATGCATCTGAAAGTCCGTTATTTGGCATTATTAAAGTAGTAAGTGTTGGGTCAAAATCTAAATTATTTGTCGAAAAACTACCGCATAGAATTATAGAATCTGAATTTATTGTCAAAAGAGAAAATCCTCTTTCATTTTGATTTCCCCCAATATTTGATGCACATAAAAAGTTGCCCATTGTATCATATTGTGAAATGAAAATATCACTACCTCCTGCACTAGTTAAATTATAAATTGCTGGTCCTGGGTCAAAATCAACAGTATTTGTAAATTCACCTGTTGAAATAACTTTATTGTTAAAGATATCGAACCCCCAACAGATATCAACATTTGCACTTCCAATGCTTTTTGCCCATAAATAAGTACCACTTTTAGAATATTTTGCCAAATACCCATCAGATGCACCTAATGAACTTAAGGTATTTAAAGAAGGACCTGGATCGAAATCAATATTTAAACCTGCAAAAAAACCTGAAATATATGGATCATTATTAGCATCAATTTGTAACTCCATTCCTACATCTTGAATAGCACTACCTACACTAAATGCCCAAATGAAATTTCCATTTAATGAGTATTTTCCTAAATATATATCCTCACCGCCATTGCTTGTCAAAGGAAAAACACCAGGACCAGGATCAAAGTCAGCATTTGTACTAATATGATGTCCTGTTATATAAAAAGCTGTGTCCCCTGGGATAATTTGAATTCTTCTAACAGTACTATTAAACCCCCACGTGCCAAGTTGAAATGCCCAAATAAAATTTGAGTTGGTAGTATACTTTGCAACAAAAGCGTGCCCCTTTCCTGCACCAGCTAAATCAAACACACCAACACCTGGGTCTGCATCAGCTACTGTATTACTTGTAGCATTTATTGCACCAACTAAATAAATATTATCAGAATCATCAACATCTAATCCTTCCCCTATATCTGATTGATATTGGCCAGAAATTATAAAAGCCCACATAAATTGCGAATTTGAAGTATACTTCGCTAAAAAAATATCTCCACTATGTCCAGGATCAGTACCAGCTAAACCTGGTGCATTTAATAGGTAAGTAGCAACCCCTGGATCAAAATCAATATTATTACCTCTTACATATCCAGTAACTAAAACTTCTCCTGCATTATTTATTTTAATTCTCATTGCACCATCTCTATTCGTTTGTCCTATTTTAAATGCCCATAAAAACTGACCAGAGGGTGTATATTTTGCAACGAAAACATCAGTACTTCCTGCTGATGTCATATTGAATACACCTATACTGGGGTCAAAATCTGCAGTTCCACTAAACCAACCACATACATAAACATTACCAAAGGCATCATAATCTATTGAATATGAATCATCGTTTTGAGAAGAACCTATTGAATTTATCCATGTAGGTGTTTGAGCATAAATATTTAAACTTAAAAATGAGAATATAAGAGTGATAAAAAATTTGGTATTCATGATAACTAGATTTGATTTAGTGTAACAAATGTAAAAATATAATTGTATTGTATTTAGTAAAATTTAAGTTCACACAGCATTAATACTGCACTATTTATAAATATAATAATACTCTATTGGTATATTCTTTAAAATAAAATCGCCTTTCTATATTCTTCCCTAAATTTTTCCACTGAAAAATTGTTAATCGCATATGTATAAGCCTCATATGAAATTTCCATTAATTTCATATTATTTATTATTAATTTTTGAATATTGAAAACAGCCTCATTAACCATTTCATCTTCATTATTTACTTCTTTTAAAATGAAACCATTAATTCCGTTTTTAATATGTTCTGGTATAGCATCAACATTTGGAACTAAAGGGATAGCACCAAATGCCATTGCTTCCATGATAACCAATGGAAAACCCTCCCAAGCAGAAGTCATTAAAAGAATATCATTTTTCTTATGAAAATTATACATTTCCTCACCACCTTTAATTTCTCCTACGTAAGTTCCATCATCTATTAACTCCTTAGGCATTTCATTTTTAAATGACCCAGCTAATTTGAATTCGACAGGTAAATTCAATGCTCTACATTTATTGATAATTTCGATTATCAACCATACTCTTTTCTGTGGGCCTCCTCTACCTGCATAATAAATTTTTAAAGGTAGATTAAACTGGTGTTTGTAATGTTTTTCTGGCAAATATTCAAGCCTATAAAAAATCTTTTGAAATCTTTCCAAATACTTTAAAGGCATATTTTGCTTAATATAACAATCTTTAAATTTATTTTTAATAACATCTCCAACAATTATTCTAGTATTAATAAATTTAATAAATGGGCCCCAAACCCATGTAAATTTATTATCAAACATATGAATCAATTCATGAATTTTAATTTTTCGATTTATGTGAGGCGTAAGCTTATATCCAAAATTACATTGCCCTATGAAAATGATTGGCTTATTGTATTGTGAATTTATATAATAACTGCAAATGCCTCGATAAATTAAATTGCCCCAATATATATACTTATTATCTGTCCAATAATTTATTTCTTTTAAAGTTACATTTGGAAGCTGAAAAAAGTGTTTCATACCATCATTTGAAGAAAACTTAGTAAAAAATATTATTATTTTTTTATCTTCAAAACATTTTATTATTTCGGCATTAACCCTTTCTGCTCCACCAATTGTAAATCCTGGAAAAAAAAAGAAAATATCGTATTCACATTTTAAAGGTTTACACATTGCAATAAGCCTCCCTAAAAAAACAAATGGAAACATAATTATCTGCTCTATATATCTTTTTATTGTAAAAAGTTTATACATCTTTGTAACAAATTTAATTAATGGATAAAAGTACGAATATAGTATCGCCAATAACTAACGGTGAGGTAAATTTTTTATTTGACATTTCTAAAAAAATAATAGTAAACAGCTATTTGGTAGAATCAAATATTGATGTAAATTATTTATTTAAAAATATTGATGTGATTTCAGTATATGAGTGTATTGATACTGGTTATCGATTTTTTTACCCTTTCCATATAGCTGGTGATGGTCCTTTTTATGAGAAACTTGAACAAATATCTTGGTATTATGCTGATTGGAAATGGGATTATGAAATAGCAAAAGATTTTATCACTCCTAATTCTTCTGTTTTAGATATTGGCTGTGGTGAAGGGAAATTTTTGAATTATTTAAAAGAAAACAAAAGTTGTGAATGTACTGGTTTGGAATTAAATGAAAAAGCAAAACAAATAGCTGTTGCAAAAGGGATAAATGTTTTAAATGAATTTATTCAGGACCATGCAATATCTAATAGTAAAAAATATGATACAGTTACTTTTTTTCAAGTTCTAGAGCATATTTCTGATGTAAACTCATTTTTAAAATCTACAATTGATGTAGTAAAATCAAATGGCAAAGTAATTATTGCTGTACCAAATAATGAACCCTTTTACTTAACATTTGACAAATATCATTTTTTAAATCTGCCTCCGCATCATATGGGTTGGTGGAATCAAAACTCTTTATCTTCTTTAGCAAAATTATATAATTTGAAACTTGATATAATAATCAAACAGCCTTTAGAGCATTTTAGTTCTTATACAAATTCATATATTAATGAAAAACTACCTAGAATTGGTTTTTTAAAACCTATTTTATATCCTATGTTAAAAATACTTTTTTATCTAAATAGAAAAAAAATAAACGGAGCAACCATTTTGGCTGTTTATACTAAGCTTTAATAGCTATTCTTGCTGTGTAATCTACCTTTTGTAAAAACATAATAATTTTATGATGATTTACATATTCATCTATAGCTTTCTTTGCTCCTTCCCAATGCCCATAATCATCTATTATTAAAATTCCATTTTTAACTAATCTTGGAAATAAATAATCCATTTCATGCTTTGTAGACATATACCAATCGGTGTCAAGTCTAAGCAAAGAGACATTTTCTGAAGGTAAATTAACTTGTATTGTATTTTCAACCATTCCAACAATATAATGCAATAAAGAATTTGGATAATTAGTACTTAATAAATTATTTTTTACTTCTTCTAAAGATGATACACACCAACCAGACTTATCTTCATTTTTTAATTTTAACCAGATATCATGGGCTTTTCCTCCAATTGGATCTTTATCCTCCTCCCCAGGCTCACTCATTCCTTCAAATGTATCATACATCCAAATTTTTCTATCATTCACGCCAAATTTCATGAGTGTTAAAGCAATAAGCATCGAACTACCTCCTTTCCAAACGCCACACTCCACAAAATCGCCAGGTATATTATTTTTTACTACATATTCAACACCCTTATATAATGCATACATTCTTTCAATACTTGTCATCGTATATGGCTTACATTGTAGATATAAATCATAAAACTCAGCATATTCTTCCTTTTCATTGTCTTTAAGCAGTTTGTACCCTAATTTATTAAAAAGTATATTTAATGATTTTATTATCATTGTATAAAGACTATTTTTGTTGTTCGTGAATAATTATAAACCGAACAAAACTAATACATTTTTTTCCAATAAAAGGGTAGCTGCCTTTTATAATCCCCTCTATTTCACCCGAAAAGAACTTTACAAGGCAATAGCCCAATTGGCCCCAGCTTTGCATGGTAAAGTAATTGATCTGGGATGTGGCACCAAACCTTATGAGCATCTTTTTATTCATGCCAATGAATATATTGGCCTCGATATTGAACAAAGTGGCAATAAGGATACTAAGTCATGCGTGGATGTATTTTATGATGGGCATACTTTCCCTTTTGAAAATAATTCAATGGATGGTGTTTTTTCATCTGAAACGTTTGAACATATATTTAACCTTGAAGAAATTATTAAAGAAATTAATCGGGTTTTAAAAAAAGAGGGCTTATTACTTGCCACTTGTCCTTTTTTATGGCCTGAACATGAAGTGCCTTACGATTATGCCCGCTATACTTCCTTCGCAATGAAAAATTTATTAGAAAAAAATGGATTCGAAATTATCACATTCGAAAAAACAGGCAATTTCTTTATTGGTGTACTTCAAATGCAGGCTTTGTACTTATATTTTTTTATCAATAAAATTCCTTTGCTCAGTAGCCTGTTTTTTATTTTATTTATTTCCCCAATATTCGTCTTTGGAGGAGCTATCAATAAAATATTGCCAAAATTTATGAAACGAAAAGACCTTTACCTGAACAATGTTATCTTAGCCAAAAAAATCTCCTAATCAATGGGCATTATCAAGCGGCAGAGTTTAAAAACCAGCATTGTCAATTATGTAGGTGTGTTGATTGGGGTGGTGTTTTTCGTCTTTGTATTTCCTCATATTGTTTCTGAAGAGTATTTAGGACTCATCGGATTGTTGCAAAACCTTACTTTTATACTTGTTTCTTTGCCCATGCTTGGTCTCGCTCATGTATTGCTCCGATTTTATAGTGTATGGAAAAATGGCGAGACAACCAAACACTTCAACGCATTTTCATTATTGATTATGGGCTTAGCACTTCTTCTTTTCACCCTGGCCTATCTATTGCTGAAAACACCTATTATCAATACCTACAAAACCCATTCAGCCCTCTTTCTACCCTATTATTTTCTGATTATCCCCCTGGTGGTGATACAAGCCTATAGTCAATATTTCGAAATTTATGCCATGGTCAAACTCAGGGTGGCTGTACCTGCTTTTTTGCGCGAAATTGGCACTCGTGTGCTACTCATCACACTCGTTTATTTATTTGCTTATCAATGGCTGAGCGAAAAACAATTTGTTTATGGTCTTGTGCTTGTGTATATCATCACTTTTATCATACTCATTGTTTACACCGTAAAAAGGCTTGACTTTAAAGCTTCGCAGCCAATGGCTTATTTACACGATAAAGCTTTCAAATCGCATATGATTTATGGTGGAGGCATGCTCTTTTTGACCGTTTTCAACAATGTAACCAACTTTCTCGATAGCATTATTTTGCCTGCCTATCTTGGTTTAGGTGCTTTAGGCATTTACCTCCGTCCCCTCGTTTTGGGGCAGATGATTCAAGTGCCTTATCGTGCTATTTCCCTGATTTCTATCCCTATTATTCGCGAAGCTATTGTAGAAAACAATATGCAAAAAGTCAATTCATTAAACAAAGACATCGCCATCAATTTATTTCTAATTGGCAGTTTCCTGTTTTGTTTACTTGTGAGTAACGTAGATAATATATTTTCATTGTTTCCTGCCAAGTATGTTGTCGCAAAACAAGTTCTCTATATCATTGCTACTGGTCGCTTGCTGGATATGGCCTTTGGCTTGAATTCGGAAATATTGAATTATTCAAAATATTATAAATACATCATCCTGTTTTCATGTATAATGATGGCACTTACCATTACCCTCAATGTGCTTTTAATTCCTATTTATGGCATGAATGGTGCTGCAATGGCTGTTTCTGTGTCTTTAATTGTATTTAATCTATTAAAAACGTGGATGATTTATCAAAAATTTCATTTTCATTGTTTCAGCAAACATTATATCACCTTAATCTTTATTTCAATAGCTGTCATCGGATTATTACACATGATACCGACTATGACCTTTTTGAGTAATCATATGTTTTTAAATCCATTTTTAAATATTGTATTCAAAGGGTGTATTGGGGCCTTTTTATTCCTGATTCCTACTTATCTTTTCAACATTTCTCCCGATATGAACGATTTTATCAAATTGGTGATTTCTGGTAAAATACTGAAGGGTGGACACAAAATGGAAGAACTGTAACCCAAAATAGCATGAATGCTGGGGTTATTTCTTTTTTACCCGACCAGCACCAACTATTTTTTTCCTGGTAAATTCATTGTTTAAATCGCCTACAATAACCCCTTTGGTCGTGGAAGCATGTATAAATTTATTGTTTTCTAAATAAATACCCACATGTGAAACCCCTTTGCCGGTATAATTAAAAAAAATTAAATCCCCTTCGCGTAAATCTTTGAGTTTGATATGCTCACTAAATATATACATATCTTTAGAAGTGCGGGGCAACTTGGTATTGTACACTTCTAAATATACAGCACATACAAATCCAGAACAATCAACCCCTTTTTTGCTATTTCCGCCATATTTATAGGGTGCACCCAGCCATTGATTGAGTGTTTTTTTTAAGTCTTTTTCAATATGTAAGGACTGAAGGGTGGGTATTTCAGTTGGATGGCTTTTACTTACTTCCTTTTTTGCCCTGCAGGAAAGCATCAGTAATGAAGCAAACACATAAACAAAAAGCAGGTATGTAAAAAATCGACGCATTTGTTAGCACAAGATAAAAAATGAAATTGAATTTTACTTTAAAAAACACAATGACATACCTTTGCAAAAAAATAAAAAATTATGGGCTTATTTGACAAATTAAACCAAGCAAAATCAGAAAAAATGAAAGAAAACTTAGAAACCGGATTAAAATTTCTGGAAGAAAACAAAAAAAGACCTGAGGTTGTATGCCTTGAAAGCGGATTACAATATGAAATTTTACAAGAAGGAAATGGGGCAAAACCTCATGCAACAGATACAGTAACCTGTCATTATCATGGCATGTTGATTGATGGTCGTGTGTTTGACAGTTCGGTTCAAAGAGGACAGCCAGCAAGCTTTCCACTCAATAGGGTGATCAGCGGCTGGACCGAAGCATTGCAACTTATGCCCGTTGGCAGCAAGTGGAAATTATACCTTCCACCCCACCTTGCTTATGGCGAACAACAAGCCGGTGCATTGATCACTCCTAACAGTACTTTGATTTTTGAAGTAGAATTGTTGGGAATTTAAAAATAATATCCTATTTTCGCACTCCAAATTAAAAAACAGTTCTTAAATAATAGTGCAGGAGAGATGCCCGAGTGGCCGAAGGGAGCGGTTTGCTAAATCGTCGTAGGGGTCAGACCCTACCCAGGGTTCGAATCCCTGTCTCTCCGCTTGTTAAAAAATATTTTTTTTCTCACAAGATTCATTAAGTGTTTTAATGAATGTAACAAAACAGAGATACAACTCTTTAAAATAAGACGGGAGGTAGTTCAGCTCGGTAGAATATTTGGTTTGGGACCAAGGGGTCGCAGGTTCGAATCCTGTCCTCCCGACTACCATAAAAGCCATTCACATTAGTGAATGGCTTTTTTTATTTTTAAAATCAATCATGGATTGAAGACTAGAGGGTCGAAGGTGCTGATGAAGCAAAGCTTATCAGCATGCTGACATGCAAAGCATCGTCAGCATTCGAATCCTGTCCTCCCGACTACCATTAAAGTTCAGCATTTTTGCTGAACTTTTTTTTTGTTTAAAATTCCATCTTGTTTATAGTCGAAGGTGCTGATGAAGCAAAGCTTATCAGCATGCTGACATGCAAAGCATCGTCAGCATTCGAATCCTGTCCTCCCGACTACCATTAAAGTTCAGCATTTTTGCTGAACTTTTTTTTTGTTTAAAATTCCATCTTGTTTATAGTCGAAGGTGCTGATGAAGCAAAGCTTATCAGCATGCTGACATGCGAAGCATCGTCAGCATGCGAATCCTGTCCTCCCGACTACCATAAAGGCCATTCACATTAGTGAATGGCTTTTTTTATTTATTTGAAAACGAATGTTTGATAACTCAAAGCGGTTTTTAATTTAAGAATCCCTGTTTTTTTTATGTACGTAATATTATCAATGATTACAGGTTGGTATTAAAGATTAAACGCCGTAGTCTTAACAAGAATCATTTCTCATATTTTAGTCAATTGTTTTAATCGGCCTTGAAACAACTGGAAATAATTTCTTTTTGTGGTAGCATTTAGAAAAGATGCAGCTACCATTTTTTCAACTATATCTGATTTAGAAATCATCAATGACATTATATCCTGAAAAGTTTTTTCTCTAATTTCTGCTTTCTCCGCTATTTTGGCAAATTGCAAACCAATTTTACCTTGAGCTAGATTTCTTGGCAAAAGACCATCATCCAATGCAAAGTCTTTATCTTCTATATGAATACGGCTATTTAGTAAGTCATATGCTGGGCTTAGTCGATAATCTCCAAAAGGAGTTTCTAATATCGAGAAATTTTTAATGTGCGCATCTCCATTTGAAAAAAGATAATTAAACAAAAGTATTTTTAGAAGTCTTGGTGCGTCTAACTTGTAAGTTGTTAAATAGTTGCGCATTAATTTAAATAGTTCTAAATAATTACCAAGATACTTGTAATGTTCTCCATGGGTTTGTGGTGTTCTTTTTGCTAAGGACGCAAAATCTTCTTGCGCCCATTTTAAACCATCACCATTTACATCAAATCTTTTGGTAATGTAAGCAGGGGTACCGTCTTTAAAAAATATTAAGGCATTTTCTGCCGTCTCTATTCCATATACCTGACGAGCAATTTGCATAGTTAAATGCTCATTAGCGGGCATTTGATCTTGTTTTTTACCCGCACTTGGTATTGGTTTCAAAATATAAGTACCCTGTTCACCTTCATTAATAAGCCTTAGCTTGTTTTTGTCTAGCAATACAGAAAATTTTTCTTGTACACCTGATATAGACAATCGCTTTCGATTATCTTCAAATAACTTATCCGTTTCTGAATTAGATGCTGGAGAATCGTAAGGCAAAATATGATTTACCTTCTTGCCTTGAAAAACGTTTTTCAAAGCGGTTCTGCTATACGAATCAAACCCTTCAGATAAGGTACCGGGACAATATTTAATTTTTGGCAAGCTCATTCATGGTCTAATTTAATAATTCTGACGGCACCTATACTGTCATTTTTTGCCGTATACATTAGCAATCCAAAGTGGTCCTCTAGATCAATTCTATTTAGTTTGCATACTACTTGCTTATTAGAACCTTCTGGAAGCATGTTATAAAAAAATGGAAATAGGTATTTAGCATGAAATTCTTTTTCAGTTTTAGGTAAGGTAAGACTGATGCTTTGCTTACTGTAATTGGATACCCAATCATCGTAATAACAAAAAGAAAATGAACTATCATCGTGTTGGGTCAAGATACCCGCTTCTTCATTCTTGAATAATACATTGGCTTTTCTCATTTAGTAGGCGTTATGTTTTTAATTTTTAGGCAAACCTCCATACCCAAAACATCAGATATCTTTTGCAATGTTGACAGAGTAGGATTTCCTTTTCCGCTTTCAAATTGTTTCAGTGTTCTTAATCCAACGTCTGAGAGCTCAGCTAATCTTTCTTGTGTAACTTGTAGCGCTTCCCTACGTTCTTTTACCGTTTTTATGAGTTCTTTAAAGTGCACTATACAGCATTATTTCATACAAATATAAGACAAATTTTTAAAAACACAAATAAAAGAGCAATAAATAGCACTATATTGCGCAGGTTTTGGTTTTTATTATATAATTACAACAAAAGGTGCGTCTTAAAGCACTATTGATTGAGTAAGATTTGTCCCGTGTTTTGTGGTATTGGAGGTGCAAAAACAAACACGCAAAGAGGGTATGGATCTAGAGGTAAAATTGAAGAACCTTAGTAAAGATAGAATACAAAAGCTTATAGAGAAATATCAACTTAAATAAATAATATCTGCATGTGAGCTCAGATAATGTCGTTAATTATTTATACAATTCAATTCTGTTATTTATTTTTTTTCGACCAATAAAAAATAGGGATGTGGCGCAGTCCGGTTAGCGTACACGTCTGGGGGGCGTGTGGTCGCTGGTGCTGATGAAGCATAGCTTATCAGCATGCGAATCATATCCTCCCAACTACCATAAAAGATTATATTTTTCTACTCCGCCTAATCTTTTTTATATTATACTTTGAAACCACTTTTATCCATGTCATTCTTTTCACAAAATGAATTTATATTTGGATTATTAAAAAAAGACCTCAAACCAACCTTTAGTTCCTTTATAAACGTCCATTGTGTAAATAAAATTTGTAACACAACAAAATACAGCTATGAAAAATGTAATATTATTTTTAATGATTTGTATGCCATATATCACAATGGCGCAATCACCTTGTGCATTAGACAATACTTTTAGTGGTGATGGAAAAATAATCAGCGATGCAAGCCGTTTGGCTGAACATATTATAGCATTACCTAACGGACAATCTATAGTTGCCTACAATGCTTTTGGCAATGGTCATGTATATTTAAGAAGACTTCAAAATGATGGTTCAATTGACAATACTTTTGGAACCGCTGGTAAAACCACTATTCAAGTTGCTAGTATTAGTACAGATATTAAAGATATGCACTTGTATAATAATCAAATATATTGTTGCGGTTCTACAAGTACAGGGACCAATACTTATCCCTTTTTTGCACGCTTGTCTATAGATGGTATTCTTGATAACTCATTTGGAAATGGGGGTATAAACACAAATCCTCAGCACTATACTTACAACAGTTTAGTGATTGAGCCTGGTACTGGTAAAATTTTGATTGGAGGGATGAAAGATTTTGACGAAATTGTTGTAGTGCGTGTTCATACCAGTGGATATATAGATGGTAATTTCGGCAACTTAGGAGAAACAACTTTCAAAACGGCAAACGCTGGTGAATATTATGAAACAAGACATATCAACTTAGACAAAGACAATAAAATTGTTTTAACAGGAAAATATTATGTTACACAAGGTGCTACCTTCTCAAAAACATTTATTGCCAGATTAAATACAAATGGTGCTAAAGACAATACATTTGATAATGATGCTATAGCCTATTACAATAGCGCAGTAGGAAATTATGATGAGGGTAGAAGAATCTTTGTCAATACACTGAATGATTATTATGTGTGTGGCGCTGTTTGGAAAGTAAACCAAGATTACGACTACTCACTCATGAAAGTAAAAAACAATGCAGTCTTAGATAATAATTTTGATTTAGATGGCTGGAAATTATATAATATTGGTGGCTCAAGTCAAGAAGAATATTTATTAAATGGGGCTATGATGCCTGATGGTAATATACTCATGAGTGGGAATCAAGGCTCTGGCGATACGGTGTATTTTTGTTTGTTGATGGTAAAACCTGACGGGTCAATGGACAACAATTTTGCACCAAATGGCGTTTACAAGCATATTTTTGGTGCCAATAATAACAATAGTAGCTCAGCGCTCGCTTTAAGCAACGATGGGAAAATATATCTCGGCGGCTATACAAGAACATGTGCAAATGGCACTTGTGGACCACTTTCATCAGGTATAGCAAGGTACACAGGTGGTCAAATGCCAAATGCCATCGTACAAGCACAAGAGAATCAAAAAACCATTTCAATTTATCCAACATATGTATCTCAAAATCAATGGATAAGCCTTGACATTGATCATATAGAAAAGCAATCTATTGAAATAGTGAATCTCAATGGTCAATCTATTTCATTTGAATTATTCCAAAATAAAATAAAGTTGCTCAATACAAGTCAAGGTATCTATTTATTAAAAATAAAAAATAAACATGATTACCAGACTGTAAAAATTCTTCAATTATAAATCTGGATAATATACTGCTCTTTGTATCATAAGCATTTTTTCAAATGATAAGCGAATCCAGTCATCCCGACTTTCGCTAAAAAATACATCCCCTTTTTATGTTCTATGTTTAGAAAATTTTTGCATTTTTATTTTAATTACGATTGCGTATGAACCGATAAAAAATTGATAATTATTTATACAAGGTCTTTCATTTTTTACTATTATTGCCTTTCATTTTAAATCGGGAAGTGGCGCAGTCCGGTTAGCGTACACGTCTGGGGGGCGTGTGGTCGCTGGTGCTTATGAAGCATAGCTTATCAGCATGCTGACATGCAAGGCATCGTCAGCATTCGAATACAGTCATCCCGACATTCGCTAAAAAATACACACACATTTTTATGTTCTATGTTTATATACTTTATGCTGATAAGTTTGATAAATTTTATATCGGACAAACAAATAATATTCAAGTCAGAGTACAAAGACATAATAGTGGATCAGAAAAAGCAACTATGCCTTTTATACCGTGGACTTTAAAATTTTATATAGAAAAACAAACACGCAAGGAGGCTATGGAATTAGAAATAAAATTGAAGAACCTTAGTAAAGATAGAATACACAAGTTTATAGAGAAATATCAACATAAATAAATAATATCTGAATGTGAGTTCAGATAATGTCGCTAATTATTTATACAATTCAATTATGTTATTTATTTTTGTCGACCAATAAAAATTCGGGATGTGGCGCAGTCCGGTTAGCGTACACGTCTGGGGGGCGTGTGGTCGCTGGTGCTGATGAAGCATAGCTTATCAGCATGCTGACATGCGAAGCATCGTCAGCATTCGAATACAGTCATCCCGACTTTCGCTAAAAAATACACCCCCTTTTTATGTTCTATGTTTAGAATATTTTTGCATTTTTATTTTAATTACGATTGCGTATGAACCGATAAAAAATTGATAATTATTTATACAAGGTCTTTTATTTTTTACTATTATTGCCTTTCATTTTAAATCGGGATGTGGCGCAGTCCGGTTAGCGTACACGTCTGGGGGGCGTGTGGTCGCTGGTGCTGATGAAGCATAGCTTATCAGCATGCTGACATGCGAAGCATCGTCAGCATTCGAATACAGTCATCCCGACTTTCGCTAAAAAATACACCCCCTTTTTATGTTCTATGTTTAGAATATTTTTGCATTTTTATTTTAATTACGATTGCGTATGAACCGATAAAAAATTGATAATTATTTATACAAGGTCTTTTATTTTTTACTATTATTGCCTTTCATTTTAAATCGGGATGTGGCGCAGTCCGGTTAGCGTACACGTCTGGGGGGCGTGTGGTCGCTGGTTCGAATCCAGTCATCCCGACAAGCCATTCGCATCAGCGAATGGCTTCTTCATTTTCAAATCAAACACCAACTTTTAAATACACTAGATATCAATATCTTCTGTTAAATACCTTTAAGTTCAATTTATCCTTCTTATCATTGCATTTCAAAGAGGTATGCCAAACAAATTTTATCATATCATTTCCGCTATATTATTATGCTGTCTATGGATTTCATGCGCTAATATTATGGCTCCAACAGGGGGTGCAAAAGATGAAAAACCACCCACCCTCAAAAAAATTAGTATCCCAGATTCTTCCTTACTTTTTAAAGGGGGGAAAATACAATTTGAATTTGATGAGTTTTTGCAACTCAAAGACTTAAGTAGTCAACTCGTTATCACCCCCATGTTGCCTACTAACCCCAAAGTGACGATTCATAAAAAGAAACTAACCATAAACCTTCCCGATTCCTTGTTATTACCCAATACCACCTATAAAATCAGTTTTGGCAATGCAGTACAGGATTTGCATGAAGGAAATCCTGTGACTCCCTTACATTATACCTTTTCAACCGGGGCCTATTTCGACTCCCTCTCCCTACAAGGAAAAATATTGGATGCCGCTACAGGTAAACCCGATACCGCTAGCTGGGTAATGCTCTATGTATGGCCTACCATCGATTCTGTTTTTTATAAACAAAAACCACTGTATGTCCAAAAATCAAAAAATGGACTTTTTAGATTTGAAAATTTACCCAATAAAAAGTTTGCCATTTACAGCTTGCAAGAAACCAATAATAATTTAAAATATGATGCCGCTGGTGAGAAAATTGCATTTTATGAAAATACAATTCAACCCTCCGACTCATCATTGATCATAAGTCTTTATTCATTCATTGAAAATGAAAAAATTGATACAAGTACCAAAAAATTGAAAAGCAAAACCAATATCGCAGATACAAAAAAAGGGAACTCCTTCAGTTATTCTACCAATATCGATACTTCACAAAAAAACAAACGGGTATTTGATATCAACGACTCTATTGTCATAACATTTAATGATAGCATCAGTACCCTCGACAAAACAAAAATAAGATTGTTTCAAGGCGATCAATTTGATGCCACTGCGAATATTTTTATCGAAGCTTCTTTCAAAAAGATCATCATAAAAACTGACTGGTTACAAGACGCCACTTATAGCCTCACATTACTTAAATCGTTTGCCGAAAATAAACAACAGATACAAGCTATACCCTCCAGGTTTACATTTAAAACAAAAAAAGAAAGTGATTATGGATTTGTAACCATCATTACAGATATCAATCAACAAAAAATGATTTCATTATATAAAGACGATAAATTGGTTGATCAAAAATATGCACAGGACACTTTGGTAAAATTTACCTACCTAAATCCAGGCAACTATCAAATCAGACTTTTAGACGATGCTAATCTTAATGGTGTTTGGGATACAGGTAACTTACATGATAAACAACTCCCCGAATTGGTGACATTAATCCAGGAACCAATCGCTGTTAAAGCCAATTGGGGAAATAAAATCAACTTAAAAATAGCTGAGCAAAGCAAAAAACCCATTTTAAACAAATAAATATTCACGTTATAAGTTGCAAACAATGTCTAAGAAAAAAATACTTTTTTTACATGGCGCACTAGGCGCTGCCAGTCAATTTGATACCTTGATTTCGCTCAATCAAAATGACTATGATTGTATAGCAATTGATTTTCCAGGTCATGGTCATCACACACCATCATCCGATTTTTCCATTGATTACTTTACCCATTACCTGATACAATTTGTTCAACAACATTTTAATGAACCCATCGACATATTTGGATACAGTATGGGTGGCTATATCGCGCTGAATGCGGCCAGTCAGCAACCCAATTTGTTTAAGCAAATAATGACCTTAGGAACCAAATTTGATTGGAACCCAGCAGAAGGCATAAAACAAGCTGCCTTGTTAAATGCCGATAAAATAGCGGAGAAACTTCCCCACTATGCCGCTTATCTCACCCAGTTACACCCTGCACATGATTGGAAAAAAGTGGTAAACCAAACCGCTGTTCTGATACAACAATTATCCTCTGCACCCCCTCTAAGCGGAACCTCTTATGCGCATATTGATATCCCTATTTGTGTCGGACTTGGTGATCGTGATCAAATGGTAAGCCTCAACGAAACTGTTGATGTGTATAAACAATGTAAACAAGGAAGTATGTACGTAGTGCCCAATATGCATCATCCCATCGAAAAAATGAACCCAGACAAAATGCTAACCTATATGCAATGGTTTTTTTCTTAAAACTAATGCCACACTTTTGCCCTTGATATCATTTGGGTAACTCATCATTGCCTATTTCCTTTGCAATAAAGTGTTTTGTCAGAAAACACCATGAACACTATAATATGTGTTCGTTTATCAATTCAAATCATAAATAGTCGACCGAGTTTGAATCAATCTTTGTAAGCAGTCCCTAACTGCTAAAAAATTCCTTCTCTTTACGTATACGTTCTTTTTGCACTTTCGCACTGATAAATATACTCAACTCATACAATATCCATAATGGAATGGTGACAATAATTTGACTCACCACATCGGGTGGCGTAATCACTGCGGCAACAATCAATATAATCACTACAGCATATTTTCTGTACGTTTTCATAAATAAGGGCGTAAGCATCCCCAACTTAGATAAAAAATAAACCGCAACCGGCAACTCAAACACCAGGCCTGTACCCAATACCAAACTCATGACTGAATCAAGGTAATCATCTATTTTGATGATATTTTGAAATTGACTACTGAGTGTATAAGAAGCAAAAAAATTGACAGTATAAGGGGTAATGATAAAGTAACCAAACCATACACCCACAAAAAACAATAATGAAATCCAAAATAAAATACCCCTCGAATTTTTTAATTCCCTTGTGGTTAATGCTGGCTTGATAAAACGCCATAACTCCCATACCAAATAGGGAAATGATACAATGAAGCCAAACAAAAAAGAAGCTGAAAAGCTCATCATAAACTGTCCGGACAACTGGGTGTTTTGAAAACTGATTTGTACATCCTCCAAACACAAACTAGGTATATGAGCCATTTCTCCTAGTTTACACAACCAAATATAGGAGGGGAACTCTTTATGAGTTGGTGCTAAAATAATATAATCAAAAATTTCACCAATATAAATATAAGCTACCACCGAACAGATAAATAAAGCAATAGCCATACGCACTAAATGCCACCGCAGCGCTTCTAAATGATCGATAAACCCAATTTCTTGTGGTGGTTTTTCAATACTATTTTTCTTATTTAAAAGGGGTAGTGCCAAATTATAATTTTAAACCTATTTATGAAAGCAGACTTTAGGTGAATAATAACACAAACATATACAACTCATTTATATTAAGTTACTTTTTTTCTACATCTGCTGTAAATCCAATAGAAAAAGGCGCATTATCTGCATTGGCTACAATCAGTGCATTTTTGTTTACCAGCCCAGCTTTTCCTGCACTATTAAATTCTAAAGTCACTTCTCCTGTTTTACCTGGCAAAATAGGTTCTTTTGGGAAAAAAGGAGCTGTACATCCGCATGATACTTGCACATTTGAAATCACCAATGGATTGGTGCCTGCATTTTTTACCATATAGGTATGTCTGACTTTGTCGCCTTCTTTCATTTTGCCAAAATCAAATTTCGTTTCTACCACCTCAATAGTGGTCTGTGGCATTTTCTTCACCTCTTCATCGCGTTTAGCCTGATCAGCTTTTTCATCAGGGCTGGCACTATGGCCTTCACCGATACCGTATTTATTAAACAAGGCATGACTGCTCACACCACTTAGTTCAACCAATGCAATGGCAAATACAGAAAGCGTTAAAACGGTAAGTAAGATGGTTTTTAGGGTCGTATTCATTGTACAAATTTAAATGATTTGTTGGATAGAAAATACCGTTAACCACTCTTTAAATAATGATCCCACTGAAATTGTATTTCTAGACTTATTTTATTAAACTATCTAGAACTTTATTATTTAAGCCTTCTTTTTTAAATAGCATTCTATAAGAGATATATTGTTCTTTGGATCCATTTAAATAAAGTATACTCGGCGAAGTAAATGCATTATACTTTTTTAAAAATTCATTGCTTGGATCGTCATAAATATAGGTTTCATTTAAATCAATAATGAGCATCTTTTTTACTTCAACACTATTCATCTTTCTTTGAAATACATTATCCTTAGAATCTGTAATAACATAAATCTTAAAAAGTATTTTTTGTTGCATTGCTGATAACTTAGTAGCCAGCCAGCCATAACATGAGTGACAGGATAGTCCCGAAGAAAATATAATTAAGATCTTACCATTACCTGAATTTTTAATTTGCTCTAATGAAATAGAACGACCATCTATCAAAGTAAATGACTGACAGAAGAATGATAAAATTAGTATTAAAATTTTAATCTTGGAATTCATATAATGTCATCATATATGTTGGTGTATTTGTAAGCATCCACTTGTCAAATTGTTTATTATAATCATCGAAGCTAATTATTTTTTCAGGAAAAAAATTATTTCCACTTAATTGATAAGCACAAAGTATTCCATTCTGTATTATAGTCTGAATGGCATAATGACAACTGATGCAATATTTATAATAAGATTCTATATCATTTGCTTGTTTTTTGTTTCTATCATAATAGATATCTTTTTGTAATAATTTTTTGTTTTTGATGTCAAAAATGTCTAAATGTCGTTTACTGTCGTAATTAGTGTAGCCCCTGTTTTTTTTTGTTATGTACAATTTACCATTTATAATGTTGATCCTTTCAATACGATCCATTAGGGTATCATCCTTGTTAAAAATTTCTAGCATATATCTCGGTTGTAAATTCATATCATTGATAAATGCGTTATAAATTATAAGAGAGTCTTTCTGAAGATAGACTAAACTATCATATTTTTTAATAGTATTAAAAGTAAGTTTACTTAACTTTCTATTTAAAATAGTGCTAAATGAACTAAGAGGATTCACGAATATTGAATCTACTCGTTGCAATGAATAATCATACTTATAAATTCTATTATTTAGAGGTTCTGCTATATAAAAATTTTCTGTATCCGAAGCATGAAATTTAGTATCATATATAGTTAATTGAACTCCTTCAAAAAAATATTCTTTTTTATTTTCAATTTCTAAATTTACCAAATTGATTGCCAAAAGTTGTAAAATTGGTTTTCTACTTAAAATATGATGACCATTATACTCAATCAATATAAGTTTGTTTCCTTTTTCCAAATAGGCATAGTTTGTATACCCAATATCTAAATTTAATCGTTTTAAAAGCTCCCCTTTTTTATTATAAAAAATGATTTTATTTGATCTAAACCCTAATATGATATTGTTATTTGTCACAACTAAAAAACTAGTTTGAAATAAATCAATATCATCACCTGCATCTTGAAGTGTTAGTGAATTTCTTTTTTTAGAATTGGAGTTTACCGTATTTAATATAAGTTTACCTCCGTTTTTCTGTGGAGTATTCTGATCGAAATAATAGAGTATTGAATCTTTTGTAGTAAAAGTAATATGTTGAATACTTGTCTCAGACGATATATTTAATGTAATAGTATCTTTTAACTTTAATCCAAGTGATTGACCAAATATAAAATTTACATGTATGGTGCATAAAAATAAAAAGAATAGATAGTAGTATCTATTCTTTCTATTTTTGACAAAATTGATTGTATAATTCAAATTATAACTTTTGTTTATTCTCAATTACAATCTTTTGAAAGGTTAATTATTGTACCACCTGTTGAAGTTGATGACCATGTGATAAGTATTCCTGTGCTTGTTGTAAAACTACCAGAATAGTTGCCTAATGCTATTTGGGCTTCAGCATAAGCCATACAGGCATTAGCTTCAGTTGTGGTTACACATAGATACTGCCAATCACTTATTGAGCATCTAGTGGGTCCTGGATCAGTACAAATGAGTTGATGATTGTCATTATCATTATGAAACATTTGGACATATTTAAAATAACCAGTATTGTCCCCTCCTGTTTTAATTATCTGCATAGTCCATGCAAATGAAATGTTACAAATAGCAATAATAATTGCTGTTAAAAATAATTTTTTCATGATTAGTTGATTTTAATGAACTAACAATCTACAATTTTGTGTTTATACATAACAAATAACAAATAACAAATAACAAATATTTAACGATATTTATTTCAAAAATTAAATGAATTACAATTCCTTCCTCAACCTGGCAACAGGCAAATTAAGCTGTTCGCGATACTTTGCTACCGTACGTCGAGCAATATTATAACCTTTTTCATTGAGCATATCCGTAAGTTTTTCGTCCGAATAAGGTTGTTTTTTTTCTTCCCCACTGATAATTTCATTGAGGATCATTTTTACCTCACGTGTCGAAACCTCTTCCCCACTATCTGTAGACATCGACTCTGAAAAAAAGTATTTAAGCTTGAAAGTGCCAAACTCGGTTTGTACATACTTGCTATTGACTACCCTCGAAATGGTAGAGATATCGAGGCCTGTGCGGTCTGATATATCTTTCAAAATCATGGGTTTGAGTGATGTTTCATCTCCTGTAAGAAAAAAATCTTCCTGCAAATTTAAAATACGTGTCATGGTCAACATCAGGGTTTCCTGGCGTTGCTTCACAGCATCGATAAACCACTTTGCGGAGTCAATTTTTTGTTTGATAAACAATACCGCTTCCTTTTGTCTGTTGTCTTTTTTATCGCCTCGATCATAATCCTTGAGCATATCTCTAAACGTACTGCTGACACGTAAATCAGGTGCGTTTTTTTGATTAAGTGATACCTCTAGCACCCCATTATTATTATAGACGTAAAAATCAGGAATTACATATAGCTCTAATTTGTTGGTGGTAGAAAAAAGCGCGCCTGGTTTGGGATTTAACTTGATGATGATTTGAATTACTTCTTTTAAATCTTCATCATTGAGTACCAAGGCCCGTTGTATTTTTTCATAATGTTTTTTAGTAAACTCATCGAAATATGTTTCGATTATTTTGATGGCTAATTGGGTCGATTTGTTTTTTTCTTTTTTGCGTAGTTGCAGTAAAAGACATTCCTGTAAGTCTCTTGCAGCTACACCTGCAGGTTCAAATTCCTGTATGTATTTAATTATTTTGTTTAATTCCTTTTCATTGGTTTGGATGTTTTGCCTAAACGACATATCATCAATAATGGAGGGAATGTCTCTGCGCAAATAGCCATCATCTTCTATACTGCCAATGATAAAATTAGCTACCTGTTGTTCTCTTTCTTCCAGGTTGAGCATATTGACCTGAGCCATCAGATGATCATAAAAAGTGGTTTCCAGCTTATGTTGATAGCCCACTTTATCTTCTTCGTCTGCACCAAAATTGTCTGATTGAAAATTATAGTCAGCGTCTTCGTCATCGCCTTCCTTTACATATTCGGTGATATCGATATTGCCAAATTCGTCTCCCTCATCATCTGATACATAATCTTCATTGTCGTCATTTAAAAACTCATCTTTTATTTCTTCATTTGTTTTTTCGTCAAGCGTTTTGTCTTCATATTCTTCAACATCGACTTCTAAGGCGGGGTTTTCTTCAATTTCTTCTTTTATTCGTTCATCCAGCAATGCAGTGGGCACTTGCAACAACTTCATCAGCTGTATCTGCTGAGGAGAAAGTTTTTGAAGTTGTTTGAGTTGTTGTGATAAACGTTGCATAGTCAGTAGCAAAAATATAAATTCACACCACAAAAAAAACTTTTTATTATTTCGTGTTATTGACTATTTTATGTTGCTAAAAAAAATGAAATCGCAAAGCAAACTAATCGGCTTCTGCAACCACTTCTTTTACTTCAGGTATCATCCGTTTCATCATACCTTCTATACCCGACTTAAGGGTTACCATTGACGAAGGGCAGCCACTACATGAGCCTTTAAGTACCAATGAAACAATTCCATTCTGATAACTTTTAAATGATATCGCTCCTCCATCCATTTCTACGGCAGGTTTTACATAATTTTCAAGCAATTCTTTTATTTTTTTCACAATATCGGTATCGTCCGATGAGATGGTATTGGAGGTTTTGAGTACGATTTCATCTTCATTGATGATAGCCTTGCCTTCTTCTAAATACTCTTTTAAAAATTCGCGTATACTGGGTATCACATCGTTCCAATCTGTTTCGGTCGTTTTGGTAAGCGTGATAAAATTACTGGCGATAAAAACGCCTTTCACAAAAGGGAAGCCAAACAATTCTTTGGCAAGCGGAGAAGGAAAAGCAGCTTCTTCATTTTCAAAATCTATGCTTTTACTTGGATATAATAATTTATTGGCCACAAACTTCATCGTTTCAGGATTGGGCGTCATTTCTGTATAAATGCTTACAATAGGATTTCCTGTTTTTAATAGGGACATAATCGATTTATTTGTTTCAAAATTACGACTTAATTGACATTCGAATGTCATTAATTAACGTATTTTCTAATTTTTTCGTCTATATTGTATCACATCTGTGAATTTTATTTTATATTTACTAACAAATAATAAACAAATGAGAAAAAACTTTTTAAAATTATTTACCATTTTATTAATATTTTCATGTAATAAATCAAAAATACAACCTATTGACAAGGATACTACCCAAAAAACAGATAAAAAAACAAGAGCTTTTCCGTTATGTACTTTACTATTAATACCTGCTGGTTACACTGAAAGAGTTGGATTTATTTGTGATGGTTATGTATACCCTACACAAAGCTTACTTACAAATTTTAATATCATTACAGGTGTTGATGACTCTCCTCTGCCTGGGTCTCCTTATTATTTTGATATACTAAATCCATCGGGATTTGGAAACCTACCAACATTAATTTCTGGGCCCACCTTGACGGGTATTGCATTGGCTGAATTGCCTAGTTACAACTACCCTGCAATTTATCTCAGTTATACAAATTCAATTTCACACTATTTATTTAAAGCAAAAAAAGTCGGAAATGATTATGAAATAGTGAGTTCAATTATATTAAATAGTCCTTTTGCTACTGCGAATAATGGATGGGTTTTGCATGATATTGAACTTTCAAATAACGGAATACTTTATGGATTATTTAGCAATCTTTCAACAAATAATACAATCGTAACTGAAATTAATCCTACATCTGGTATTTGTAATCAATATATAACTTTGCCTGCTATGAGATGTGCAGGTATGGATATTCAATTAAACCAGATGTATATACTTCTATATGAAGATATAACAGCAACAACTTATGGAAAAATATTAACTTATCAGTTAGGAGCTGCTTCATACGGTACGCTAAATTTAAGTATTCCAAGTAGTAATCCAAGCTATACCTATAATTTAAATTGGGGGGTGTCTGGGTACGATCATGACTTTTTCCTGAGTTTTGTGCCAGGCACTGCAAACAATTTTACAATTTATAATAGAGGGAATACTGTTGCAAATCTATACAAATACGATATTAGTATGCCTGGAACCCCTGCGAGTACTGCATCTAACACAGCTCTGTGGTATGATATTACATCAAACACTTTTAGTAGTTCTATTATTGGTTACCTTATAACTGACGCCGCAAATTAATCAATTATGAAAAACAAGATCGCTATATTATTTATACTTATTTCTTGCACTTTCCAAACTCAAGCACACAAACTGAATTGCGAGTTTATTGAAAATCAAGGTCAATGGAATGCTCCTTTTATCTATAAAGGGGTTACTTCAGGAGGTAATTTCTTTTTGAGGAAAGATGGAATTAGGATTTCCATGTCTGATGTAACTAATCAGTTAGGTGTTCATGTAGCTAGCCATGATAAAAGTGCACCTTCTAAGATTCTCAAATACCATGCTTATGATATTGAATTTGTAAACCCTTCCAAAGATGTTTTAATAACAGGTTCCAAATCTGCAAAGCATTACTATAATTATTTTATTGGAAAAAATGAAACCGCATGGAAAACAGGTATTCACCCTAATTTTAATGTAGACTATTCAAATATTTTTGAAAATATCGATGCCCATTTTTATTTTGATAATGAAAATCTTAAATATGATTTTATTTTGCAACCAAATGCAAATGCCAATTTAATAAAGTTAAAGTACAATGGCCTTGAAGATATACAGATTACTGAAGGTAATTTATTATTACAAACATCTTTAGGAATTGTTAAAGAGATAAAACCTTATTGTTATCAGTTTATTGATGGTGAAAAAAAAGAAATACCATCAAAATATATTCTTAAAGACAACACAGTATCATTTGCCTTCCCTAAAGGTTATAATAGGAATTATACACTAATTATCGATCCCGCAATAGTCTTTTGTTCCTTTTCAGGATCAACTGCTGATAATTGGGGGATGACTGCCACTTATGACACAACAGGTAATTTTTATGCGGGTGGGGTAGTTGTAAATGACCAACCCGGATTCTCAACAGTATTGACAGGTAATTACCCAGTAACTTTGGGTGCTATACAATTCAATTATGGAGGTGGTAATAATCCAGGGCCAGGTTCCGGTATTGTACCTACTGATTGTTCTTTTAGCAAATTTGATCCATCGGGGGCTAATTTAATATATGCAACATATTTCGGCGGTCTTGATAATGAACAACCTCATAGTATGATTGTTGATTATGACGGTAATCTTGTGATAACTGGACGCACTTTCTCGTCGGAAGCCTCATTTCCTTTAAGCGTAGGTTGTTACGATAACACGTATAATGGTGGTGGTGATATGTTTATTGCCAAGTTTAATCCGCTTGGCACAGTTTTACTTGGATCTACATACGTAGGTGGTAGTGGTGAAGAATCTGCAAATATTTATCTTAGTGAATTGTTGATTGGTGGACTTAAACATAACTATGCAGATGATGCACGCAGTGAAGTAATCGTAGATTTAAATAATAATATTTATGTAACAAGTTCTACAAAATCTACTAATTTCCCTACTGTAAATCCAACTCAGGCTGTTTTAGGAGGATTGCAAGATGCAATAGTTATTCAGCTTTCATCAAATTTAAATACATTAATTTGGAGTACTTATTTAGGAGGTAGTTTAAATGATGCTGGTTATGTTTTAGCACTCAACAAATCAAATCCCAATGAATTATACATTGCAGGTGGTACTGAAAGTAGTAATTTTCCAACCACTGGTGGCACATTAAACCCTGCTTATGTTGGAGGTAGTGCTGATGGTTTTTTATTAAAATTTAATACCATTTCAAAATTACTTCTTGCTGGCACCTTTATTGGTACAAATCAATATGATCAAGTATATGGTGTTCAAACAGATGATAGCAATAGGGTTTATATAGTTGGTCAAACCATGGGTGCTTATCCTACAACACCTGGCGTTTTTATAACACCAAACTCCAGTCAATTTATTTCAATAATAAACAATAATTTATCTACCTATATAGCTTCTACTGTTTTTGGAAAAGGATCTACTGTTGAAACTGATATTGCTATAAATGCATTTTTAGTTGACAAGTGTCAAAATGTCTATGTGTCCGGTTGGGGAGGTCCAATTATTGGTGGAAATCCAGGAAATACTACAGGACTTCTTACCTCGGTTGGTGCACTTCAAGCTACAACTGATGGGAGTGACTTTTACTTTTATGTTCTTAGCAAAAACTTAGTAAATTTTATTTATGGAAGCTTCTTTGGTCAAAATGGAGGAGGAGGTGAGCATGTTGATGGTGGTACGAGTCGTTTTGATGCAAACGGTGTTATTTATCAGGCGATTTGTTCTGCATGCGGAGGTGGTACACAAAATTTTCCTGTAACCCCTGGGGCTTACTCAACTTCTAAATTACAAACAACTAACTGTAATTTTGGGGCCCTTAAAATAGCTTTTGATTTTCAGAACCCAAGTGCACAAGCTGCTGCCAATGGCCCTCTCACAGGATGTGTACCTCTCACAATTACTTTTCAAAATAACAGTACGAGTGCAACTGCTTACCAATGGGATTTTGGCGATGGCTCACCCTTTGATAATAGTGTAAACCCAACCCATACCTATACCACAGCAGGTATTTACACCTTAACATTGATTGCCAGCAACCCTAATGGTTGCACAGCAAGCGCAGATACTACCCAGTTGATTATTACCGTTCGAAATGACTCCATGTTTCCGGGTGTCACCTTTATAAAAGTAGATTCATGCGGACCATTTACCGTGCAGTTTAACAATACAAGCACCTATAACAATGGAATCCCAGCGGCAACTGCTACGTATACCTGGGATTTTGGCGATGGCACGAGCTATACAGGCCAGTTTCCACCATTGCATAACTACCCTACAGCTGCTACTTATACAGTGACCCTCACCATGACCGACCCCAATGCTTGCAATAACCCTGCAACCACACAAGTCATCATCGATTTTTCAACGAGCTTAGTCATTGCAGCGTTTATAATGCCCGATACCATTTGCTTACCCGCTGTCGTCACGTTTAACGATCAGTCTACCAATGCAACTTCATGGAATTGGGTGTTTGGGGATGGCAATACAGCCAATGTGCAAAACCCAACCAATACCTATACCGCAATAGGCACTTATACGGTTTATTTAGTTTCAGGCAACCCAAATACTTGCAATAAATTTGACAGTGCGTCCAAAGTGATTACCATCTTACCCACTCCTGTGGCCGATTTTACCTGGACGCCTAACCCTCCCGAACCCAATACCCCCAACAACTTTAAAAACTTATCTGTAGGGGCTACCAAATATCTTTGGGATTTTGGCGATGGTACCACTTCTACTAATAAAGACGATGTGCATGTGTACGATAAAGATGGAACATATACAGTATGCCTAACTGCAACCAATGAATATGGCTGTCGCGATACTGTTTGTAAATCCGTAAGAGGGATAGTGGTTCCTTTGGTGGATGTGCCTTCCGGGTTTTCTCCCAATGGCGATGGTATTAACGATATTGTATATGTAAAAGGATATGGCATCGAAAAAATGACTTTTAGAATATTTAACCGATGGGGAGAAAAAGTATTTGAATCTACCGAAAAAACCAAAGGTTGGGATGGTCGTTACAAAAATGTGATGCAAGAAATGGAAGTGTATGCGTATACTTTATCAGTCGAATTTTTTGATGGCACCAAGACAAGCAAAAACGGAAATATCACTTTATTGAAATAATTAATAAAACCAATTACACGTGAAAAAATATTTATTACTTCTCATCACAATCGCAAGTATTCAGCACGATGGAATCACACAAGATTTACATTTTTCGCAATACTATAACGCACCAATGCTGTTAAACCCTGCAAATACTGCTTTGCTTCAAAATTCAGACTGGCGCGCAGGTATCAATTACAGAAATCAAGGTGCTACCATTCCTGTACCTTACAATACATTTAGTATCTTTTCAGATTTTGGTCTGATGCGTAATCAATGGGATAATGCATGGCTTGGTACGGGTGTTGCCGTATGGCGTGATGTGGCAGGTAATGGCAACCTGGCCCTCACTAAAGTACAAGGTAACCTTGCTGCTCATATATTGACAGGTGAAAAAACAAGTTTTTCTGCCGGTTTAGGCATCGTTTATAATCAACGCAGTGTCGATTTTAGTAAATTAACTTATGATGTGCAATGGGATGAATTTTCATTCAATAAAAGTGTCGATAACCAGGAAACTTTTTCTGTACAAAAGACAACCTTTATGGATTTAAATGCAGGGGTAAACTTTTCGTATTATAACAATGATAACTTTTTTGCAAAAATCAGTGTAGCTGCTTCACATCTTAATCAACCCACTGAAACTTTTTACGGTCAAACCAATAAGTTAGGACTACGTCCCATTCTGAATTTAGATATTGTATACAAAGCCAACGACAATATTATGCTGTCGCCATCTGTATATTATACCCGTCAGAAAAAAGCAAGTGAGTTAGTAGGCGGCACTTTACTTAATATCAATGCCTCAGGGGGTATGGCGAGCTTAGATGCCAATGAAATTATTCTGGGTATCTTTTATCGAAATAAAGATGCTGTGATTGGGGTAGCGGGATATAAATGGAAACAAAATAGAATCACTGTCAATTATGACCATACCGTATCGCAATTGAGTAGTGGTAATAATGGGGTAGGGGCTATGGAAATCTCTCTTATTATTCAAGGCAATTATCAAAAAGGGGAAGACAGAACCAAAGCATATGGCTGTCCTCGGTTTTAATTGTAATCCTTTATTTAGATGGGTGTAATGCAATATGTTTAGACATTATACCGTTATTTTTCTGACTCTGTTTAAATACTAATGGTATCATCACACTAGCATCATTTATAATAACCACATGCGATGATTTCATCCATCACCTCATCGCTGAGCAAATAACGAATCGACTTTTTTTGTTTTATCAATTGTCTTATGTAGGTAGAAGAAATATCAAGCAAGGGCGCTTGCACAATTTCTAATTGTTCACTTAAGGTAGTATCCACCTCAAAGCCGGGTCTTTTATAAATGATGATTTTGTAATGTTCTAAAATGGCCTGGTAATTTTTCCACTTTTTGATATTGCTAAAACTATCGCTTCCCATTAAAATACGAAACTGGTGTTGTGGAAATTTTTCTTGTAAATAGGTCAAGGTATCAATGGTAAAAGATGGACGTGGTAGTTTGAATTCAATATTGCTTGCCTTGAATTTTGATTCATTTTCGATAGCCAGTTGCACCATATGAAAACGATGGTTTTCGTTGAGTAAGCTACTGCTTTCCTTTAAAGGATTATGAGGCGATACCACAAACCAAATACGATCTGTATCACAATGACTGAGTACATGACTTGCAATGATTAAATGACCCACATGAATAGGGTTAAAACTCCCGAAATACAGTGTAATTTTCATTCTATAAAAACTTTAACAATTGTTAACACCCTTGATAACACTACATAGTTACATCTTTATTTCATTTTAAGCAAAATTATACTTGACAATGTAAATTCTTTTCACAATCTTTGGTATATGAATTGATCTTTACAACTTAATTTATTTGGTCCGCGAAGATGGAAATTTTTTTGGCGAAAAAAGGTGGGGTGGGGTAATCTCCTATCAGTGAGCAAACTGGTGTTTCCACCTTCGATGTGACCAAACCCAATTCTCGGGCTGGCGTTTGATACTTTGTTCAAGATGTCGCACATATGCTTCGGTAATTTCACCCTCGCTTGTGTTTCTTGGATGATCAAACGCCAGTTTTAGTTTGATCTCATAATACCCTCTTTTTATTTTTATGATTTCACCAAAATATACAAGGTTATCATAACGTCTTGCTACAAATTCAGGTCCTTTAAAAAAGGCCGTTTTACGATGCATAAAATCATTCCACGATACTCGTTTAGGATCACTCGGATTTTGGTCAGCTATAAATCCCCATAGTATTTTTTGCTGTTGCACCTGAGCCATTTCTTTTTGCATATCCTGTACCCTTATCAACTGTGTACCACTACGTGCCCTTAGCTTGAGATATAAACGGTCAAATGCCTTATTGGTCAAAGGCATGTATAAACCTGTAAACCGACGTGGGGCTCGCCAATTACATAATACCGTAGCCCATTCCCAATTAAACTGATGCGACATATAGGCCTGCCCATTGCGGTTTTGTTCGGTCATGGTATCAAACATTTCCCAATTCACCTTCATCCTTTTTTCAAGTTCAGATGATGATATAGAAAACAATTTAACGGTTTCTAAAATACTATCACACAGATTACGATAATATTTACGCGCAATCATTTTTAATTCCTCTTCTGACTTTTCGGGAAACGATAAGCGAAGATTTTGCATGGTTACCTTCATCCGATATTTAAATACATAATACAACATGATAAACAGCATGTCGGCGATGATATACAATACCCTCAATGGAAGCCATGAAATGGGATAAAAAAATATGAGTAATAAATAATACACTGTTTAGGATTGCTATGCTTTAATTATTGCGTGGAGGCTTCATAAAATTCTGGAAAAGAACGCAATACTTTTTCCGTCGATTTTCGACCCATTAATATAAAATCTTTTTTGTTGAGTAAGCCAAAAAACAAATCATAATCATATTCTTCTTTTCCAATATAAATAATTTTTTTCGTGCCCTGACTTGTGGGTTTAAAATAAAAGGTAATTTCTTGTTCGGGCTGATCTTTTCTTTTGATGATTGCAGTGGCTAATTGTCGCCCCTTCCGTATCGTACTGTCTTTGTAAATATAATCGTCTTCGAAACCTGTACAATATATATTGTCCAGAAGCTTTAAATAGTCATAAACCCTTTGCTGGTTGAGGGGCTTTTCGATGGTATAACTGCCTGTAAGCGTGAGTGTAGATGCATCATGTAGCAATTGGTAAGAAAACTGGGTGGAATCTTTATATACCACCGACACTTTTTCGATGGGTGCTGCTGCATAAAGAATTTTTTTATTTCGCCATTCACTTATTTTGGTAAAGTAACGCACTCCAACAAATAGTTCCTGTAAAGGAATTTTTACCAGATAAGGTCGTTTGGCCTGCTCATTTAGCATATATGTTTCGTTGTTGGGACCCGGATTTCTACCTACATAAAAGGTATGTGTTTTGCCTGCCTCTGTATAAACTTCTACCTTTGTATGATGTGTACTTAACTCCTTGATGACCTCGTCGTGGTAAGCAACAGATACAGGCTGCACTGGTTTTTGTTGATGCAACACATTGAGTAATGCATGCACTGCATCTGGTCGGGGAACCATAGAATCATTAAGGGTCCACACACCATTTACTTTTTGAAGTTTGATATTTTCATTTTGCAAATTTGATAAAAAAATGGTCTTTACAGCTGCAGTATCCTGCACCGTAAAATTTGCTTCTTTTTTATCAAAAACTTCTCCTTCTTCTCTGAATACAAAATAATACGTAAGGGCCGCTAAAAGTACAAGTGCCAATAAATAAAGAATGTTTTTATTCATAATGCACAAAAATAGTGTATTTGCTTGTTTGCTGTTTTATTTATACCAACTATAATTGATATTTAAGAAACCCATTTACAATTGAAAAGGACAGATATGGTTTGAACCCAGATTTCAACTGTAAAATCTGGGTTCAGGACATCATGGTTAATAAGGTTATCTTTCCCCATGTGTTTAGCAAAGCGTTAGTTGACACCACCAAAAGACACGCTGGGTAAAATGCAGCAAACACTATTCATCCAGAGAGAACAAAATCTTCAACAATTGTAAGGCACATTGTATGGGGCGAAACGTCCCAACAATTTTTTTAAGAGCATGCAAATTCCATAAATCAACATAATTCAAAACTTCAAAAATATTTGATTAAATAAATTTATTAAACAAAATTTTGTATATTTGATTTAACTAAAAAATCACAAATTATGAAAAATTTTATTCTTTTACTCAGCTGTTTAGCATTTACAGGTATAATTAATGCTCAGACCCTGTATGTCAAAAATACAACATCGGTCAATAATTTAGATGTAACGAATATACTTAAATTAACTTCTTCTTGTAGCAGTACAAACTAATGTATGATGACTAATATTACCGGTGTACCCTCTGGTGGATCAGCCTCACAAGGATATCCGACACCTTGCGCTAGTAGCCCAAATATAATTTTGTCAATTACTCTTAGTGGGGTTGGTACTGTATCTAATATTCAGTATTGTGGTACTAATGTAACTGGCTCTATCGGCACATGGACTTATGATTTATACCCAACCGGCGTGGGGACTGAAATGCTTATATATGTTCACTAAATGTATACATATAAAATATTTTATTTTACTAAGTGTTTTATCACAGCATAGCACTTTATCTTTTTCACAAACTTTTTCATGGGCGAAAAGCGTAACTACTACAGCTACACATGGTGAAAAAATAGTTTGCGACAAAAATGGAAACGTAGTTACTGTAGGTCAGCTATATTCTTATACAACTGACATGGATTTTGGTCCAGCCATTTTTAACCTCACTCCAGGTATAGGGAATACAAATGGTTATATTGCCAAGTACACAACAAATGGGGATCTGATGTGGGCGAAATTAATTTTCAGTCAGAATGTAAACAATTCAATTAGAGATCTGAAATTAGACAAGAATAACAATGTTTATATAATAGGAAAATTTAAAGGTACTATTGACTTTGACCCGGGACCAGGAATTTTTAACATGACCAATTCAAACCAAAATAATTTTGAACAATTATTTGTAGAAAAGTTAGATAGCAATGGTACTTTTATATGGGCAAAACAAATTGGCGATACTATTAATAACACATACGACCCTGCACTGGCGGTAACATCGCAGGGGGATGTGATTATTACAGATGGGTTTATTGGCACAATAGATTTTGATCCCGGACCAGCAGTTTATAATATGACCGCTGACAATATTTTTACAAACACTTATTTATTGAAACTAAATACTAATGGACAGTTTGTATGGGCAAAGCAATTTACTGCCGGTCATAATTTGGGACTTAAAGTGATTACCGATAGCAGTGACAATATTTATATGATGGGCAAATTTTTTAGTGTAGTGGATGCCGATCCGAATGCCGGAGTGCAATATCTTTTTGCCAATAGTCAGCAAAATGCCTACGTGATTAAATTAACATCGTATGGACAACATATTTGGTCGAGTTCAATTTCCAATTTGGCATATTTTGGGGGCTTGGGTATTAACGATATTTATCTGGACAGGTACAATAATGTATATTATTCGGGATTTTTTTCGGATTCGGTTGATTTTTATCCTGGCATTACAGGCGTAGATGTTCTTACATCTATGGGTGTGCAGGATGCTTTTGTCAGCAAATTAGATTCTAACGGGAGTTATAACTGGACAAAAGCATTTGGCGGAACCGGAAATGATAAAGTAGATAAGGTAATTGTAGATACCAATGATTATTGCTATGTAATGGGAGAGTTTGTTAATACTGTTGACTTCAATCCATCTGTGAACGGAGTGTATAATTTGACAGGGGGAGGCAATGTGAATACTTTTGTAAGCAAATTTGATTCAGGGGGTACATTTATAAATGTGAAGAATTTTGGAAACAATGCCGGCTTTATAACTGGGAAATCCATTTGCATAGATTTTGACAATAATATTTTTATGACCGGCGAATTTGGTGGAACTCAAGACTTTGACCCTGGCGCCAATGTGTTTAATATTACTGCACCAGGTATCAATGGGTTTATGTTCATGGAAAAATTTGGGTTTTGCGGCACCTATCATGATACTGCAATTACACACTGCAATACAATTAACTTATGGGGCAATAATTACGATAGTTCACAACAGTTTGTACAAATGTTTGCGAATGACAATGCATGCGACAGCAACTTAAATGTTGCACTTACAATTATTTATGGCCCTACAGACACCCTTTACCAAACAGAATGTAACAGTTTTACTATAAATAATATCACCTATTCCACATCAGGTTTGCATGTACAGAATTATCCGATTGGAGGCAGTTGTGATAGTCTGTTTGTAATCAACCTTAATTTAACAAACCCAGGTATCACAAACATAACGCAAGTGTTAGATACTCTGCAAGTTTTTCCATCGGGTTACTCATACCAATGGTTTGATTGTTTAACTAATTTACCTGTGTTGGGTGCAATAGATTCTATTTTTGTACCAGTTCTTACGGGCAGTTATAAGGCTGTGGTTTATTTCGGAGCAGGCTGCAGCGATACCACATTATGCAAAGTCATCTCAAAAGGCGAAAGTGTCAATGATTTTTCCTTAGCCAATTTTAGCATTAAACCAAATCCAACAAAGGGGCATTTTGAAATCGTAAATAAAGAATATAAAGGCAGTTTGACCGTAAAAATTACTGATATTTTTGGCAATATAATATTCCTAAAAGAGTATGAACAAAATGATAAAGCACATTTCGATTTGAGTAACTTTTCTAATGGTCTGTACATTTTAGAAATAGATGCAGAAAACCAAAATCTATTTTTTAAAATTGTGAAACAGTAGTAGGTAGTGAAAATACTATTACTATGGAAGACACTAACTTAGCTACCAATTCATATAGATTTTTATTATTTAAAGATAAATCAATCTTTAGAGATGATGAAAAGACTAATCTAAAAAATCAGCACGCAAAGGTGGCAGTCAGCTAACACGCGGCAAATCGTGATAGCGGCTGAGTAGGTATTCGAACTGTTTTTCTTTATTGATCTTTGGAATAAATTTTAAACTGTGTACCTTTGAATTCCGCTACGAACGCCTGCCGCGAGACCGTTAATATATAGTACATTTTAAATCTCTATAGAGTCATTCCATTTAGTATGGGTATATTTGCCTATTCAAATTAATAAAATTTATTTAACTCATGAAATACTTCATTATGCTCGGACTCTTTTCATTTTTATTAGCACCTAAAACATTAGATGCACAAATCAAATCTATTTACGATTTTAAAGTAGCTGGCTTAGATGGTGGTGAAATTGATTTGGCGGCCTACAAAGGCAAAAAAATATTGATTGTCAATACAGCTTCTAAATGTGGCTATACCTCACAATATGAAGGATTGGAAAAATTGTACGAAGCCAATAAAGGCAAGCTTGTAGTGATTGGATTTCCGGCCAATAACTTTTTATACCAAGAACCTGGTAATAATGAAGAAATCAAATCATTTTGTCAAAAAAACTATGGCGTGACTTTTCCGATGGCCGCAAAAATAGATGTGAAAGGTAAAAATATACACCCCTTATATGTTTGGCTTACCCAAAAAAAATACAATAACCATAGCGACAATAATGTAAAATGGAATTTTCAAAAATACCTAATTGATGAAAAAGGACAACTCATTGATGTATTTGCACCTGGTATAGAACCCATGAGTGATGAGATCATCAGTGCACTTGACAAATAAAACATTATATTGCTGCTTTATAAACTTTAGATTTGATGGCTGATACATCCACACAAAACCAACTTGCCCATTTATACCAAAAAGCTTATCACTTTGAATGGCTGACTGCAGAGGAAGGTATTTTTTTGTTTGAAAAAGCTCCCTTAGCAGAACTCATGCATGTAGCCAATACACTGCGCAAACAGCAAGTACCTCATGGTAAAGTCACTTGGCAAATAGATCGTAATGTGAATACCACCAATGTGTGTATTGCCAATTGTAAATTTTGTAATTTTTATCGTGTACCCGGTCATCCCGAAGCCTATATCACTGACATCGAAACGTATAAGCAAAAAATAGAAGAAACCATCCGTTGGGGAGGCGATCAGTTGCTTTTACAAGGAGGACATCATCCTGAATTGGGGCTTGATTTTTATGTCACTATCTTTAAACAAATCAAAGCACTGTACCCCAATATCAAATTACATACTTTAGGCCCCCCTGAAATAGCCCATATAACCAAACTCGAAAAAAGTACCCATACCGAAGTGTTGAAAGCATTGAAAGAAGCAGGTATGGACAGCTTGCCCGGTGCAGGTGCTGAAATACTCAACGATCGTGTACGTCGTCTGGTATCGAAAGGAAAATGTGGAGCGCAGGAATGGCTTGATGTGATGCGTGCAGCTCACCAATTAGATATTACAAGTTCGGCAACTATGATGTTTGGTCATGTAGAAACTCTGGCAGAAAGGTTTCAACACTTAGTAGACATACGACAAGTACAAAGCGAAAAACCACCCCATGCCAATGGCTTTTTAGCATTCATCCCATGGACTTTTCAAGATGTGGGTACCCTATTGGCAAAAATTCGACGTGCTAAAAACGATACCACTGCCGAAGAATATATACGTATGATAGCTCTTAGCCGTATCATGCTGCCCAATATCAAAAACATACAAGCTTCGTGGCTCACTGTGGGTAAAGCTTTGGCCCAAACCTGCCTATATGCGGGTGCCAACGATTTTGGCAGTATCATGCTTGAAGAAAATGTGGTGAGTGCCGCAGGAGCTCCACATCGGTTTACCTACAAAAGTATTCAAGACGCCATTGCAGAAGCAGGCTTTACACCACAGTTAAGAACCCAACAATATACTTTTAGGGACTTGCCTGTATCCATTGAAGAGCAGGTGATTGATTATTAAGGACAGAGGGTTTTGTTGACGTTCATTGATTCTTCTTAATGATTTTAAAAGCTTAAAACCCGGTATTTCCCAATTTTCTATAGGCTTTTAAAAAGATAGCCCCTAGGTTTTTATAGGGCGGTACATAATCATCAAAAAGTTGTTTGGTTTCACCACCTGAAAATTGTTTGGAAAGCTGACCCCACATTTGCACCCAATCAATGTCTTTACCCGCTAAGAGGCGATCGTTGAATGCCCTGATGATAGGTCCATTGATTTTGCCCGCCCCAATTTGTTTGGTCGATACAATTTGTGCATCTTCTGACTGGCTTAGTACGGTAGATAAATTTTGATAGGCACCACAAGCCCCTAGTATCACTACTTTATGATGGCTATTGATATGCTCAAGGGTAAGGGGTAAGTGATAACTATGACCGCGGTGAATAATGATGGTAGGGTTAATATTGTTTGAATCCAAATAAGCCTGCAAGGCATTTTGTGCCATTTCATCATCGGGTTCATCAAAAGGAATATTGCAATAAATATCAATTCGTTTGCCTCTGATTGAGCTTATTTTTACCCATTGGGCTTCTTTTTTTACCTTCCAGTCAGGGGCGCCAAAGCCACCGGTGAAACTACGAAAGACCCCTTGACCATCTTTGTCACCAAAAAAGAAAACCTGTTGAACAATTACACCACTATCATCAGTCAGTTGATTATAAGGCATGATGGTAATAGGCGGTATGCCAAATTTGCTGGTAAGAGAATCATTGCTCAAGGTGAGCATCGAATATAAAATATTATAGATATTAAAACCTTTTGTATTATTTGTTTTTTCGGCTTCCTCTTTATTGCTTTTGATTTGCTCTACAATATTTTTCATCAAGTTGCTATCGGTGATACTACCAAAGGAATTGGCCACATCGGTAGCACCTTCCAAATCTTTTTCGAGGGTATTATCCAAACCGGTTACAAACTCGCGCATTAGTTCGTTTTTGTTACTATCTTTCATAGTAGCCAAAAAGGTGTTGAGGGTATTGTAATTGGCACAAAGTCGGAGGAAGGTTCTAAATTTATCTTTGCCAATGCTTGCTAAAAACTCAGTACCCGTTTTGGGTTTCATATGCGTCATCATACGGTTGAAGCTGCCTAAAAAACTGCTCGTATATAAATCGTCGCTGCCATACACAATGATATAATAGATTTCGGTGGCGGTGTTTTTATCAATAATTTTAAATCGGGTAGCATCGCCGGCATTATGCAACTCATTCATGGTAGACACATAACGCGATGCTTCGTGGATGAGTTCTTTATCATAGATTTTGCGTAAGTCTGTGGTAAAATATTGTTGACGCATTTCTATCATTTTTTTAAAATAGGCATCCTGATCATCTGTAATTTTATTTACCTCTGCCAATGTTATTTTTTGCTTATATATTTCCTCTATAAAAAAAATGGCTTTTAAGGGAATATGTGCACTATCGGCGATGTGGATAATGGCTTTTACATACGGGTCTTCACTTCTGCGTACAATGTCACGTTCAACAGCGGTGGAAGTGGCATAGTTTAAAATGATTTTAGGATTTTTTGGCGCAGCCTTTGACACCACTGCGTTGGCTGCAGACACATTATTGATTGAACGAACTCTTTTGATTAATATTTCAGGAAACTCTTCTGCCATACCTTCCATCAATGCCACACTTGCTTCATTGTCGTTTTCGACAAGTGGGGCCAATACATACATTGCTTTTCCCACATGTGATTTTACATAGCTAGAGGCATTTTTATTGTGCAGCCCTCTGATGACCTGGTAGGTATGTTCAAACAATTCAGCATAATAACGTTCGTCTACCATACCGTCATTGATATCAGTATTAAACAATTTTAAATTTTCGATAATACGCCCTAAGTATTTTCTTTTAAGCATATCATCCGTTTCGTTGTTTTCGATATAGGCGATTGTCTTCGTTGTTTTCGAAAATATGGCATTTGACAGCAAAGCCGTTTTATCTATATCTGCATCACGGTCAATAAGTTTGTCGTATACGCCATCGGCAGCATCTGCTTTTTGCAATTGCCGATCAATCATATTTAAAATTTGCATTCGGCCAGAAGGAATCATATGACGTTTTTGAATGGTATCTGTCAATACTTCTGCCTGCAGGAGGGGATCTGTTTGCGCTTTTATGCTAAAAGTGCAAGCTATAAACAGTAAAAGGAAGTAGTATTTGGTCATTCAAGATGTAATTTGATTGGTAAAAATACAATTTATTGTATTGATAGCGTAGGCGAGGGGGAAATAATATTAATTAAGTCGACTATCGTACCTGAGTATTCAATCATTTACTATGTGTTTAATACTTAAGCAGCATTGTTTTTATTTATCTTTTGATGCCTTCTTGAGTTGATTAAATTGAGCGACTGTTAGTATTTTTCTAAGTTGATTTTCATAATTGGTTTTGAAGTCTTGCTGCATAGATTTTTTTTCTTCTGCAGAAACCGTTTTCGCTTTTTCTAAGAAAGCTTTTTTGTCTTGTTCATTGCTTATTAACAACGCTTTATATTGTTTCTGTTGCTCAGCATTTAAATGCACAAGTGCTGTCATTTTAGTGACTTTTTCTTCAACCCTAGCTGCATTTTGGGCAAATAAATTATTGGGGTTTAAAAATGATATGAACAGCAGGCAGGTGAAAAAAAGAATTCGATTTGTTGTTTTAATTTATTGTTGTTTTGTGAAATAATGGCCATTGTATTGATAAACAATTTTCTTTTTTGTTACATCCCCATTTTCAGTTACCACGGGGAGGGTAATGGTTTGTAAAGCATTGTTGTATTTGATCAGGCGAATAGGTCGTTCATTTTTATCCACCACTGAATAGAAGTTAAAGGGGAATCCCAACTTACTGGTAAAACCTGCTTTTGTCAAGATCTTTTTGTGATTCTCTATTAAGCTATCTTTTTCAAATGAGTAAATTTGAAATTCCTGATGCAAATCTCTATTCGACAGCGTTCGATGCTGGTAGGCTAAATAAAAGGCATTTTCATCATTCCTGAATTGATAAATATCGCTGTAATAACCACCTGGTGAGCCTTCGGGCAATTCGGGCGAATAGGCCACTATTTTTTTATTGTGTGCATACACAAATACATTATCATAGAAATGCATGGTGCCCCCTGTTTGTAAATCCCAGGAAAAAATGCGAAATTTTCTATCTGACGAGGTCGCTATATTAAAATTTTCATTTCTTAATAAAGGAAATTCATAGGTAAGTATTTCTGGATTTTTGTTTGCAAACAAAAGTAGCTTTTCTTCAAAATAAATATTTTCTAACACTAAACTATCATAGGCTGTTTCATCTGTTCGATGTGATAAGTAAGCAAAATGTTCAATTCGTTTTAAATGTTGATTGAGTACGACTTCCATTTGTTGTATCGTTTGTGCAATCGCACTACATGGATAAATCATCAACAATACAAAGTAGATACATTTTATAGGAAAAGCATTTTTCATTGTTTGTATACTATTGATTCTGTTGGCGGTTTGAAGATAGTTAAATTTCTTAAACTACCTATGATGTTGTGATACCAAATGTATTTAACCCAGATTGTGCAATAGACTCTTTAATGCGATGAAATGTTACTTCATCATCTCGAATATTTCATTAACCAATTCGATATGACATCATTGTGAGTAATCACTCTGGACATTCAGAATTTTGTATAATGGTTTTTAATCTTTTTTGCCAAAGTGCTTTATCTTTCAAACGATAATTTAATTCTAGAACAGTTATTTCATCATTTCGAACCCAGGTTATTTCTATAAATTCATATTTATAGATCAAATTATTATAATATCCTATGGCGTAAAAGCAGTGATTGGTATTTGAGATCACTTTTGTTTTTATAATTTTACCATGTTCTTCATCTGCTGCAGTATATTTAAGTGCGCACAGTTTTTCGAGTGTAATACTTTTGTCATCGCTGTAATAGCCTTTTAAATTTATAACCAATGCATTGTTTTTTTTATTGACAAAGGAATGCTTCGCTCGTTCAACAGCCCTCTTTTCAACATATTCATTTAAAGGAAGGAGTACACAATATTCAATTTGTTCAATATTTTTAAATAGTTGTAAGCCATCGTTTATTCGATTGCTTTGTGCTATACTATTTAAGATGATGATAGGTGAAAAGATTAAGCACAGTACAAGTATTTTTTTCATTGATTAAAAATTTGAATGTACGAATAATACCAAATGTATTTAATAAGAAGTGTGAAAAATATCAAGAGTATGCCTACATAAATTTCGTTTAAGGTACCACGCTGTTCGAGATGTTCGGCTCTGCGGCATCTCGTACTAAAGATAAAGAAAGTTCTATGAACTTTTGATGTTGCCTGTTCGAAACGTTTATCATACCTTAAATCGATTTCAATGTATTTAATTTTATTTTCCAGTTTATGAGGTTACATAGTATTTGTGCCTTTATTCAATAATTACCTTCTTCACTTCATTCTCGCCAGTCTGCCCGACTGGCAGGCACCGAAGATAATACAGTCCCTTTGATAAATGCCTTACATCAATCGAGATGTGAGAGCTGAGTTGTAAGAGCTGAGACGAATACACTTGCTGACCTATGGCATTATACATTTCTATTGTTGCATTTCTATTATCTCTAATCTCATAGTTCACATCTATATATGTACTACTCGGATTCGGATATACTTCTAATGTCTCTAATCTCTTATCTCCTATCTCACTACTCCCTAAAGGCCAGCAGGGCAGCAAAGGCCCTAAATTAAAATCAGGCATATTTGGTGGTGATGTGCTTGCTCCGTTAAATGCAGAAAAATCTAAACAAAACTGACAAAAATCACAACCAACTCCCTTAATATTCGGTTTGTTTATTACATTGTTAAATAGTTGATACCCGCTATATTTGCCGATATATATTCTATTGTCAATTCCTTTTTGCATTTGGCCAAAAAGACCATACTCAGCAATTGTATCATATCTATGTACCAGATACCATGCCTGCATACTATCAGGATTGCTGTATTCAAACTGATAAATATTCCATCTGTCTTGTCCTAAAATAGGTTTACAATAAAAATGTAAATAATGAACATACAAGAA